>Ga0073934_10001368_pt1 | contig 59201 bp, 53 predicted proteins | sample LarsenN4metaG_FD_76834 | JGI IMG/M metagenome (GOLD analysis project Ga0073934, IMG submission 76834) | Hot spring sediment bacterial and archeal communities from British Columbia, Canada, to study Microbial Dark Matter (Phase II) - Larsen... ...
CCCTCGGTTGCCGCATCGATCTTGGCTGCGAGCGCGTCCTCCTCCGCCTCGACGCCGGTGAAGTGAATATGGAACGTGCCGTAAGTGTAGCGTGAGTTGCACGGGTATCTTTCCTCCGCGCTCTTCTCCAGCACCACTGTCCGCTTGCCAAGCTCCGCGGCACGGTTGGCGGCGACAAGGCCGGCGATACCGGCGCCGATGACGGCGACGTCATGGAAGGAAGCTGTCTCGGTCATTGCCCGTTCCTCGTGCCGCGCCATGCACGGCCATGGCCCGCACCTTGCGCCCCGGACGTTCAGCGGCCTTGGGCGTCACAGCTCGAAAATCTTCCGCGGGGTATTGTGCAGCCGTTCGACCGCGCCGTCCGGCCCGATCAGAAAGTTGTCGCATACCGTCACGAACAACCGCGCATTGCCGAAGGTTGGATGCAGACCGATGTTCATGCACGGCCCGAGCTTCATGTCCTCGTCGTGGCGGATCAGCGGGCGTTCGACCACGTCATAGCCCTGGCCGTGACAATGCAGGCGCGGCTCCTTGTGCATGCCGTGCTTCTGCATGAAGGCGTTGTGCTCGGCGAAGATTGCCGCGCAGTCGGCGCCCGGCTGCAGCATTCGCACGGTGTTGTCCTGTGCCTCGCAGATGATGCCGAACGCATCCACCAATTCCTGCGGGGCCTTGCCGAGCACGTAGTAGCGCCCGACGTGGGTCATCATTCCGCCCGGGCCGGTGTTCTCGCATTGATAGTAGATGATGTCGCCGTCACGCATCTGCCGTCCCTGCTCCCGGCGCCCGCGAATCTGCGCCGGCGCCCCGGGCGGGGCGGAGGAGCCGAGCATGTAGCCCGTTTCGCTGCCGAGCAAGTTGCCGACATACTGGCCGTAGGCGAACAGCTCATAATCCTTCTTGCCGGCCTTGATCTCGCCTTGCACGCGGGCGAGGATCTCGTCCTGCATCTGCGCCGCCTTGCGGATCAGATCGATCTCTTCCGCACTTTTTTGCGCCTTGATGGGATCGACCAGCCGCGTTGCGTCGATCAGCCTCACGCCGTCGAGCAGACGGCGCAGGGTGTCGCCGAAACCGAACAGCATGTTGTTCCAGGCGACGATGCCGACTCGGCGAAAGCCCGCCCGTCTGACCTCGCGGGCGATGAGCTCGGCGTCATAGGGGATGCAATAGTCGATGGCGGGAAAGCTCGCCGTCGACAGCGCAAGCCCCACGCCGCGCCAGACCGGATCGTTGCCGTTGAGCTTGCGTTCGCCGCCGATCGGCCCGTGGCTCACGAGCGTCATCAGCCCATCCCGCGGGAAGATCACGGTCCCGGGATACGAGGTCGCCATCGACACGCCGGTGAACCAGCGGAAATAGCCGCCGGTACCGGCGAGATTGTTGGCGCCCTGCACGATCAGCGCATCGAGTTTGTCGTCCGCCATGGCGTCGCGCACCGCTGACCAGCGGCGTTCGAGCTCGGCGGCGGAAATCGGATGGCAGAGACGTTCATCGGACACGTGCGGTTCCTCCTCCCCGATCAGTGGCAACGATCTCCCCGCTGTCGGTGCGCAGGTCGCCGGTCCGGACGACGGCCGCACCGGACGCCCTCGCGCGTGGTTCGAGTCCTGCACGGACCGAAGCCCCGCACGGTTTGCCAGCGCAGAGTTCATTGCCCGCATCGACCCTTATCGTATAAGCAAACCAACGGGTAGAAACATTCGAGGGTCCCGATGATCGTCGATTTCCAGCATCACTTCACGCCGCGCGAACTGATCAAGCAGGATCCGGGCGACCGGCTGATCGTCCATTTCGACGAGAACGGCGCCCCGAGCTACACCGTTCATCGGCTGCTCTACGACCTCGACGAGCACGTGCGCATGATGGACGCCGCCGGCATCGATGCTGCATTCCTGACCAGCGCCTCCGGCATGGCGGCAAGTCTGGAGGTTTCCAGGCTCTGCAACGACAGGGCCAAGCAGGCCGAACGCGACTATCCCGGCCGCTTCATCGCCGCGGCACACGTCCATCCGCTCGGCGGACCGCAGGCGATGCGCGAGCTCAACCGTTGTGCGCAGGAGCTCGGCTGTCCCGGCGTGGTCATCACCTCGGAAATGGACGGCAAGTTCCTCGACGATCCCGCGCTGGAGCCGTTCTGGAGCGAGGCGGAGCGGCTTGGCTTGTTTGTTTTCGTGCATCCGGCGCTCAAGCTCAATTATTCGCAGCAGTTCGACGGCTATGACACCGCTCGTTCGGTCGGGCGCGAATTCTCGCTGGTCATGGCGACCATCCGACTGATCAACTCCGGCGTGTTCGACCGTCATCCGCGCCTCATCGTGCACATGTCGCACCTCGGCGGCGGTATCGCCGGCGTGCTTGCGCGCGTGCGCGGTTATCAGGATAAGGAGTTCTGGGGCGTGCAAGGGCATCCCAAGCACGGCCGCAAGGCGGAGCGCGATTTCGATTACTACATCGACAACAACATGGTGTTCGACAGCGCCGGCTTTTGCTGCAAGATCGGGGCCGTGAACGCTGCGCTGGCCGAAATTCCGGCCGCGCGCATCGTCTTTGCCACCGACTATCCGCAGGAAGTGCGTCGGCCCGGCGACGTTCGCGACTTCGTCAACGACATCCGCAAGCTCGGCCGAACGGGCGAACAGATCCTCTCGGGCAACGTCGGCTTGCTGTTGAAAGGCCGGTGATCGGCGCGGCTGAACGAGGGCCGAACGTCAACGCCCTGCGCGCTCATTCATGCGTTAGCATCGCGACATGCGCCTGCACAGCGACAGCGACCTCGGCAACGGTCTCACCGCACTGATCGCGCGGGACGCGCGCCTTGCGGCGGTGTTGCAGGCGGCCGGCATGCCGAGCCTGCGCCGGCGGCCGGCAGGCTTTGCCGGTCTGAGCGCGATCATCTGTGCGCAACAGCTCTCGACGGCGAGCGCAAGCGCCATCTGGAACCGGCTCGCCGCCGCTTTCGATCCATTGCACCACGACAGCGTGCGCCGGGCGCATCCGCGCAAGCTTGCCGCGATCGGCCTGTCCAAGCCAAAGATCAGGACGTTGAAGGCCATCGGCACGGCCATCGCCCGCGGCGACATTGATCTTGACGCGCTCGCGGACATGGAAGCCGACGCCGCGCATGCGGCGCTGATACGGCTGCACGGCGTCGGTCCCTGGACCGCCGACATCTACCTGCTGTTCTGCCTCGGCCATGCCGACGCCTGGCCGGCCGGCGACCTCGCCCTGCAGGAGGCCGCGCGTGTGGCCTTCGGGCTCCGCCGCCGTCCGGACGCTCGCGCCATGGTCAAACTCGCCGAGCCCTGGCGGCCGTGGCGTGGAGTGGCGGCTCATCTGCTGTGGGCCTACTATCGCAAGATCAAGCAGCGGGACGGAACGCCCGCAGCCGTCCAGCCTGCTACCGGCACAACCCGGTCTGCCAAGCAAGAGGATCAAGCCGCCATGCGAAAAAAGCAGCAGGCCGCCCATGGCCGGTGAACTCGACGGGCCGCGGCTCGAGCCGCGCGGCGGCGCGGCCCGCCGCCTCGTGGTGCTCCTGCACGGATACGGCGCCGACGGCAACGATCTCATCGACATCGGCCGAAGCTGGCAGCAACTGCTTCCCGATACGGCCTTCGTCTCTCCGCACGCGCCCGAACCGTGCGGACAGGCGCCCATGGGGCGACAGTGGTTTCCGCTCACCTTCCGCACCCCGAACGAACGCTGGGACGGAGTCAACAAGGCAGCTCCGGTGCTGGAGCGTTTTCTCGCCGGCGAGCTTGCCCGCCGTAATCTGCCGCCGTCGGCGCTGGCGCTGGTCGGGTTCAGCCAAGGAACGATGATGGCGCTGCACGTGGGCCTGCGCCGCGCCATGGCGCCCGCGGCGATCGTCGGCTACTCCGGCATTTTCGTGCTGCCCGACCATGCGGGTCCCGAAGCGGTGGCCGGCGAGATCAAGTGCAGGCCCCCCGTCCTCCTCGTTCACGGCGACCAGGACGATCTGATCCCGGCGCAAGCCCTGTTTTTCAGTGCGCAGGCGCTGGCGACGCTGGACATTCCGGTGGAATGGCATCTGTCGCACGGCATCGGCCACGGCATCGATCAGGAAGGCCTGCGACACGGAGGCTTGTTCCTGGCACGCCGGTTTGCGGCATAATCCGGCGGTTCGGCGGCTCCAACGCATCCGGGGACGAATGCCGCGTCCTGCCGCATGTCCGATCGGATGGCGCAAGACCAACGCGGGACCGCGCCGCGTGGCCGACCGGATTCCAGGGAGGGACACATGATCATGCTGCGTAAAGCGGTGCTGGCCGCCGCGATCGCCGCGGCCACGGGGGCGGCCGAGGCGCAGACGCTCAGCATCGGGACGAGCCCGGTCGGCACGCTCAACTATTCGGTCGGAAACGCGCTCGGCAAGGTCATGACCGACACGGCGGGGCTGCGCGCCCGCGTCGTACCGTTTGGCGGCGGCCAGCAGATACTGCCGCTCATCGGCAAGAACGAGCTTGAGCTTGCGATCTCGACCGCGACCGATACGCTCTATGCCCTCCAGGGCAAGGAAGACTTCAACGGCAATCCGAGCCCGACGCTGCGCGTCATCGGCAAGGTCTTCCCCTTTTCCATCGGATGGTTCGTGCGAAAGGACGCACCCTACAAGTCGCTCACCGACCTCAAGGGCAAGAAGATCGCGGTGGGCTTCACCGCCAATTCGGCACAGCTTCGCTTCTTCCGCGCAGGCTTCGCTGTCTACGGCGTCACCGAGAAGGACTTTGACGGCGTGCCGGTACCGCATGTCGTGCGCGGGGCCGACGACTTCATGCAGGGCAAGATCGAGGCTTCCACCTTCGCGGTCGGCGCCGGCAAGATCGCGGAAGCCAACGTCAAGGTCGGCGGCCTGCGATTCCTTGACACACCGGACACGCCGGAGGCGCTGGCACGGCTGCGCACGGTGCTGCCGCGCGGCAGCGTGCAGACCCTCAACCCGGCACCGGAATTCGCCGGCATCGTGGCGCCCACCAAGCTCGTCTTCGAGGATTATCAGGTGGTCGGTGGCACGCAGATTTCCGATGCGGACGCCTACAAGATCGCGAAGATCCTCTACGAGGAGCAGGACAAGCTCGCGGCCATCGCTAAGACCTTCAGCCGCTACGACAGGGCCGACCTCGCCGCGGACCGCAGCGTACCGTTCCATCCCGGCGCAATCAAGTACTACAGGGAGAAGGGCATCTGGAGGGATCGACCATAGCACCGGCTGCAGCATCTGCCGCACGGCTGCCGTTTCCGCGGGACGGGGCAATTGGGGCGCGATGGACAGAGCGGAAATCGAATGCTCTAATTTTCTGCGGCCATACAAGATGGGGGAGGACATCGTGAATTCGTGGCGATGGAGCATTGGGGTCGCATTCTGCCTGGTCGCGGCCGGCGCGGCTCAGGGCCAGACCATCAGCATCGGCACGAGCCCGGTCGGCTCGCTCAACCATTCGCTCGGCAATGCGCTCGGCAAGGTGATGACCGAGTCCGCCGGGCTGCGGGCGCGCGTGGTGCCGTTTGGCGGCGGCCAGCAGTTCCTGCCGCTCATTCACAAGCGGGAACTCGAAATGGCGATCCCGAGCGCCACCGATGCGCTGTTCGCCTACCAGGGCAAGGGAGACTTCGCCGGCAATCCAAGCTCCGATCTGCGCGCGATTGCAACCGTGTTCCCGTTCTACGTCGGCTGGTTCGTCAAGAAGGACTCGCCGTACCGCTCGCTGTCCGACCTCAAGGGCAAGAAGTTCGCCATCGGTTTCACCGCGAATTCCGCGCAGCGGCGCATCTTCCTTGCAGGGCTTGCCGGCGAAGGCCTCAAGGAGTCCGATTTCGACGGCGTGCCGGTGCCGCACGTCGTGCGCGGCGCGGACGATTTCATGCAGGGCAAGGTCGAGTGCACGACCTTCGCCGTCGGCGCCGGCAAGGTGGCCGAGGTGGACGTCAAGGTCGGCGGCATCCGCTATCTCAACATGTCGAGCAGCCCCGATGCCAAGGCGCGCATCCAGCAGATCATGCCGACCACCTATCCGGCGACGTTGCAGCCTGCCAAGGAGCTCGTCGGCATCCTGCAGCCGACGACGGTGCTGTTCGAGGACTATCTTGTGGTCGCGGGCGCTCAGATGTTGGAGAGCGACGCCTACAAGGTGGCCAAGCTGCTCTACGAGGATCAGGACAAGCTCGCCGCCATCGCCAAGACCTTTGGCCGCTACAAGAAGGCCGAACTCGCGCGCGATCACGGTGTCCCGTTCCATCCCGGCGCAATCAGGTTCTACAAGGAGACGGGTATCTGGACGGGCAAGTGATTCGAAGACCGGCGGCGATCCGGGCGGATACAGATGGCTGAGGAACTGGATGGGGGCTTGGATCAGCCGCAGCCGCGCGGACCCGTGGTTGCCGCCCTTGCCGTCGTTCTCACGCTCGCCGCGCTGGGCTGGGCCATCGACATCTATCGCAACGTCGGACTGCTGCTGATCGACGAGCAGTTCAACGCCTTCGTGCTCGCCGTTGCGCTTGCCATGGTCTTTTTGTCCCGCCGGATGCGCAAGCGAGCGGCGGGGCCCGCGCCGTGGTACGACATCGTTGCCGCCGTGTTGGGAATGCTCGCCGCCCTCTATGTCGCCTACGACTATCGGGCGCTGTCCGACGCCATTGCCTTTCAACCGCTGCACGGCGTCGTCATCGGCGGCATCCTGCTGTTGCTCGTGCTCGAGGGCCTGCGCCGGGTGAGCGGCAACGTTCTCACCATCATCCTCGTTCTCTTCATCGCCTACGGGTTTTTCGGCCACCTCATCCCGGGTGACTTTCAGGGACGCCGCGTCACCCCGGAGGGACTCCTGCTCTATCTCTCGCTCGACGTGAACGGCGTGTTTGGATCGGTGTTCGGCGTCGCCGCCACCATCGTCGTGACGTTCCTGTTCTTTGGTGCGCTGCTGGGGCGCTCGGGCGGCGCCGACTTCTTTACCGACATCGCCATCGCGCTGTTCGGCCGCTTCCGCGGCGGCTCGGCCAAGATCGCGGTCATGTCCTCGGCGCTGTTCGGGACCATTTCCGGCAATGCGGTGGCCAACGTGGTGGCGACCGGCGTCGTCACCATCCCGATGATGAAGCGAAGCGGCTACAAGCCGCACCACGCCGGCGCGATCGAGGCGGTCGCCTCGACCGGCGGCCAGCTCATGCCGCCGGTGATGGGAGCGGCAGCCTTCATCATGGCGGAGCTGCTGGGAATGCCCTACAGCCAGATCGCGATTGCTGCAGCGCTGCCCGCGATCCTCTATTACGTCGCGCTGTTCATCCAGGCCGATCTTGAAGCCGCCAAGAGTCGCATTGCTGCTGTGGCGCAGTCCGAGATGCGGCCGGTGCGCCGGGTGCTGATGGAAGGCTGGTATTTCGTCATCCCCTTCGCAGTCCTGATCGTCGGCCTGTTCTGGCTCAATCTCGCCCCCGACACCGCCGCCCTCTACGCTGCGCTCTCGCTCGTCGTCTTCGGCTTGGCCGGCAATTATCGCAATCGGCGAATGCGCGTCGGCGACGTCTACCAGGCGCTGGTCGAGACCGGGCGCAGCTCGCTCGACATCCTGATGATTGCCGCCGCCGCCGGCTTCATCATCGGCATCCTCAACGTCACCGGACTTAGCTTTGCGCTCACCGTTGCACTGATCAAGATCGGCGCCGGCAGCGCGGCATTGCTGCTCGTGCTGGCGGCCGGGATCGCCATCGTGCTCGGCATGGGAATGCCCACGGTCGGCGTCTATGTGCTGCTGGCGGCACTGGTCGCGCCGGCGCTGACCGAGGTCGGCGTGCAGCCGCTCGCCGCGCACCTGTTCGTGCTCTATTTCGGCATGATGTCCATGACCACGCCGCCGGTGGCGGTCGCGGCCTATGCCGGGGCGAGCATCGCCAAGGCCGATTTCATGCAGACCGGCCTCGCCGGGGTACGATTCGGATGGTCGGCCTATATCGTGCCGTTCCTGTTCGTGATGTCGCCCAATCTGCTGCTGCAGGGGCAGCCCCTCGACGTGCTGCTGGCCGCGGCCACCGCCATCATGGGGGTCTACCTCGTTTCGGTCGCGGTGGCGGGCTTCATGACCCGGCCGATCGGGCTTGCGCTGCGAACCGCCTTCGCCGTATCGGGGCTGGCGATGATGATCCCCGCCAACGCCTTCCCTGGCGCGATCTGGACCGATCTTGCCGGCTTTGCCGGCGGGCTCGTCCTGATCGCGGCCGAGCTTGACCTGCTGCGGCGGTTCCGCCACTCGCTGCGCAAGGCCGCCTGAGGCGACGCGCGCGTGGCGTCAAAGGCGCCGATTCGCGCCCTGGCGCGGCGCGGCTTGGTCGAAAGGACGCGGCTGAGGCTCGGCACGCTTCACAATCGCGTCACGCTCCCCTATAGACTAGGCCTGCCGCCGCTGCGGCGCGCGGTATTGGAGGTCGGGAGCCTCGAATTGACTGCGCATGCAACGCCCGGCAACGGTTTTCCCGCGTTGGTGCTGAACGCGGACTTCCGACCGCTGAGCTACTACCCGCTCTCGCTGTGGTCCTGGCAGGACGCCATCAAGGCCGTGTTCCTCGACCGGGTCAACATCGTCGAGGAGTACGACCACGCCGTGCGCAGCCCCTCGATCGAGATGCGGCTTCCGAGCGTGGTCTCGCTCAAGACCTTCGTGCGGCCGTCCACCCATCCCGCCTTCACCCGGTTCAATGTGTTTCTTCGCGACCGCTTCTCCTGCCAGTACTGCGGCTCGCGCGAGGACTTGACCTTCGATCATCTGCTGCCGCGCTCGCGCGGTGGGCACACGACCTGGGTCAACGTGGTCGCCGCCTGCTCGGCCTGCAACCTGCGCAAGGGCAACATGACGCCGGCCGAGGCGAAGATGTGGCCGGCACAGATGCCGTTCCAGCCGACGGTGCAGCACCTGCATCGCAACGGCCGGCTGTTCCCGCCGAACTATCTGCACGAGAGCTGGCTCGACTATCTGTACTGGGACACCGAGCTCGATCCCTGAGAACGGTCTCAGCGCGGCGAGGGATGCGCTTCGCTGCGCTTCACCGCCCGCAGGGCGCCGACGGCGCCGCCTGCGGCGATCGCCGCAAGCAGGAGCGAGATCAAGGCATTGTAGCCGGCGAGCGAAAGCCCGAGGAAGCGCCAGGGGGCCTCGTCGCAGCGGATGACGCGGGTGTTCTGCAATTGCTGCAGCAGGCTGCCGCCGGCGCGAAAATCGGTCACCGGCCCCGAACAATCCTGCGGCCCGGCCCACCATCGCCACTCGACGCCGGCATGATAAACGCCGAGCCCGGCGTTCCAGAGCATGGCCAGTGCGATGGCGATCAGCGCCGCCACCAGCACCTTGCGCGAGGAGCCGACCGAGACCCCGAGCATGACGAGCGCCGCGAGCGGAATGGCGAAGTAATAGGCGTAGCGCTGCTCCAGGCAGAGCGGGCACGGCGGCAGCCCGAGCACATACTGGAAGAAATAGGCGCCGAGAATGGTCGCCGCGCCGAGCGTGGCGATGGCGGCCGCCGCCGCCGCAACCGGCTCGGCGCGGGCATAGCTCAGGCAACGCTCGGCCCCTGCGTTCATCGCCAACGACCACCCTGCGGCCGGCGTCGCGCTTCACCTCGGCCGGCGGTGCCCCCATAGCGCTGCGCGCGCTGGCTGTCGACCCACAAGCGCGTGACCGCACGCGGCGCCGGACACCGCGTTGACCGGGGGCCGCGCGTCGCTATGATCGCCGCGGCTTGCCCCTGTGGCGGAACTGGTAGACGCGCCAGACTCAAAATCTGGTGGTGGCAACACCGTGCTGGTTCGATCCCGGCCAGGGGCACCACCGGCTCTCGCCGCCTGAGGGCCGCCGCAATGAAAACCCACTCGCTGCGCGGGCCAAGGGCACCACCGAATCTTGCCGCGTCAGAGCGGATCTGGCCGGTTGTGGTCTTGCGTTCGCAGCCGGCGTTTCGGCTTCGCGCGCCGTTGTCCGCGCAGCCGAACGCGCCGCTGAGCCGCCGCCGTCGCCTCTCAGGCGGCGCGGGCGGGCGGCGGCTCCCGCACTCCCGCACGCACCAGCCGCGGCAGCACCTCGTCGCGGAAGAACGGCAGTTCGCGCAGGTAGTTGACGAAGGACAGCGCGATCCCGCGCACGCCCGAGCGCGAGATGTTGGCAAGGTCCTCGGCGACGCGATCCGGGGTGCCGACGAAGGGATAGCCGCCGATGGCATTGGAAGCAAAATACTGCCGCTTGGCCAGGTACTCGTCTTCCGACATGGTCTGCCGCGTGATGTTGCGGATGCGCAGCATGCTTTCGATCGCGTCCCAGTCGGCCTGCTCGATGATGGCGTGGCGATAGTACTCCTCCGCCTCCTTCTGCGTCGGGCGGCAGACCACCTGGCCGATGGTGTACACCTCGATCTCGCGGCCGAAGCTCTGCGCCTGTGCCTTGATCTCCTCGACCTTTCGTGCCGCTGCTTCGAGCGAGACCCGGCTCGCCGCATTGGCCGTGAAGAAGGCGTCGCAATTGCGCAATGCAAACGCCTGCCCCGCACCCGAGGAGCCGGCATTCATGATCATCGGCCGGGTGCCGCCATAGGGCTTGGGCTTCGCCCGCACGCCCTTGAGCTTGATGAAGCGGCCGTCGAAATCGAAATCGTCGCCGGCGCTCCAGGCCATCTTCACCGCATCGATCCAGTCCTGGGCATAGTCGTAGCGCGCGTCATGTTCGCGCTGCTCGACGCCGAACATCTCGAACTCGTCTTCGTTCCAGCCGGCGACGATGTTGAGGCCAAATCGCCCGCGGCCGACATGATCGGCGGTGACGAACTCCTTGGCCGCGATCAGCGGCGGGAAAAGCGGAGCATGCACCGTGCCGAAGACGGTGATGCGCCTGGTCTTGGCCAGCAGTCCGGTCGCCCAGGTGATGGTTTCCAGCGTCTCGCCATGGAAATCGGTCTCTCCGCCGTAGCCCTTCCAGCGTCCGATCGGCAGCATGAAATCGATGCCGGCGTCGTCGGCCATGCGCGCGAGCGCCAGACAATCGGCCCAGCTTGCCGACCAGCGCTCCGGCACCTTGGTGGCGGAGCGGCCGGACGAGCAATTGGCGCCGAACATGCCGATCTTCAGCGCATTGCGGTTGTACATGGCGAGGCGTTCGCGCATCGCCGCGGAGACGGGACGGTCGAGCAAGGGGCTCCCCCGGTGGCCGATTCATGGCGCGGCAGAACTATAGCACCGCGGGCGAGCGGGCGCGCATCGGCCGTCAGGCCGCAGGCGCATCCGGCGCGAATGCCGCCTCCATCTCGCGCCGCACGCGCACGGCAAGGTCGTGCGGGTCGTGTTCCACGTCGGTCCAGCGCAGGGGCTCGCCTTCGGCGAGGTCGCGCTTGAGCGTGACGTTCTGGGCGAGCCCGAGCGGCAGCAGGCCGTCGGCCAGCGAGCGGCGGGCCGGGGTCTGCCGGCCCCAGACGCAGAAGCCTCCTTCCCCGTCGAGCCGTTCGCCGCGCTTGAGCGGTCGCTTGGCGACCGCCACCACATCGGATCGGAAGCCGGTCGCTTGTCCGGTCGGCTCGCCGCGCAGTGCTGCGCTCGCGATCGAAATGCCGAGCTCCAGTCCGATCATGTGGATCGGGCGATAGAGCGCGGCATAGCATCCGCTCCGGTCCGGCAGCATGGCGTATTCCTTGAAGCAGCGCCGGGCATAATCCGTCTCGCCCTCGATCACCACGAACGTACCGAGCGCCAGATGATGCGGCACGTCGCGCCCGTTGCGATAGACCGAGGACGTCACCTCGGTGACCCCTGCTTTTTCCAGCGTACCGCCTGCGCTCCTGGGCTTGCACACGTCGGCGAGTTCGAAGCGGCCGGCGGGTGGAAAACCGAGACCCTCGCTCTGCGGCACAAGCCCCGTGGCGTTGCATACCGCGGTCATCTCGATCGCCGATTTGGTGCCGTCGACGAAGGAGTTGAACATCTTGGGATTGATCGACGTGCGGTCGGCGATGTTGAGATACTTGTCGAGAATCTCCCACACGGTGTCGGGATTGGACTTGTGGTAGTGCGGCTCGTAACGGGTGCCCTTCCCGGCAGCGACGACCTTGAAACCACAGGCGCGCGCCCAGTCCACGTGCTCGCAGATCAGCGCCGGCTGGTCGCCCCACGCAAGGCTGTACACCAGCCCTGCGGCCCTCGCCTTGCGCGCGAGCAGCGGGCCTGCGAGCGCGTCGGCCTCCACATTGACCATGACGATGTGCTTGCCATGCGCGATCGCCCGCAGGGCATGGCGGATGCCGACCTCGGGAATCCCGGTCGCCTCGATCACGACCTCGATGCCGTCACTGCCGATCAGCGCCTCGGCATCGGCCGTCACAAGCGTGGCGCGGCGCTTGAGCGCATCGGCGAGCGACGCCGCGGCGTACTGCTCGGCCGGCCAGCCTGCAATCGCAAGCTGGCTTTGCGCCCGCGCGACGTTCAGGTCGGCAACGCCGACCACATGCAGGCCTCTCGTCAGGCGCGCCTGCGCGAGAAACATGGTGCCGAACTTGCCGGCGCCGATGAGGGCGACGGTGACCGGCCGGCCGGCCGTTTCGCGTTCGAGGAGGAGCGTGGAAAGGTTCATATCGAATCCTGTTTCTGCCGCAGATGGTATATGCGCGCTCATACGGCCACGGAGGCCAATACGGTTGCTTATAGTCCAGAATGGCGGTGACGCTGAGGAAGCCAGCAGATCAAAAAAATTAAGGCCGCAGCGATTGGACGTACCGACCACAGCTTGCGGTTCCATGGTGTTGTTGTACGCCGAACAACGGAAAACCGAATGTGGGTCTTGCGGCGCTGCCGATCGCTACGGCGGCGCCTATTTTGTTGTTGCTCTAATGAGGCTAAGGTTGAGCGTGGACAACGACGGGGGCGACCATGCCGAAGGGTATGCTTTTCGCGGGTGCGTTGATTGCGATTGGATCGCTGACCTGCACGTGGGCGCTTGCCGAAACGACCAAGAAACGGATTTCGACTCCCGCCTCGCGGTCCGCCACATGCAAGGCCGATTGCATGACCGGCAACGTCCACGGCGTCTACCGGCCCTACAACACCGCTGATCCCCAGCTCAAGTCGCCGGAAGGGCGAAAGCTGTACCAGGAATGTGTGCAGCTCTGCCTCAACCCCTTGCCGAACATCCATATCTGGAAGCCCATCATCGAGTCCGGCGGATCGGTATTCGGAAAGACCAAGGCCGACTGCCTGACCTGTCATTCCCCCGGGAAGCCCAAGCGGAATTGGGCCGGCATCAACACGCTTCCGGAAAACCTCCGGCGCGACCACGCCGCCCAGTAGCGAGCGGCGCGGCGGCAGGGATGCGCGCTGACTGACGAGACGAGCGGCGGGCGCACCGCATGCGATCGCGCCCGACTTCGCTCATCCAAGACATGATCGACAGAGCGCCGATGACGCCGATGGTGACGTCCCGGTCATCGGCGGCGTGCGGTCGCGTGTCCGCCCTCGCCGGACAGGGCGACGCTCGCGGCCCTGCTACTTCGCCGGCACGACCAGCGAATAGCGCTCGTCGGCGGCAAGCACCTTGGCCTGCGGCAGGCCGAGTTCCTTGCGCACGATATTGGTGCCGAGCACCAGCGAGACGATCTTGTAATAGGCGTGGCGGCGGCTCATGCCCTCGCGTCCCATGCCGCAGTCGGTGGAGATGACCAGGCGATCGGCCGGGATGTGCTTGAGCGCGGCGCGGATTTGGTCGGCAACCTGCTCCGGCTGCTCGACCTGCAGCGTGTGATGGTCGATCACGCCGATGGCGATCTTCTTGCCGGTGATTTCCTTGCCGATGGCTTCCAGGTCCATGCCGCCGGAGGCCGACGACTCGAAGGTGATCACGTCGGCATCGATCTGGTTGTAGGCTTCGAGCGCGGGCTTGTAGCTCTGCACTTTGGCGAACATGCGCTGCTGCGAGGGATTGCCCCAGCAGGAATGCGCCCACACTTCGGTCTTGGCGCGCAGGCCCTTGACCGTGCGGTTGAACACCTCGACCATCAGCTTCGGGTTGATCACCGAATCGACCACGCCGCGCACCGCCAGAAGGTGGATCTGCGGCTCCTCGATCTGGATCACCGGGCAGCCGGCATCGGCCAGCTCGTGGTACTCCTCGTTGAGCGCATCCGCGATCGCAAACATCCGGTCGGGCAGGCTCTTGTAGTAGGAATCCTGCACCGCAAAGGCGATGATCTCGGCCGAGGCCGAGCCCCATTTGACCGGCCGCTCGGTGAGGCGCTGCGCCGCCTTCCACATGGCGGTGAACTGCAAATTGCCGCGCCCGATCGGTCCCACCACCTTCGGCATGACCCGCGACTCCAGATAGTCGTGCAGGATGTGGCCGCGCGGGAACCAGATGCCGCCGCGCCCGGCCGGGGTGGGGTAGCGCGTGCTGTGGTCGAAGCCGCTCATGTGATTGGGCGGATAGCTTGTCCAGCTCTGGCCGCCGACGTCGTCGTCGAAGCGGCAGTCGCCGTCGGTGACGATGTCGAGACCGGCGAGTTCCTGGTCGCGGATGTAGCAGGTCAGGGCGTCCTCGTACTGCTCGCGAAACCGTCGCGTCACCATCGCCTCGAGGAAATGGCGGTTGCCGAGGTTCTCCGTGTACCAGCTCGGCCGCGGCAGCGAGCCGGTGATGGTGGTCGGCAGGACGATGTCCTTGGTGGCGCGATACATGCGAGCGTCTCCTTGTGCGTATTCGCTGCTGCGGGCGACAATACGCGAGCGGCGTCGGCAGTAAAACCGCCTTGCATCGACCGCCGCCCATTGGGCGAAGGCCCATCACCGCTCTTTGCGCCGACGCGCTTGCGCCAGCGGCGGACTGACGCCTTGTCCCGCTTTGCCGGATGGCCCTATGGTTCGCGCCCATGACCGACGTCGCGACCAGGCCCGCCGCATCCGTCGCCACCGCGAAAACGGACGCGTCGCGCCTGTGGGTTGCCGCCCGCACCGCCTTCCCGTTTCTTGTGGTCTTTTCGTTGTGGGAGATCGTGGCGCAACTCGGCCTGTTTCCGCCGCGCCTGTTCCCCTCGCTGCTCGACGTCGCACGCGCGTTCGCACAGCTTACCCTCAACGGCATCCTGCCGCGCCATGCGCTCGACACCGTGCTTCGCCTGACCGGCGGCTTCCTGCTCGCCGCCGGAGTCGGCGTCGCCATCGGCATCGTCATGGGACGCTCGCGACGGGTGGAGGACACCGGCCTGCCGCTCGTGAGCGTGCTCGCGCCGATCCCCGGCATCGCCTGGGCGCCGCTGTTCCTGCTCTGGTTCGGGCTCGGCAACCGGCCGGCCATGCTGCTCGTTGCCTTCGTGTCGGCCTTCCCGATCATCTTCAACACCTGGACCGGCGTGAAGGCGGTGAAGGAGATCTGGGTGCGCTCGGCGCAGGCGATGGGCGCCGACGACCGCCGGCTGTTCAGCAAGGTGATCCTGCCCGGCGCCCTGCCCTACATCCTGACCGGGCTTCGGCTCGGGCTTGCGCAAGCCTGGCGCACCCTGGTCGGCGTCGAAATGCTCGCCTCCGTCCCCTGGGGGCTTGGCTGGATGATCTTCGGCGCGCGCGAGTTCCTCAACACCGACGTGATGCTGGCCGGCGTCGTCGTGATCGGCGCCATCGGCCTTGCGTTGGAGAAGCTCGTGTTCCAGCGGCTCGAACGTTACACCGTGCAGCGCTGGGGAATGATGACATGAGCCTTGCGGCGACACCGCCCGCGCGCGCGGGCGCCGGCGCGCTCACTCCGAGGGTGCGATCCGCACTGAGGGCGTCCCTCACCCTGCTCGCGTTCGCCCTGCTCTACGAGACGATTGCCGCGACCGGCTATTTCCCGCCCGTGCTGATGCCGTCGCTCGTTCGCATCGGCGCGACGCTGTGGAGCATGCTGCTCGACGGCAGCATGCTCGCGCATGCCGCCGGCACGCTCTACCGCGTCATGCTCGGCATGGGGCTCGCGATCGGCGTCGGCCTGCCGCTCGGCATCCTCATGGGCCGCCGCAAGCCGGTGGAACACTTCTTCATGCCGCTGGCGAGCGCCTTCATGCCGATCCCTTCGCTCGCCTGGGTGCCGGTCTTCATTCTCTGGTTCGGGCTCGGCAACACCGCCGCGGTGCTGATCGTGTTCTATGCCGCGCTGTTTCCGATGCTGCTCAACGCCTGGGCCGGGGTCCGCGCGGTCAACCCGCTGTGGCTGCGCGCGGCCGGCGCCATGGGCGCCGACGAGACGGCGCTGTTCTGGAAGGTCATCATTCCGGGCGCCTCGCCTTTCATCATCACCGGGGTGCGGCAGGCCTTTCTGCGCGCCTGGATCGCCGTGATCGGCGCGGAGTTCCTCGCCGCCTCCGATTGGGGCCTCGGCTGGGTAATCTTCGACGCCAAGGAGTTCCTCAACGCCGACATCATGATCGCCTCGCTCGTGGTCATCGGCGCGATCGGCTTCGCCTTCGAGCGGCTGGTGTTCGGCACGCTCGAACGCGTGACCGTGCAGCGATGGGGCATGGTGCGCGATGTGAAAGGCTAGCGGAGATTCCCGGATTGATCAGCGCACCCAAGTCAGGGATGATCTCGGCAACGTTCGAATGCATTGCCCATCCCTCGGCCGGCCGAACGAAACCTGCTTGGTCTTTGCGTTGCTGCCGTGAGCGAAAAGCGGGAGGACATGGTGAGCAAGGCCAACACCGCCGGCCCGGTGCTGTGGAGCGTCGATGCGCGCGGCGTGGCGAGCGTCGTGCTCAATCGCCCCGAGGTCAACAATGCCTACGATGACGGACTGATCCAGGGATTGCTCGCCGCACTCGACGCGCTCGGCGCGGTTTCCGGCCTGCGCGCCGTCGTCATAAGGGGCAACGGCCGCCATTTTCAGGCCGGCGCCGACCTGAAATGGATTGATGCGGTGCGTCGCGCCTCGCACGAGGAGAACGTCCGCGTCTCGCGCGCCACCGCCGAGGCGGTGCAGCGGCTCAACCGTGCGCCGGTACCGACAATCGCGCTGGTGCAGGGTGGCTGCTTCGGCGGCGGCACCGGGATCGTGGCCGCCTGCGACGTGGCGATTGCCGCCGACAATGCCCAATTCTCCATTGCCGAGGTGCGCTGGGGCCTCACCCCCGTCATCATCATCCCCCAGCTCAACGACGCCATCGGCGTGCGGCAGATGCGCCGCTACGCCTTGACCGGGGAGCGCTTCGACGCCGAGGAGGCGCGCCGGATCGGGCTCGTGCACGAGGTGGTGCCGCTGCCCGATCTCGCCGCCGCAGGCGAACGGATCGTGGGATACATCCTGGAAAACGGCCCCGAGGCCGTGGCGCAGACCAAGGCGGCGGTGATCGAGAACACCTTCGGCGACCTCGACGAGGCCGCGTTCGCCGAACTCGTCGACCGCCATGCGCGAAAGCGTCAGTCGCCCGAGGCGACCGAGGGACTTGCCTCCTTTGCCGAGAAGCGCCGCGCAAAGTGGAGTCCGAAGCGACCGTAATGCGCCGCGGGCCGGCGGTGCCCGCGGTACAGCATCAGCACTGGTCCGTCCGCCCGCGCCAATCCTGTTCTCGACAACGGCAACACCGAAAAGGGGCTGAAACCTATCGGCCGCAACGCGCGCAATGCGCGCAATGGAGTTCAGGGGTCACACAATTGCCTTGGCTGCTGCAAAGCCCGCCACGCCGCGGCAATCCCCGCCTCCCCGTCCTTGCCAAGGCAGGCGGCGGACCACGACGGCGCCGGCGGGCTCAGGGCTACAAGAACCGCGTCGGCCACATGATGGTGCGCCACATGTGGGCGGACGGGCTGTTGTCGAGGCCGAGCCCTTCCTTCGGCTGACTGAAATTGCGGCCGATGATGTCGACAAAGTCGTCGAGATTCACCTTGGCGTTGGGATCAAAGGCGTAGACGTCGTTCACGCAGATCAGTCGCGCGGTCATGTAGTGTTTGTGATTGCGGGCGCGTTTGTATTCCTCGACGATGTAAGGTTCGGGCCGATAATCATCGCCGAAATACTTGCGGTACATGTCGGGATAGCCGTATCCGACCGATTCGTCGGGGAAGAAGCGCAGGCACTGGTGCATGCGTACCGCCCAGCTCACCTCCTCGTCGACATACGGCTCGATCATCTGCGCGCCCCAATAGCCGTGGTCGCAGCGGATGAAACTTACCACCGCGATGTCGTGCAGGAGACAGGCCAGCACCACCTTCTCGCTGTGCCCGTTCTTGAGCGCGAGCGCCGCGCTCTGCAGGAGATGGTTGGTGGAAGCGAAGCGGCAGCGGAAATAGTCGATCAGCGTCGGCTTCGCCGGCATCGGCGGCAGGCGCGGATCGGCACCCATGTTGAAATACCGGCCGGGATACCTCTCCTGCAGTGCGGCACCGCCCTCCATCTCCACCCGTCCTTCGGTCAAGTGGCTGAACACCGAGCGGGTGACGATGCGATCGAGCTCTTCCATCATGTGATGCTCGATCGCGTCGGCACGCTCCGAGAGGGTCATCTGGCTCGTGAGCTTGTCCGCCAGCGGCTGCGGTTCCATTTGCTCCTCCTTGGCTCCTGCCCATCCGCCCGGGCCGGGTTCGGCGAAGGCTACACTGAAAGTTGCCGCAAGGCACCGAAAGCCGGTCGGCATTCGCCAGAAAATTGGCATAATGACGCAAACAAAAGACCGCAGGGAAGGAAATGGCTCATATTGAAATCCGCGACGTTACGCTGGTTTACGACACGCCGGCGGGACGGGTGGTGGGCGTCGAAGGCGCAAGCTTCGCCATCGAGGAATCGGAATTCCTCTGCATCGTCGGCCCATCCGGCTGCGGCAAATCAACGCTGCTCAACATCATTGCCGGCTTTCTGCCGCCCACCACGGGCGAAATCCGCATCGGCGGCAAGACGGTGAGCGGCTACGGCATGGACCGCGGCGTGGTGTTTCAGGATTTTGCCCAGCTCTTCCCCTGGCGCACCGCGCTCGGCAACGTGGCGTTCGGACTGGAAATGAAAGGCGTCCCCAAGGCCGAGCGCGAGGCGGTGGCACGCCGGCAGCTCAAGCTCGTCAAGCTCGACAAGTTCGCCGATTCCTATCCGCACCACCTGTCAGGCGGCATGCAGCAACGGGTCGCCATCGCCCGCGCGCTCGCCTACAATCCGGCCGTGCTCCTGATGGACGAGCCCTTCGCCGCGCTGGATGCGCTGACGCGCGACGAGATGCAGCGGCTGCTTGCCGACGTCTGGCGCGAGACGCGAAAGACGGTGATCTATGTGACCCACAACGTCGCGGAGGCGGTCTATCTTGCGGATCGCGTGGTGGTGATGACGCCGCATCCCGGCACGGTCAAAGTGGAAGTGCCGATCGAGCTCGAACGCCCGCGCGATCCGCTGAGCGTCGAATTCCTCGATTACCAGAAGCTGTTGCTGCGTCATCTCGGCCAGCAGGCGCCTGGCTGACGGCGCGAACCGAACTTGAGGGGAGAGTGCGATGGACCGTACCGGACCGCCGATTGCCCGCGCCGCGCTGACGGCCTGCGTCGTTGCTCTCGTCGCCGGCGCAGCCACCCAGGCGACGGCCCAGGATGCCTACCCCACGCGGCCGATACGACTCGTCGTCGGTTTTGCCGCCGGTGGCCCGACCGACATCCCGGCGCGCTTCATCGCCGACAAGCTCGGCCCGCTGCTCGGCCAGCGCGTGATCGTGGAGAACAAGCCCGGCGCCGCGGGCCAGCTTGCCACGCGCGACGTGCTTTCGCAGCCGCGCGACGGCTACAACCTGTTGCTCTGCACCCACTTCGAATCGATCAACACCGTGCTCTATCGCAGCCCCGGCTACCGGCTCGAGGATCTCGCACCGATCTCGCTGATCTCGAAATATTATTACGGCCTTGCCCTGGCGAACACAATTCCGGCCGCAACCTTCGAGGAGTTTCTGCAATACGCCAAGACGCACCCAGGCGAGGTGAGCTACGCCAGCATCGGCGCCGGCTCGGCGCAGGAGATTTTTGCGCGCCAGCTCGAGCGTCTGACCGGCATATCCATGAACCGCGTGCCGTTCCGCAGCGGGCCGCAGGCGATCCAGGAAATGGTGGCCGGCCGCGTGCATTTCTTCGTTTCGCCGACGCTATCGGTGATGCCGCAGTACCTGAGCAAGCAGCTCAAGGTCCTCGCCGTCTCCAGCCCGGAGCGGCTCGCAACCATGGCTGACGTGCCGACCCTGAAGGAAAAGGGCATCGACTTCGTGCGCTTTGGCTGGCTCGGAGTCTGTGCCGGCGCGGGCACCCCGCAACCGGTGCTGGACCTGCTCCACCGCCACATCGTCGCCATCGTCGGCTCCCCCGACTACCGGGCGCTGATCGAAAAGGGAGGTTCGACCCCCGGCGCCTCGACGCCCAGGGAACTGGGGCAAGTCATCGCACAGACCGTTGATGACGTTGCCGCTACAATCAAGGAATTCGGCATGCAGCAATAGGGTTCGTCTTGAGGGAGCCGCACGTCGATGCAACCCGCCACCGACCGGGAAAAGGGAGGATGAAATCGATGACCATTCGACACGTCGGACTGACTCGCCGGCAATACCTTGCCGCCACCGGCGCCACCGTCCTGGCCGGCGGCCTCGGCCTCGTGCGACCCGCCGCCGCTCTGGAGCCGATCCGGCAGGGCTACCAGACCAACATCTGGGGCATGCCCACCTATTATCTGATGAAGTCGGGCCTCCTGGAGAAGCGCGGCATCAAGGTGCAGGAATTCGCCGTCCCCTCCGGCAATCTCACCATGCAGCAGATGGTGGCGCGGCAGGTGGACCTGGGCACCTATGCCGGCCCCTCCTTCATCATCGGCCATGACAAGGGCGGGCTCGTCGCCATTGCCGTGATCGAGCACGTCGGGCGCACGGCGGCGGTGGTCGCCCGCAAGGACCTCGGCATCACCAAGCTGGAACAGCTCAAGGGCAAGAAGATCGCCAATCAGACCGGCTCCTCGATCGGCAACATCTTCGTCGACCAGATCGGGCCGGCCAACGGGCTTCCGAAAGGCTCCTATCAGGAGGTCCGCATGAACGTGAACGACATGATCGCCGCCATGGCCGCCAAGACCGTGGACGCGATGGTCAATGTGGAGCCCTACAACGCGATCGCCGCCGCCGACGGCATCGGCACGATCCTCATGGACCTGTCGTCGGTGGACAAGGTGCCCGTGTTCATGGCGGCGACGCCCGAGTTCATCCAGAAGAGCCCGGAAACCGTGGTCGAGTATCTGCGGGCCTGGCTCGACGTCGCCAAGGACTTCAAGCAGAACCCGAAGAAAGTGCACGAAACGATCCACGCGTTCTTCACCTCCAAGGGTTACAAGATGTCGCTGGAAACGTTCGCCAAGGCCATGGCGACCGTCGACGTCGATCCGGGCTTCCCCAAGGATCTTGGGCCCTACATGCAGCATCACGCCGAGGTGCTGCTCAAGGAAAAGAAGATTTCCAAGATTCCAGACTGGAAGGCGGCGCTGCGCACCGACTTCATGGACAAGGCCAAGGCGGGCTCGTGACGACCTGCGCAAGGCGCGTTCCACCGGCCGGGCCGGCGTTCACGCCGGCCCTTGCATTTCTCCCCTCCCGCCGCGCGCGGAAACACGCTAAACGTGCTGCCTCACCGTTCAAGGTCTGCTTGCAGGGAGAAGGGAATGAAGCGCGCGAAAAAGAAGGTCGCGGCCAAGAAGGCTGCCAAGAAGGCTGCCAAGAAGACGCCGGCCAAGGCGACGGCCGCACGAGCCAAGCCGAAAGCGGTCGGGGCCGCCGCCGGGACCAGGCCGGCAAATCGCGGTGCCGCGCGCGCTCCGAGTGACGGGGTCGTCACCTGGAACTTCAAGCTCCTTTCCCACCACATGCTCGACGGCTTCGGCGGCATGGGCGAGGGCATGTCGATTCAGATCGCGCCCGACGGCCGCCGCATCCTCTGGCTCGCCCACGAAAGCGCGCCCAAGAACTTCACCGCCGTCGACGTGTCCGACCCGCGCAAACCCAAGGTCGTGTGCCAGACCAATCTTGCGCACAACGACATGCGCTCCAACTCGCTGGAAACCACCGGCAACCTGATGGCGGTTGCCTACCAGACCAAGAGCAAGGGCATGCAGCCCGCGGGCTTCGAGCTGTTCGACATCTCCAAGCCCGAAAATCCGAAGTCGATCGCCTTCTTCGACTGCTCGGGCCCGCATTCGCGCGGCGTGCACCAGCTCTGGTTCTGCGACGGCGAATACGTCCACACCTCCTCCGGCGCGCCGGATTTCGTGCCGACGCATCCGCTCGACGACCAGTTCTACCGCATCATCGACGTGCGCAATCCGACGAAGCCGGTCGAGGTGGGGCGCTGGCACATGCCCGGCACCAAGCAGGGCGACAACGTCGCGCCGCCGCCGCGTCACCCGCTCGACAAGGGGTATCGGGCGCACAACTGCAACGTCTATCCGCAACGTCCGGATCGCTGCTATCTCGCCTATATCGACGGCGGCATGCACATCCTCGACATCTCCAACAAGGCCGATCCCAAGCGCATCTCGTCCTGGACAAATTCGCCGCCCTACACCGGCTTCATGCATACCGTGGTGCCGCTGTTCGACCGCGGCCTGATGCTGGTGACCGACGAATCGACCGAGAACAACGCCAAGGACTGGCCGAAGCTGATCTGGATCCTCGACGCGCGCGAGGAGACCAACCTCGTGCCGATCGCGACCTGCCCGCTGCCCGACCACAAGGCCTATGCCGCACGCGGCCGCTTCGGCGCCCACAACATCCACGAGAACGTGCCGCTGCCGACCGCCTGGCAGAGCGACCAGATCGTGCTCGGCACCTTCTTCAACGGCGGACTGCGCGCCTACGACATCTCCAATCCGTACCAGCCGCAGCAGATCGGCGTGTTCGTGCCCCCGGCGCCGCCCGGCGCGCCGACCGGGACGATCCAGCTCAACGACGTGTTCGTCGACGAGCGGCAAGTGGTCTACACGGTCGACCGCCACATCGGCGGCCTCTACTGCCTGGAGATGGATTTCTGAGGTCTCTGCGCCGCATTCCTCGCGTCCCGGACGCGATGCAGCGCAAAGCGATGCATCGCTGATCCGGGACCCCGGTTCAGAACCAAGCTGGGTCCCGGGTCGGCAGCGCACCATTCCGCGTTGCGCTGCCCCCGGGACACGCGTTTCTGATCGGTGTGATCATTACTAAACTGGGGCCCATGACCGACACGACGATCCTTGACTTGTTCCCCTCCACATCCGCCTCTCGCTTCGGGCGGCGGCAGAAACGCGCGCGCGGCTCGCGGCTGCCGGTCACGATCGTCTCCGGCTTCCTCGGTGCCGGCAAGACCACGCTGGTGCGCAAGTTCCTGCAGACCCCGGAAGGCCGCGGCACCGCGCTCGTGGTCAACGAGTTCGGCTCGGTCGGGATCGACGACGCACTGTTGCGGACGAGCACCGACGAAGTGACGCTGCTTGGCAACGGCTGCCTGTGCTGCAACACCCGCAGCGATCTGCAGATCGCATTGCGCAAACTCGTCGCCGACCGCGACCGGGGGCGTATTCCGCATTTCGGTCGTGTTCTGATCGAGACCAGCGGGCTCGCCGACCTGAGTCCCATCCTGCAGACGTTTGCCACCGACCGCGCACTCGGCGGTGAATTCGCCATCGAAGTGGTGCTGACACTGGTGGACGCGGTCAACGGCCTGCGCAATCTGCGGACCGCGCCCGAGGCCCGCAAGCAGGTGATCCTGGCGGACCGCCTGGTGATCACCAAGATCGACCTCGCCGACAACCGCACCCGGCAGCGTCTCGCGGCACGGCTCAAGCAACTCAACCCGCATGCAGAGATCGACTTCGTGCTCGACGGCGACATCGATCCCCGACACGTGATCGATTCCGGCCAGGATGCCCCCGCGCGTCGGCACGCGGGCTTCGTCGCCGAAGCCTCCCACAGCGACGGCATCGCAAGCTTCGTCATCCGCGACAAGAAACCGATCGAGTGGCCGGTGCTGCAGCGGGCGATGGAAACGCTGATCGCGCTGCGCGGGCCGGACCTCTTGCGCGTCAAGGGCCTCCTCAATCTTGCGGGCTGCAAGGGGCCGGTGGTGTTCCAGGCGGTGCAGCACCTCATCCACCCTCCGGTCGAGCTTGCCGAATGGCCGGACCGGAACCCGGAAAGCCGGCTTGTGTTCATCACTCGCGGCGTGGACGAAAGTCAGGTGCGCAACCTCTTGGCCGCCTGCCGCTCGCTCGGCTACGTCGCGGGCGAGTAGCTCTGGCCGTCGCATCGTTGCGAAAGGTGCAGTGCAGCATGTGCCTGCATCGCCGGCTGCCCCCCGTTTTCCCGCTCCGCCTCCTGGTCTAGTCTCATTTCGAGCCGCCACACGCTCGGGAGAGAATCGCCATGGCACAGTTCACGCTCAACGTGAACGGCACGATGCATCGCGTCGAGGCCGATCCGGACATGCCGCTGCTCTATGCGCTGAAGAACGACATCGGCCTGAACAATCCGCAGTTCGGCTGCGGGCTGGCGCAATGCGGCGCCTGCACGGTGCATCTGAACGGCGAAGCCATCCGCTCCTGCGTCACGCCGATTTCGGCGGTGGGCGACGGCAAGGTGGTGACACTGTCCGGCCTCGGCACGCCGGAGAAGCCGCACCCGCTGCAGACGGCCTACATCGAGGAACAGGTGCCGCAGTGCGGCTACTGCATCAACGGCTGGATCATGACCGCGGCGGCGTTCCTGGCCAGGAAGAAGCGACCAAGCGAGGCCGAGATCAAACAGGCGCTGGAGGGGCTGAAATGCCGCTGCGGCACCCACATGAACATCCTGCGCGCGGTCAAGCGCGCGGCGGCGATGATGGGTTGAGGGAGGGGGCCATGACCAAGCTCGAACGTCCCGCGCACTTCTCCCGCCGCTCCTTGCTCAAGGCGGGCGGGGCGCTGGTGGTGTCGATCGGCATGCCGGTGACGGCGGAGACGCTGCTCGACCTCAATTCCGCCTTTGCCGCAGCCAGCGCCACCAAGCCGCCGCTCGTGCCGGACCAGCTTTCCTGCTACATCGCCATCAACGCCGACGGCACGGTGTCCGCCTTCTTCGGCAAGATGGACATGGGGCAGGGACTCTATGTCTCGATCGGCCAGATCGTGGCCGAAGAGCTCGACGTGAAATTCGAAGCGGTCAAGGTTTACATGGCCGACACCCGCACCAGCGTGAACCAGGGCGGCGCCTCGGGCTCGACCGGCATCCAGCGCGGCGGCGTGCAGATGCGCGCGGCAGCGGCGGAAGCGCGGCGCGTGCTGGTGGAGATGGCCGCCGAGAGGCTCGGGATGCCTGCGGACCAGCTCGTGGTCACCGACGGCGTCGTGCATGCCACGACGGACCCGGCGAAGAAGGTTAGCTACGCCGACCTGATCGGCGGGCGCTATTTCAACGTCCAGCTCAACTGGAACAAGCAGATCGGCAACAACCTCTACGCCCCCGGCAAGGCGAAGCCGAAGGACCACCGCGAGCACCGGATCGTCGGCCAGCCGATCAAGCGTGCCGACGTCGCGCCCAAGGTGTTCTGCCAGGAGCCGTTCGTCACCGACATCAGGCTGCCGGGCATGCTGCACGCCCGCATGATCCGCCCGCCGGTCGCCGGTGCATCGATTGTGAGCGTCGACGAAGGCTCGATCCGCGACATTCCCGGCGCGCGGGTGGTGCGCGACCACAATTTCCTCGCGGTGGTGGCGGAGAAGGAATGGGATGCGATCAAGGCCTACCGAGCGCTGAAGGTGCAGTGGTCGGACGTCAAGCCGCCGTTTCCGAACGAGGCGGAGCTCTACGACCACATCCGCAAGGCGCCGGTGCGCAAGCGCCAGGACGTCAAGCCGATCGGCAACGTGGACGAGGCTTTCAGGAGCGCCGCGCGCGTGATCGAGGCCGAGTACGAATGGCCGTTCCAGTCGCACGCCTGCATGGGCCCCGCCTGCGCCGTGGTGGAGATCAAGGACGGACACGTGACCTGCTACACCGGCTCGCAGAAGCCGCATTTCGTGCGCGACGGCATCGCCCGCACTCTGGGCCTGCCGCCCGAGAAGGTGGACGCGATCTGGGTGGTCGGTCCCGGATCCTACGGCCGCAACGACGCCGACGACGCCGCCATGGATGCCGCCATTATTGCGCACGCGCTTGGCCGGCCGGTGCGCGTGCAGGGCATGCGCGAACAGGGCACCGGCTGGGATCCGAAGGGGCCGGCGTCGATCCACCGCGCGCGCGCCGGCATCGATGCCGCCGGCAGGGTGATTGCCTATGAATTCGTCAGCAAGGGGTTCTCGCGCATCGACGTGCAGACCAACGGCAGCAATCCACCCGATACGCTCGCCGGCCACTTCCGCGGCGTGCCGCTGAAGGTCAACGACGGGTTCAACGTGCCGGCCGAGTCCTACGTCTTCGACAACAAGCGCACCGCCTGGGAGACCATTGCCCCGCTGCTCGAGCGCGCCTCGCCGCTGCGCAGCGCGCATCTGCGCGATCCGGTCGGCCCGCAGATTCATTTTGCGAGCGAATCGTTCATGGACGAGATCGCGCACGCGCTCGGCATCGATCCGATCGAGCTCAGGCTCAGACACCTGCGCGATCCGCGCGACGTGGCAGTGCTCAAAGCGGTCGCCGACAAGGCCGGCTGGACGCCGCGCACGTCGCCCCGCCGGCAGACCGGCAGCAAGGTCGCAGGACGCGGCGTCGCCTATTCGCAACGCAACGGCACGACCTGTGCCATCGTGGCCGACGTCGAGGTCGACCGCACCACCGGGACGATCTGGGCGCGCCGATTCACCGTCGCCCACGACTGCGGCCAGATCATCAACCCGGACGGGCTCACGCACACGATCGAAGGCAACATCATGCAGGGGATCAGCCGCACGCTCTGGGAGGAGGTCCACTTCGACAACAGCAACGTCACCAGCGTCGATTGGCTGACCTACCCGATCCTCGATATTACCGAGACGCCGGAGGCGATCGACGTGGTGCTGATCAACCGGCCCGAGCTGCCCCCGACGGGAGCCGGGGAGCCCTCGATCCGCCCGGTGGCGGCGGCAATCGCCAACGCGATCTTTGACGCGACCGGGGTGCGGCTGCGCCGTGTTCCGTTCTCGCCTGACAAGGTCAAGCAGGCGTTGTCGTAGAACGCTCACTTGTCCCGGGCGCAGCGCCGCGCGAAGCGGGGCGCCGCAGACCCGGGACCCCCGTTCTCCACAGTGAAAGGCAATCGGGGTCCCGCATCTGCGGTGCACCGCTCCGCTGCGCTGCGCGCTGCACCGCGTGCGGGACACGAGGCCATGTCATGGCGCGCTTCGCAACCCTGCCGCGTCGCGTAGCACATCAGCGATCGCCGCCTCGTTGCCAGGCGCCATGACGTGAACGCCGGCGACGCCCGGAATCGACGACAGCTCCTGCACGAGTTCGAGGCAGAGCCTGCGCCCCTCGGCGGCGGGATCGGCGGCGGCCTCCAGCCGGGCAATCGTCACCTCGGGAATGACGGTGCCGTAGAGCTTTTCCCGCATCCAGCGGGCCGACTTGGCCGAACGCAACGGCGACACGCCGATCAGAAACGGCAGCGTCACGCCGTGCTCGGCGAGCCGCGCCATGTAGCGGCGTACCACGCCCGCGTCCATGCAGAACTGCGTCTGTATGAACTCGCTGCCGGCGGCGACCTTCTCTTTCAGACTCCTCGGTTCCCATCCGGGCGGCGGATCGATCGGGACATCCGCCGCACCCATGAAGAATGCGGCCTTGCCGGCAACCTTCCGGCCCGAGGGCAGTTCGCCCCTGTCGCGAATGCCCACCGCCGCGCGCGTGAGCGACACCGTGTCGTAATCGAATACGGGCTTGGCATCGGGCTGATCGCCGGCCGTCGGATCGTCGCCCTTGAGCAAGAGCAAATTGCGGATGCCGAGGGCGGCAGCGCCAAGCAGATCGCCCTGCAACGCAATGCGATTGCGATCGCGACAGGTCAACTGCAGGATCGGCTCGATGCCGGCTTGGAGCAGGATCGCCGCCGCGGCAAGCGCCCCCATGTGAGCCCTGGCGCCCGCGCCGTCGGTGACGTTGACGGCGTCCGCGAGCTCCTTGAGCGGCGCCGCCTTCTGCATCAGGTCGGCGGGATCGCAGGACACCGGAGGCGCGATCTCCGCCGTCATCACGAAGCGGCCGGCCGCAAGCTTGTCCTTCAATGTTTCCACCTCGCCTTTGTTGTTCAATTCCCGCCCCGTTGCAACCCGTGGGCCGGCCCACCCACTTGGCGCGGATGCGTCCCACCCGTAGAATTCGCCAATGCCCGTCATCGCCCGCGATCTCGATGAGGCGCTCTCTCCGATCGGCGACGGCTGCCTCCTGGCCGTGCCGCGCGAGAGTTCGGGCGTTGCCATGGCGGCAACCCGGGCGTTGATCCGGCGCGGCGTGCGGCGGCTGTCGCTCGTGGCGCTGCCGACCACGAGCCTGCAAGCCGACCTTCTGATCGGCGCGGGCTGCGTCGAGACGCTGGAAAGTTCGGCCGTCAGTCTCGGCGAGTTCGGGCCGGCGCCGCGCTTCACCGCGGCCATTCTTGCGGGCTCAATCCGCATGAAGGACGCGACCTGCCCGGCGGTGCACGCCGCGTTCCAAGCGGCGGAAAAGGGCGTGCCGTTCATGCCACTGCGCGGATTGATCGGCAGTGATGTGCTCAGGCATCGGCCTGATTGGAAGGTGATCGACAACCCCTTCGACGAGGATGATCCGATCGTGCTCTTGCCCGCGATCCGACCCGATGTCGCCCTGTTTCATGCGCCGATGGCGGATCGGCAGGGCAATGTCTGGATCGGGCGCCAGCGCGACCTCATCACCATGGCGCACGCGGCGCAACGCACCGTCGTCACGGTGGAGAGGCTTTTCGCCGGCAATCTTCTGGACGATCCCACGCTCGCCGCCGGCACCCTGCCCGGCTTCTACCTGGAGGCGGTTGCCGTGGCCGCGCGCGGCGCCTGGCCGCTGCCGCTGCCGGACCACTATGCCTGGGACGCGGAGCACCTGAAGGAATACGCGGCGCTGGCCGCGAGCGACCAAGGCTTCGCGCAATACCTCGACCGGTATGTGTATGAGAAGCGGGCGGCGTAAATGGTGCGGCCAGTGAATATCGCAGGCTCGGCTTCACCTCCCCCCCTTGCGGGGGAGGTCGGCGGGCACAGCGCGCCGGGAGGGGGACATCCTCGATGGCGGACCGCGTCGCTGCCCCCTCCCCACCCCTCCCCCGCAAGCGGGGGAGGGAGCGGAGGGGCCTCGCCGTGGCGCAAGTGACACCACAAGATTTCCGCCCCGAGGAGTTGCTCGCCGCGGTCGTGGCCGACCTGATCGGCGATGTGCGGCATGTGGCTGTCGGCAACGCGTCGCCCATTCCCGCTGCGGCGGCGCTGCTCGCCCGCGCCCGCGGCGGCGGGCGGCCTTACGTGTCTCTGCTCGGCAGTCAACGGCACACGTTCTGGACTGACGGCGGCCGCGAATTGTTCGACTGCGCGGGGCAAGGACGCGTCGACGTGTTCTTTCTTTCCGGCGGCGAGATCGACGGCGAGGGCAACATCAACCTCGTCAGCATCGGCGATTATGAAAGGCCCGGCGTGCGTTTCCCCGGCTCGTTCGGCTCGTCCTATCTCTATTTCGTCGTGCCCAAGGTAATCCTGTTCCGCACCGAACACTCCAAGCGCACCTTGGTGCCGCGCGTTTCGTTCATCAGTGCGCCGGGCGGCAGCGACGACAACGTCTACCGCACCGGCGGCCCGGTCGCCCTCGTCACCAACCGCTGCCTGTTCTCATTCGACCAGGAGCGGCGGCGGTTCCGGCTGCAGAGCGTCCATCCGGGCCACACGCTCGCCGAAGTGATCGTCAACACCGGTTTCGAGTTCGAGCGCCCGCCGGACGTGCCGGTGACGCCGGCCCCATCGTCGCAGACCTTGCGCCTGCTGCGCGAACTGGTGGCGCCGGAACTGGCCGAGGTCTATCCGCAATTCACCGCACGGGTGTTCGGGATCGGCAAGCCCGCTTGAAGGCGCTCGCCGGGCGTGGTTTCTATCGCTGCCCACCGTCCCACTCTCAAGGACCCATCGTGAAACAGGTTGAAGCGGCAGTCATCGGCACCGGCTGGTGCGGCGGCATCCGCGCCGAGACGCTGTCGCGTTCCGCGCTGGTGGACAAGCTGCACATCTGCGAGATCCGCCCCGACCGACTCGCCGAGGTCAAGGCGCTGGTGAAGCCCGCCAGCGCCACGCTCGATTACCAGGACATCGTCAGGAACGAGAACATCTCCGTCGTCTACATTTCCACCACGCCGGAATCGAACCATTATCCGATCGCGCGCGACTGCCTGCGTGCCGGCAAGCATGTGCTCTTGGAGAAGCCGATTGCGCTCGAATTGTGGGAAGCCGACGAATTGATCACGCTCGCCCGCCGCAACCGGCTGAAGTTCACCATCGGCTATTCGCAGCGATTCAACCCGAAGATCGCATTCGCCAAGAAGACCATCGGCGAGGGCAAGCTCGGCAAGGTGGTTTCGGTGCTGGTCAGCCGCCACATCACCCGCTCGCTCGGCACCAAGATCGGCAAGCGGGTGCGGCTCTCCCCGGTGGTGATGGAGTCCACCCACGACCTCGATTTCGTGTTCTGGCTGCTGGAACCGGCCAAGCCGATCCGAGTCTATTCGCAGGGTGCCTACGGTTTCATGCAGCCGATCAACGGCAGCCACGACATCATGTTCACCACCGTCACCATGGACAACGGGGTGGTGGTGATGATCGGCGGCGGCTGGAACCTGCCGCCGAGCTATCCGAACTACTGCTCGACCTGGATCGAGATCACCGGCACCGAGGGCGCCCTCATTCTCGACGACACCGCGCGCGACCACTGGCTCAACACGATGCAGGGCGGTCAGGTCTTCCCGATGTCGACCATGCCGGGCGAGCAGGTGGGCGACGTGTTCGCCGGCCAGATGGGACCGGAGACGCTGCATTTCCTGGAGGCCTGCATCCGCGACACGCCGGTCATGGTCACGCCGGAGAGCGCGCGTGCCGTGATGGAGGCCTACACCGCGGCCGATCTGTCGGCCGACCGCAACGCGCCGGTCGAGCTTCCGCTCTCGAACGAGACCATCGCGGCGGTGGCCGATTTCAAGCAGAAGATCAGGGCGGGAGACAACAGGTGACGAAATTATGCACGGCGGCTGCGGCTGCCGCGAGGGCCATCGCATGAGACCCCAAGCCAAGGAAATCGGACTTGCCATCATCGGCGGCGGCCGGGTCGGCCTGTTCCGCGGCGAGGTGGCAAACCGCCATCCCGCGGTGAAATGGATCGGGCTTGCCGAAAAGAATCCGAACCGCGCCGGCGAGGTTGCCCCCAAGATCGGCGCCGATTTCACGACCCAGAGCCATGTGGAACTCATCAAGCGGCCGGAGGTCACCGCCGCCATCATCGCCACCGACGAGCATCTGCACGTCGAGCCGATCATGGCGGCGGTGGAGCGCGGCATTCCGCTCCTCATCGAGAAGCCGCTCGCCACCGACCTCGCACAGTCGGCGCGCGTGCTGAAGGCCATCAAGGAGGCCGGCATCGACGCGGTGGTCGGCTACACCCAGCGCTTCCGCAGGAAATGGCTCGCCGGCAAGGAAAAGGTGCGCTCCGGCGCGCTCGGCGACGTCACCCTCGTCACCTCGCGCGCGTTCATGAACCGCCTGGTGGCGATCGACAACTACAAGCGCACCGACAATCCGAAGTCGATCTCGCCCATGGTGATCTCCGGCACCCACGCACTCGACATGTGCATGTGGTATCTGGAGGCGAAGACCCCGGTCGAATGCTACGCCCGCTCGGTCGACAAGGTGCTGGGGCCGCTCTACCAGGGCATCGACGCCACCGCCGGCATGATCATGATGGCGGACGGTTGCATCTACCACCTCAACATCTCCTGGGCGCTGCCGGTCACCTGGCCGGGCGCGGTCTATTCGCTCGAGGTGGGCATCACCGGCACCGAGGGGGTACTCACCATCGACGACACCCACCGCGACATGGTGCTCGCGGTCTCCAAGCCGCAATCGGAAGGCTACAATCCCGACGCCAGCCGGCTCGTGGATTTCCTCGGCTCCTATCCGCCGGGCGACATGGCGCTCGGCGAATTGCGCGGGCCGATGGCGGAGGAGACCGTGTCCTGGCTCAACCGCGTGGCGCTCGGCCTGCCGACACCGGCCGCGACGGTCGAGGAGGCGCACAACCGGCTGATGCTGACCAAGGCGCTCGATCTTTCCGCCAAGCGCAAGCAGCCGGTAAGACTTCCGCTCGATCCGGACGAGGAGAAGCGGGCGGCCTAACTCGGCATTGGCGTGAAACGCCGGCGACTGCTGGAGACGGTCATGATCGGAAATTCCACCACCACCTGGGGCTGGCCGGCCAAATGGCTGCACTGGATCGGCGCGGTCCTCATCCTGCTGTTGCTCGGCCACGGCTGGTGGATGACGCACATGGCGCCGCGCCCTGACCGCCTCGCCCACTATGCCGTCCATGCCGCGCTTGGATACGACTTCCTCGCGCTGCTGATCGTGCGCCTCCTGTGGCGCTGGACCCATGCGGTGCCTGATCTGCCGGCCGGTCTTGCGCGCTGGGAGCGGTGGTCGGCCAAGGCCGGCCACTTCGGGTTCTATCTCCTGATGTTCGCCTCGACGCTGACCGGCTGGGTGCTGGCAGGCACCTTCCGTCGGCCGATGAACCAGGATCTTTTCGGCCTGACCGTTCCGCAGCCGATCACCATCACCGATCGAGCGGTCCGTGGCGCCATCGAGGAATCGCACATGATCCTTTCGTATCTTCTCGCCGCGCTCGTGGTCGTGCACATTGCGGGAGCGTTGCGCCACCACTTCGTCAAGCGCACCGACGTGATGCGGCGTATGTGGTTTTCGCTGCAACGGAGCTGATCGGCAATCGCAACCGCTGGGGAGGCGGATATGAAACGAGCCGTGCTGGTGCTGATGGGTCTTGCGGTGGCCTCATCTGCCGCGGCGCAGGACAGCGTGGCGGCGTTCTACAAGGACAAGACCCTTCGCCTCGTGGTCGGCGTCGGCGTCGGGTCGGGCTACGACATCAATGCGCGCTTGCTGGCGCGGCACATGTCCAAGCACATTCCCGGCCACCCGCAGATCATCGTGCAGAACCAGCCCGGCGCGGGATCGCTGACCATGACCAACCAGCTCTACGCCGGCGGACCGTTCGACGGCACGGTGTTCGGCGCAACCTTCAACGGCTTGCCGACCGCGCCGCTCCTGCAGCCGACCGGCGTGCGCTTCGAGGCGACCAAGATCAACTGGATCGGCAGCACCAATCGCGAGACGCAAGCGACCTATCTCTGGCACACCGTTCCGGTCGATACGCTCGACGATGCGAAGACCACCGAAGTGCTGATCGGCGCGCAGGCGCCGGGCTCGACCCAGTATGACTATCCGATGCTGTCGAACGCCCTGTTCGGCACGAAGTTCAAGGTCATCACCGGCTACCAGGCGACGCCGAAGATCAATCTCGCCATCGAACGGGGGGAGGTGCATGGCACCTGGGCCAACTGGTCGACGCTGAAGGCGATCTCCAGCCAATGGCTGGCCGAGAAGAAGATCAAGCTCCTGGTGCAATGGGCATTGACCAAGCACCGGGAGATGCCCGACGTCCCGTTGATCCTCGACTACGCCAAGACCCCTGAGCAACGCCAGGCGCTGGAGCTTGCGCTGGCGCGCCTCGAATTCGGCCGGCCCTTCCTGATGCCGCCGAACGTGCCGGCCGAGCGCGTCAACGCGATTCGACGCGCTTTCGATGCGACGATGCAGGACCCGGAATACCGGGCCGAAGCGGAGAAGCTCAAGATCGAGATCGATCCGCTCTCCGGCGAGCAGGTGGCTGCCGTGATCGAGCGCATCCATCGCACGCCGGAAGACACGGTTGCGCGCGTGCGCGCAACCTACGAGAAGAAGTAGGACGTCCAACCTCTCGCCAAGCGTTCACTTCACCGCGGCGAGCAGCGATTGCACGAGGCCGCCGAGGACCGTCGCCTTGTCGGCGTCGGGAATCGACAGCGCTTTCACCTGCCGCGCACACTCGAACGTGCCCATGTCGTAGGGATAGTCGCTGCCGAGGATGACGTGTTCGGCGCCGAACTCCTTGACCAGGAATTCGAGCTGCGGCTTCGAATGCAGGATCGTGTCCCAATAGAACGTGCGGATGGTCTCGGCTGGCGGCTTCTTGAGGTTCCTTTTCGGCTCGGGCCGCACCTCCCAGCCGTGCTGCCAACGGCCCGCCTGGTAGGGTGTGAAGCCGCCGCCGTGCACCATGAAGAAGCGGATGTTCGGAAAGCGCTCGATGACCCCGCCGAACACCAGGCACGCCGCGGCAATGGTGGTGTCGAGCGGATTGCCGATCAGGTTGTTGAGGTAATAGTTCCTGAGGCGGTCGGCCCCGGCCACGTTGTTGGGGTGCACCATGATGAAGGCCGCGTGCCGGTTCGCCACCTGCCATACCGGCTCGAATTCCGGCTCGTCCAGGTTCTTGCCCATGATGTTGGAGCCGATCTGCGCGCCTTTGAGGCCGAGCCTGGTGATGGCGCGATCGAGCTCGTCGGCGGCCGCCTTCGGTGCCTGCATCGGCAGCGTGGCGATGCCGAGGAAGCTCTTGGGATAATCGCGCACGTGCTTGGCGATCTGCTCGTTCTGGATGATGCAGGCCGCCGCGGTAAGACCGGGGTCCTGGTTGTAGAGAAACGTCTGCGGCGTGTTCGACAGCACTTGCATGTCGACATCGGACGCCTGCATGTCTTTGAGCCGCCGCTCGATGTCGAAGCCGCCGCGCGGGAACGGCCGATAGGGCACACCCGCCACCGTCCATTCGAACACATCCTTCTCGTACTCCTTGAGCGTCGGGGCGACCTTCGGCGTCTCCTTCGCCAGGAGCCTCATGGTCTCCTCGGTGCAGATGTGGGCATGCGCGTCGATCGCAAGCGGATTGGGCATTTCATTCCCCTTTCAACGTCGCGGCCGGGAGCGGCCCGGCCGCAATTCATCCTTTGGCTCATTTGCGCTGCGCAGACAGGAGGTCGGCAAGCACATCCGCAGCGGCCGTGCCCAGGACACGATCCCCGCGTGCGCCGGGACGAGCGGAAACCAGCAGGCCCTACAGCAGGAAGCTCACCGCGCCGAGCGGACCGAGTTCTTCCGCGTCCAGGATGGCGCGGCGCTCCGCGATCTTCAGCCCCGCGTCGGTACGCTTGAGCTTGTAGCGGTAGCGGCCGACGAATTGGCGCGGCACGGGCTCGTTGCGACGGTAGCGGAAGACGGAGAAATTGGCGGCGACCGAGATGGTATCGCCATCGACGCCCGTGATCCGTACATTGGTGATCAGCCGCCTGGTGCGCGAGGGCGGGTATTCGGCATGGCAGTTCGGGTCCTTCAGGCGGATGACGCGTTCGCGCAGACGCACGATGTCGTCGGCAATCGTGAACAGCGTGAAGCGATGGTCGGCATCCGGCTTGTCGTTCGGCGGCACGTAGTAGCTGGCATCGTCGGTGAGCAGGCCGAGCCAGTCGTCGAGGCGCCAACTGTCGAGCAGATCGGCCTCTTGATAGAGAAAATCCTCGACTTCGCTGCGCGTCACCGTCGCGGCCGGATCGAGCGGCTTGTTCATGGGCGCGCCTCCACCAATTCGCTCCACTTGCGCCAGAACACGCGCAGGTGGCCCTCGTCGGTGGCGAGCTGTTCCTGGCTCTTGCCCATGCCGCGCGAGAGGTCGGTCCAGGGCGATTCGCGCCAGGCGGCAAGCCCCTGCTGCACGAGCTCGAGCGCGGCCACGTCGTCGGGCGTGGCAAATCCGCCCGGTCCGTAGAAGGTGAGGAAGGCGTGCAGCCTGCGCGCGCGCTGCGCCTCGGTTTCCTCGACCGGGCCGAGCGCCCAGGCGGTCACCCGCATCAGGTCCGGCGCCAGGGGATAGAAGAACCGCACCGTCACCGACGAGCCGTCGTTGATCACGAGATTGGGAAAAATACAAAGATTGCGGTTGGTGTCGGCGACCCGGGCCGCGCGCGCTTCGCCCAGACGCGCGACGAGCTCTCTGCGGATGGCATCGATGTCGGCCTTCGCCTCCTCGCCGTACACCGAGATCCAGCGCGCCACCGGCCGGCCACGATAGTTCGGATTGTCCGTGGTGAGGTGGCCGTTGCCCAGGTCCTTGCCGAAGCCCTTGGTCGGCAGCAGATGGCCCTTGGCCGGCGTCACGTTGACGCCGGAATTGCGCATGTAGTTGAGCCAGGTCGAGTGCGTGGTGACGAGGTGGTAATCGTCGACCGAGTTCTCGACCAGAAGTTTCCAGTTCGCCTTGATGTCGTATTCCTGGGTGCCGGAGATGATCTCCATGCGTCCGGACGGCGACTGATCGACGACGAGATCGATGTACTCCTTCGCACCGGCAAGATACGTGTGAAGATCGACGGCGTCGCGATCGAAATTGGCGAAGTAGAAATCCTTGTAGTGCTCGAGCCGGGGCACCGCGACCAGCCCCTTGCCTTGCTTGTCGTAGCCCGGCGGATAGGCCTCGTCGCCGGGGATGTTCTTGATCGAGCCGTCGGTGTTGTAGGCCCAGCCGTGATAGATGCAGAAGAACTGGCGCGTGTTGCCCTCGCGCTCGCGGCAGACGATGGCGCCGCGGTGGCGACAGGAGTTGATCAGCGCGCGCACCTGTCCTTGGCGATCGCGGCAGAAGATGATCGGCCGGCCGGCGACCAGGCGCGTGCGGAAATCTCCCGGGTTCCTGATCTCGGAGGCGTGGCCGACGTAGATCCAGCACTTGTCGAAGATCGCCCGATGCTCGTCTTCCAGGATTTCGGGCGAGACGAACACCTTGCGATGGACCGAGAACGTCATGTTCTCCAGGTCCTCGACCACCATGCGGCCGTTGGCGCGGCCGTTTTCGCTGCGACGATCGAGCATCGTGGGGCTCCAGCGGTGCGACGCACAAGCGGCGCCGGAATGGGATTGATCTATATCGATCCGCCGCGATCGTCCACAGCCACCTGATGTTCCAAGGTGATTTCGCGACCCTCGCGAGCCGATCGCAGGATGGCCAGCGCGACCTCGACCGTCGCCTTGCCCCAACGGCCGTCATGCAGCGGCCGCCGGCCGCCGCGGACCGCCGCGCGCATGTCGTCGAGCACCTCGCGCCGGCCGGGAAAACCCTCTCCGCGCGGGATCACGCGCTCCTCGGCGCCATGGCGGCCGTAAACGATGACCCCGTCGGCGGAGGCGCGCAGATCTCCTTCGGCACAGGTGACGATGGTGATGCCGAAATGCGGCTGGTGCCGCGGCAGGGTGGCGGCAACCGCGCCATAGGCAAAGGTTTCGGTGCGGGCGCGGGTCTCGTCCGCCGCCAGAACCAGCGCGCGGCGCGCCGAGCCGTGGTCGATCGCCTTGGGCGCGCCGCGTTCCCCGATCCCGAAATGCCATTCGTCGGTGTCGAAATGGTCGTAGCCGCTGTAGACCAGCGAAGCGGCGACCCCGTCCGCAAATTGCAGCAGCGCCGCGCAGCTTCCCTCCGTCGGACGCGCGGGATCGAGCACGCTCACGCTCGCGCGCACGCTGCGCGCGCGGCCGCCGGCGAGCAATCGCGCGATCTCGATCTGGTGCGGGACCTGGTTGAAGAGAATGCCGCCGCCCCGCTCCGTGTCGAGCTCCTCCGGCCGGCGCGGCCGATAGAGGAAATTGGTGTAGTTGAAGCTCAGGATCATGCCGAGGCGACCGAGCTCGCCGCTCGCCACGATCTGCCGCATCAGCCGCACGTTCGGATCGAAGGCATGGGTGTGCCCGACGATGAGGTGGACCTTGTTGCGCTCGGCCGCCGCAATCATGGCATCGCAATCGGCAAGCGTGAGTGCCATCGGCTTTTCCACGATGACGTGCTTGCCGTGTTCCGCGGCAAGAACCGCATGCGCGCGGTGGAACTGGTGCGGGGTGGCGACGTAGACCACCTCCACCGCCGGATCGGCCACCAGTTCGCTCACATCCGCATAGACTCTGGCGCCGTGTTCGCGGGCGAAGGCCTGGCGTGGAGCCGGATGCGGATCGGCCGCCGCGCGCAGTGCATAGCCGGGATGCGCGGCCGCGGCATGCACCATCACGGCCCCCGCCATGCCGAGGCCGGCGATGCCAAGCCCGATGGGGGGTCCGCTGCCATCATTCGTGCCAGACATTGCACGATGCCCCTGTCGCCGGTATTCCTTGCACCGGTCCTAGACCGATCCCGCCATCCTAGAAAGCCCCGCCGACATGGACACGACGACATCCCACCGCCCGACGATCCGCGTCGAGGACGACCATCTTCTGCGCGGGCTCGGCCGTTACCTGGCCGACGTCACGCTGCCCGGCCAGACCTATGCCTGTTTCGTCCGTTCGCCGCACGCCTGCGCCGACATCGTCGCGATCGATGCCAAGGCGGCCGAAGCCTCTCCCGGCGTGCTTGCGGTCGTCACCGCGACCGACCTCAAGGCGGCCAATGTCGGCAACCTGTCGCAGCATCCCCCGCTTGCCGGCCGCGGCGGCACCAAGCTGATCGTGCCGCTGCGCCCGGCGCTTGCCGCAGACCGCGTGCGGCACGTCGGCGAGGCGGTGGCCATGGTGATCGGCGAGACGCCGGCGGCGGCACAGGCCGGCGCCGAACGGGTCGAGGTGGAATACCGCGAGCAGCCGGCCGCGATCGACCTGCGCGAAGCCATCAAGCCCGGCGCGCCGCAGGTGTGGCCGGAGGCGCCCGGCAACATCGCGATCGACTGGCCCGGACTCGCGCCCAACCCGGACGAGAACGCGCGCAAGGTGGACGAGATCATCCGGTCGGCCAAGCATGTCGCGCGCGTCTCGCTCGTGCATCAGCGCATCAACGTCGCCTCGATGGAGCCGCGCGGCGCGACGGCAAGCTACGACCCGACAAACGACAGCTATCTGCTGCGGGTCTGCTCGCAGGGCGCCCGCACCATGCGCGATTCCATGGCGCAGATCATGGGCGTTCCGAACGCCAGGCTGCGCGTCATCACCGAGGACGTGGGCGGCGCATTCGGGCTCAAGACCGGCCCCTACCCCGAATATGTCGCCATGCTGGTTGGCGCCAAGAAGATCGGCCGGCCGGTGCACTGGATGTCGACCCGCAACGAATCGTTCCTCAGCGACAATCACGCCCGTGACGCCTATTCCGACGTCGAACTGGCGCTCGACGAGGACGGCCGGTTCCTGGCGCTGCGCATCCGCCATCTCGGCAACATGGGCGCCTACATCGGTGCGGTCGGGGCCAATATCCAGACCGTGAACTACACCCGCTGCTTCCCCGGCATGTACGACATCCCGCTCCTGGACATTCAGTCCAAGTGCGTGTTCACCAACACGGTGACGACGGCGCCCTACCGCGGCGCCGGCCGGCCGGAAGCGAGTTACGATCTCGAACGGGTGGTGGACGAGGCCGCGCGCATCACCGGCATCGATCCGATCCGCCTGCGCAAGCGCAACCTCATTCCGCGCAAGGCGTTCCCGTACAAAACCGCGATCGGCACGACCTACGATTCGGGTGATTTCGCCGCCGTGCTCGACAAGGGCCTGAAGCTCGCCGACTTTGACGGCTTCAAGCAGCGCCGGCGTGAGGCGAAAAAGCGCGGCAAGTTGCGTGGCATCGGCGTCTGCGCGGTGCTGGAGCATTCCGGCGGCGCGCCGCTTGAAGGTGCGCAGGTGTCGTTCCCCGGCGGCGAGCGCATGCTCTTGACGCTCAACGTGCAGTCGACCGGCCAGGGCCACGCGACCGTGTTCCCGCGGCTTGCCGCCGAGCGGCTCGGCATCCGCGCCGACCAGGTCATGCACGCGCACGGCGATTCCGCGCACGAGATCGCAGGCTACGCCTCGGTCGGCTCGCGTTCGGCGATGACGGTGAGCCACGCCATGGTCAAGACCATCGAGGCGATGCTGGCCAAGGGCAGGAAAGTCGCCGCGGTCGCGCTCGAAGCCTCGGAGGCCGACATCGAATACAAGGACGGCGCGTTCAGCGTGGTCGGTACCGACCGGCGCTTGTCGCTGTTCGAAGTGGCCGCCCGCGCGAAGGAGATGAAACAGAAGGGCGAGATCGCCGAGGACCTCGACACCAAGGTCAACGCCGAAACGCCTCTGACCTTTCCCAACGGCTGCCACGTCGCCGAGGTGGAGATCGATCCGCAGACCGGGCTTGCCACGCTCGTCGCCTACACCGCAGTGGACGATTGCGGCAACGTGCTCGACCCAACGATCGTCGAAGGCCAGGTGCACGGTTCGGTGGCCCAGGGGGTCGGCCAGGCGATGATGGAGCACACGGTGTTCGACCCGGAGAGCGGGCAGCTCGTCACGGCGTCGTTCATGGACTACGCCATGCCGCGCGCCGAGGATTTGCCGATGATCAAGGACGGTTTGCATCCGGTGCCGGCCACGACCAATCCGCTCGGCGTCAAGGGCGCGGGCGAGGCCGGCACCACGGCCGCCATCGGCGCGATCATGAACGCCTTTGCCGACGCAATCCCCGGCTCCGGTGCCAAGATCCAGATGCCGGCGACGCCGGAAAAGGTGTGGCGCGCGGTGCGGGAGATGCAGGCTTAGCAGCCTCTCCCCGCAAGTGTGGGGAGAGGCTCAATCCGCCGCCGTCTTGTCGAGGTCGACCTTCACCTCGCCGTTCTCCACGATCACCTTGTAGGTGCGTAGCGGGGTGAAGCAGGGGGGCTGCACGGCCTCGCCGGTTCTCACGTTGAAGGCGCCGAAGTGCAGCGCGCACTCGATCACGTCGTCCTCCAGGATGCCGTCGGCAAGGCTCGCGGCGCCGTGCGTGCACTCGTTGTCGGTGGCATAGAAGTTGCCGCCCACGTTGTAGACGGCGATGACATTGTTGCCCACTTCGAAGCACTTCACCGAGCCTTCGGGAACGTCCGAAGTGTGGCAGAGTTTGACGATGGAATCCGGCATGTCGATCAGGAATTCGGTTTGCTGGAACCCTTGCGGGCAACGGAATGTTCAGCAGAACGGATCACGGCATTCGTCCGCCCTCCAGGCGGAACTGCCAGCCGGCCCGCAGAACGGTCGATTTCATCTCGTCCCGCACTTTCGCAAAATCGATCGCGCCTCCTCCGCCGATTGCGTGCTCGGTGCGCCTGCCCGAGCGCTGCCAGTCCTTGACTGCGGTCGTTTCCACCTGCAACGAAGGCGGCGGGATCCCCCAACTGCGCTCGCTGACCGCTTCGCGGAAGTGGACGGCGTGATCGGCCTCCGCCAAACGGCACGTCATCGCGTAGGACGCCTTGCGCCCGCCAAGGAACCATTTCGCCTTGATCACCTCGACGGACCCGCTCAGGGCATCGGCATCGGCATCCTGAAGCGTCAGCCCCAGTTCCGCGGCGCGCACCTTGAGCATGTTCAACAGCTCCGGCTTCGACAGCAACGCCTCCTCACGCCTGCGCGATGAACTTGGTGTTGAGATAGGCAGCAAGCCCCTCGATGCCGCCCTCGCTGCCGTGGCCGGATTCCTTGACGCCGCCGAACGGCGTCTCCGGCGTCGATACGGCAATCGAGTTGACGCCGACCATGCCGCTCTCGATGGCGTCGCCGATTGCGGCGGCGGTCGCATTCGAGGAGGTAAAGGCATAGGCTGCAAGCCCGTATTCCAGCGAATTGGCGCGCTGCACCACCTCGTCGAAGCTCTTGAAGGTGACGATCGGCGCGAGCGGCCCGAACGGCTCCTGCGTCATGACTTTGCAATCATCCGGCACGTCGGTGATCACGGTCGGCTCATAGAAATAGCCCTGGTTGCCGCGCCGCTTGCCGCCGGTGACGATCTTGCCGCCGCGCTCCTTGGCGTCGGCGACGAACATCTCCATCGCCTCGATGCGGCGCGCGTTCGCCATCGGCCCCATGGTGATGCCCTTCTCCAGGCCGTCGCCGACCTTGATGCTCTTGGCGTATTCGGTGAACCGGTTGAGGAATTTCCTATAGACGTCCTCCTGCACGTAGAAGCGCGTCGGCGAAATACAGACCTGGCCGGCGTTGCGGTACTTGAAGGCGGCGATCATGTCGGCCGCCTTCTCCGGGTCGGCGTCGTTGAACACCACCACCGGCGAGTGACCGCCAAGCTCCATGGTGGTGCGCTTCATGCCCTTGGCCGCAAGCTGCATCAGATGCTTGCCGACCGGAATCGATCCGGTGAAGGAAATCTTGCGCACCGCTTGCTTGGCGAGCAGGTGCTCGGACACCTGCGCGGGAACGCCGAACACCAAATTGAGAACACCCTTCGGCAGCCCGGCGTCGGCAAAGCAGCGGACCATCTCGACGCAGGCGCCCGGTGTTTCTTCCGATGCCTTCAGGATCAGCGAGCAGCCCGCCGCGAGCGCGCCGCCGATCTTGCGTGCCGGCGTGAGCGCGGGGAAGTTCCAAGGCGTGAAAGCGGCGGCGACGCCGACCGGCTCCTGAATGACGAGTTGGCGGACCTTGCCGCGGCCCGGCACGATGCGGCCGTAGGCTCTGCGGCCCTCTTCGGCGTACCAGTCGATGATGTCGGCGGAGGTCAAGACCTCGGCGCGCGCCTCGGCATAGACCTTGCCTTCCTCCAGCACGAGGATTTTCGAGATGGCGTCATAGCGCTCGCGCATCAGATCGGCGGCCTTGCGCATGATCTTGGCGCGATCATAGGCCGAGGTGGCCTTCCAGGTCAGGAAGCCCCGCTTGGCACTCTCCAGCGCCTCGTCGAGGTCGTCGAGGCTTGCATGCGGCAGGTGCGCAAGCGGCTTCTCGGTCGCCGGGTTGATGACGTCCTCGCCCTTGCCGGTGCTGCCGCTCTTCCTCCACGCGCCGTCGATATAGAGACCAAGCTCGCTGTACATGGCACCCTCGCTGCTGGTTGGTTCCTCGTGGCGCTTCGCTTAGCACTTCTCGCGTCTTGTCACCACCCGGCCGGCGAAGGCGGTTGCCTGCATCCGACGGGGATCTGCCCGCGCGCCGACGGCACCCTTAAACGTTGAAATAGGTGCCGCCGTTGACGTGAATGATCTGGCCGGTGAGGTAGCGTGCACCGGGGCCGAGCAGAAAGCGCGCAAGCGGCGCGAAGTCGGTCGGCCAGGCGGCGCGGCCGAGCAGCGGGCGATAGACCGGATGCGACGGAATCGCGTAGGGGTCCTCGGGCCGCGCCAGCATCGCCGGTACCAGCGTGTTGACGGTGATCTTGTGCGGGCTGAGTTCCATGGCCAGCGCACGGGTGAAACCGGCAAGCCCCGCCTTGGCGGTGACCACGTGGGCGCGGTCGGGGGCGCCCGTCGAGCCGGTCAGGCCGCCGACGTTGATGATCGAGCCCGCCCCGCTCTGCTTGATCGGCTCAAGGCAGGCCTTCACGCAATGGAACGCGCCGTCGAGGATGATGCCGAGAATGCGTCGCCAGTCCTCGAAGGTCATCTGCTCGATGCTCTTTTCCTGCCGCAGCGCCGCGTTATTGACCAGGTAGTCGATGCGGCCGAACCGGGCGAGCGCGGCCTGCGCCATCGCTTCGACCGCGCGCGCGTCGCTCACGTCCGCCACCGCGGCAAGCGCGCGGCCGCCCTTGGCCTCGATCTCCTTGACCACCGCATCGGCCTCGGCGCGGTTCTGCCGCACATTGACCACGACCGCGCAGCCCGCTGCGGCCAGTTCCAGCGCGATGGCACGGCCGATGCTGCGGCCGGCGCCGGTGATGACCGCAACGCGGCCTGCGAGTTCCTGCTCCGACATCTGCTATCCCCCGAGCGCGGCCAGATCGAACTTGCCCGAAAAGACGCTGGCCGCCGCGATGCGTGCCGCCTGCGCGCGCGCGGCATCATAGCCGCCGTGGCGGGCGTTGTGCATGAACTTGTCCTCGATGTCCGCGCGCGTCAGCGGCTCGTGGGCGCCGCCGCGCAGGTGCGGCTGGCGTTCCTCGAGCACGCGGCCGTCGTGCAAGCGCACGCGGACGTGGCCGGTGAAATTGCGGGGATAGGGATTGTGCGGGTCGATCTCGTAGCGCACGAGCCGCGCCGCCGCGAGCACGGCTTCATCCCGCACCGCCTCATCGGTAAAATCGGCAAGACCGACGTGCCCGCGCACGAGGCCCGCCGCAATGCAGTAGGGGGTGGAGAATTTGCCGGCGTAGCCGTTGGCGGGGCGCTGCTTGGCGGCAAGCGGCTCCCACAGGCGATGCACCGTCCCCTCGCCCACCTCGCAGACGATCTCGGCGATCTCGTCGACCTTGACGCCGCGCGCGTGCAGCCGCCGCGCGCAATCGATGTAGGGATGGGTCATGGTCCCGCAGGGATAGAGTTTGAACGCCAGCGTCTCGGCAACCCAGCGCGCACCGAAATCGCCGACCAGCGCCGCGTAGTCACCCTCGACGGTGTTGGCGAAGGCGTGGAACAGCCCGTGCACGCCCTCGAACACCGTGCGCGGACCGGAAAAGCCCGCACGCGCCAACAGCGCCGCCCGCAGGCCCGACTGCGCCGCCCAGCCCGCGTGCAGGCGCTTGGTCCAGGCACCTTCCGCCAGATATTCGATGATGCCCGAGGCCATGGAGCCGGCGATCCCGAAGGCGTCGACCATCTGCCGCCGGTCGAGGCCAAGCACCTTGCCGACGGCCGCCGCCGCGCCCATCGCGCCGAACACCGCGGTCGGATGGAAGCCCGCCTTGTGCACCATCTTGGGCGCGACCAGGCCGAGCCGGCACATGACCTCGATGCCGACCGCCATCGCCGCGAGCGCCGCCGCGCCGCTTGCGCCGTACCGTTCGCAGGCGGCGAGCACGGCCGGAACGATTACCGCCCCGGCGTGCACCGGGCCACCCTCAAAGGTATCGTCGAAGTCCTCGCCGTGCGCCGCCGTGCCATTGAGCAGAGCCGCATCGATGGCGCGCAGCCTCCGGGCGTGGCCGATGGCGGTACAGGAGCCGGTTTCGTCGCAGGCCGCAATCACGCTGCGCACATAGTCCGCATGGCGCGCGGCAAGGCAGAGACCGACCACGTCAATCAGCGTCTCCTCGCAGCGGGCGCGAACCGGCGTGGGCAGGCGGTCCGCCTCGACCGCGACGATCCGCTCGGCCAGGCGCTCGGCCACCGCGACGGCAGGACGATCGGCGCTCATCGAGGTTTCCCCCTCACCGGATCGCCGGACAGCGAAAAGCCGAGGTGATGTCGTTCAGGCTGCACGGTCATGTTCGTTGAATGCAGGGAACGGGACACACCCTGCCGTCGGCAGGGCCGGCATGCGCCGCATCAGGTGTTGCGCAGGCGGGCACCGCCGAAGCCCGGAATACGATTCATCAGGATCACGACCGCGAACGTGACGAGCAGCATCGACAGGCCGAGCACGGCAATCGCGCCGAGATCGCCGCTCTCCTTCAGATCGAAAATCAGCACCGAAACCACCTTGGTCTCGGAGGTGAACAGCATGATCGCCGCCGAAAGCTCGCGCACCACCGAGACGAAGATGAAGCACCAGGTGGCGATGACGCTGGTGCGCAAAAGCGGCGCCGTCACGTCGCGCAGCGCCCGCAGGCGGGTGGCGCCGAGGATGCGGCTTGCATCCTCGAGCTCCGGATGCACGGCGCGGAACGCGGACTGGAGCTGTTGATAGGCGGCCGGCAGTTCGATCGTCACATAGGCCACGAGCAGGATCCAGAGCGTACCGTAGAGCACGAACGGCGGCCGCGTATAGGCGAGGAACAGGCCGACGCCGAGCACGATGCCGGGAATGGCGATGGGAGCGGTGGCCAGGAAGCCGAGCGCACGATGGCCCGTCACCGCCTGCCGCGCCGTGATGTAGCTGATGACGAGCGCCAGCAGCGTTCCGAGCGTGGCCGCGAGCGAACCAAGGATGAAGGTGTTCTTGAGCGCGAGCTGCGTCGAGGACAGCTCGAAGAAGGTGAAATAGACATTGTGCAGCGTGGCGTTCAGCGGCGTGAGCAGCGTGGTGGCGACCGGCGAGAACGCGGCGTTGAGCAGCGCGAAATACGGCAGGAACACCGGCAGCGTCAGCACCAGACCGACAAAGGCCATGGCCGGCACGACCAGCCAGCCGAGCCTGATCAACCGCGGATCGCCCGATTTGCCGCCGACCACCGAATAGCCCCTGCGGCCAAGGATGGCGTGCTGCGCGCGCAGCAGGACGACGGTGAAGACCAGCAGCGGCAGCGAGGCGGCCGCGGCGAGTTCGGGCTTGGGCGGATACTGGAACAGGCTCCAGATCTTGGTCGTCATGGTGTGGAAGCCGGCCGGCAGCGCAAGGATGGCGGGCGAACCGAACAGGATCATGGCCTGCAGGAAGGCGATCAGCACGCCGGCAAGCAAAGCCGGCAGCGCCAGCGGAATGGTGATGCGCCGCGCCGTGGTCCAGGTGCGGCCGCCCAGAATCGAAGAGGCATCCTCGAGATCGCCGGGGATGCGGTCGAGCGCGTTGGCGATCAGCACAAACACATAGGGAAAGGTGTAGCAGGCGATGACGAAGATCAGACCCGGAAGCGAATAGATGTTCAGCAGATAGTCGTCCTGCGGCGCGCCGGTGAGGTAGCGATAAAGCTGATTGAGCAGCCCGCTGTTGGGGGCCGCCAGGATTTCCCAGGCGATCGCGCCGAGAAACGGCGGCGTCACGAACGAGGCGGTCACGAGCGCACGGATCGGACCGGTCAGCGGCAGATCGGTGCGCGCCACAAGCCACGCCATCGGCGCCGCGACCAGGCAGCAGCCGGCGCTCGAACTGACCGCAACGATCAGCGTGGTGATCAGCGGGGCCACGAGATCGGGGTCGGAAAACAACTGCGCGAAATGATGCAACGTCAGTTCGCGCGCTCTGGTCGCCTCGTCCACAGCGGTCAGGCTGTAGACGACGAGCCAAGACACCGGCAGCAGCACGAGCACGCACAGCAGCGCCGCAAAGGCGATCAGCACCGGCCAGGTGAGGTCGAGCTTGAAGCCGCCGCGTTCGGCGAGCGGCGCTGGCACCGCGATGGTCACGATCGGCCTCTTCCCCGCGCCGGAGCGGCGTTCGCGATGTCGCGAGACATGCCCGTCACACCTTGAAGATCTGGCTGTATCGCTTCTTGATCTCCTCGGCGCTGCGGTGGACTCCCTCCGGGTCTTCCTTCATCAGCTTGATATCCTTGAGCGGACGGACGCCCGGCTTTTCCACGGTCTGGCCGTGCGGCGAATACTGCCGCGCCCAGTCCACCAGGAACTGCTGGGCCTCGCGCGAATGCATCCAGTTCTGGAACAGCCGCGCGGCGTTCGGATTGGGCGCCGCCCTGAAGATCGCGCTCGGCCCCTGCGCCAGCGGCGTTCCTTCCTCCGGATAGACGATCTCGATCGGCTGGCCCTGCTCCTTGTAACGGATGACAAGATAGCCCGCGCCGTCCGCCATCACCGCCCGTTCGCCGAGCGAGATCTTCTTCGGCGTATCCGTCGCCGACTGCACCTGCATCACCCGCTGCTGCGCGAGCTTCTCGAAGTACTCCCAGCCCAGCTCCCGCGCGATCTGGAACGTCGCATTCATGATGGTGCCGCTATAGGAGGGATGCGCCTTGACGATCTTGCCGGCCCACTTCGGATCGAGCAGATCCTTGAAGCTTCTGGGTGCCTCCTCCTTCTTCACCAGATTGGTGTTATAGGCGATCGGCGAGATCAGGATGCGGGTCGTGATGTGGCGCGCATCCGGATCGTAATAGGTCTTGTCAAAGTGCTTGGCCACGTCTTCGGGCAGATAGGGCTCAAGCCAGTTGTTGCGGTTCCAGACGATGCAGTGTGCCGCGTCCGCGGTGTTGACCACGTCCACTGCGTGGATGTTGCTCGAATACTCCTGGCCGATGCGGGTGAAGATGCGCTCAGCGCCGGAACGCTCCACCCGCACCGAAATGCCGGGATAGGTCGCCTCGAACTTCTTGCCGAGCTGCTGGGCGAAGGCGAGGTCCATGGCGGTGTAGAAGGCGACCTTGCCCTCCTTCTTGGCCGCCTCGATCAGCCTCGGCGTGATCGCTTCGGCCGGCGGCGGGGCCGCCCGCAAAGGCTCGGCGAAGACGGTGATCCCAGCGGCGCCCGCCGCGAGCGCCGTGGAGCCCCTGAGCAGATCGCGGCGTGTGAACCTGTGTTGGCGCATGTTGTCCTCCGTCAATCCTGACGATATGGCCACGCTTTCAATGCGTTGGTCCGCCCAACCTTGCGCGGTAACCCCGCCAAGGCCGGCGGCTGCCGTTCCGTTCCATCCGTTGCCGCGGCGATCGCGCCGCGACACCTCAGACCTTGAAGATCTGGGTGTAGCGTTTCTTGATGTTCTCGCTCTCACGCTCGACGCCCGCGGCGTCGTCCTTCATCAACTTGATCTGCGACAGCGGCGTGCGGCCCGGCTTCTCCTTGACCTGCCGGTGCGCCGAGCGCATGCCGCCGGTATCGACGATGAGCTGCTGGCATTCGGCCGAGAGCATGTAGCTTTGCAACAGCCGCGCGGCATTCGGGTTCGGCGCGCCCTTGAAGATCGCATTCGGCCCGATGATGAGCGGCGTGCCCTCGCTCGGATAGATGATGTCCACCGGCTGTCCGCGCTCCTTGATCTGGAACATGCCGTATTCGATCCCGTCGGCCATGATCGCCCGCTCACCCAGCGCGAGCTTCTTCGGCGGGTCCGAAGCCGATTGCACCTGCATGATCCTCTGCTGCGCGAGCTTTTCGAAAAACTGCCAGCCGATGTCGCGCGCGATCTGGAACGTTGCGGTGAGAATCGTGCCGCTGTAGCTCGGATGCGCCTTGACGATCTTGCCCGCCCATTTCGGATCGAGGAGATCGGCATAGCTCTTCGGTGCCTCCTCCTTCTTCACCAGGTTGGTGTTGTATCCCATCGGGCAGAGGAAGATGCGGAAGCTCGCAAACTGGCCATCCGGGTCCCGATGCTCGTCGGGAAAGTGCTTGGCCACCTCTTCCGGCACATAGGGCGCAAGCCAGCCGTTGCGCTTCCACACGATCAGATGGGCAGCGTCGGAGGAGTTGACCACGTCGACGGCGTAGATGTTGCTGCCGTATTCCTGGTTGATGCGGGTGAAGACGCGTTCGGCGCCGGTGCGCTCGACACGGGCGGTGATGCCGGGATACTTCGCCTGGAACGCCTTGGCCACCCGCTCGGCGAGCGGCAGATCGACCGAGGTGTACCACACCACCTTGCCTTCCTTCTTCGCCGCTTCGATCAGCGCCGGCGTGACCGGCTCCGCCGCGGGAGCGGCGGCGCGGATCGGCGACGCATGAACGGTCAATGCGGCGGCGCCGGCGCCCGCGAGCAGATCGCGCCGGGAAATCCTCTGCCTCATGTGCGTCCTCCCTGGTTTTGTCCTTGTATCCGCCATTCACCCCGCCAGCGCGCGGCACCGTTCCACCGGCAGGTGAAGCCAGACCGCAGACCCGGGTGCCACGTTTTCCGTTGCCGGCGTGACGACGCGCAGCTGCGTTCCGTCGGCGATCTCGACCATATAGTCGCGGCTGGCGCCGAGAAAGACCTGACGCACAATCGTGGCAGCGATCACGTTGTTCTGGCTCTCCGGCTTCTGCCGCAAGATCTCGATCTGGTGCTGGCGGATCGAGACCGCAGTGTCGGCCCCCGGCTTGAGTGCAGCCCCGGTGACGCGCAGCGGCGTGCCGGCAAGCGAGATATGTGCGGCGTCGAGCGCCTTGCCGCGCAGCACATTGCTCATGCCGATGAAGCGGGCAACGAACTCGGAGCGGGGCCGGTCGTAGATGTCCTCCGGCGTTCCGGCCTGCTCGATTCGACCGGCGTTCATGACCGCGATCACATCGGCCGTCGTCATCGCCTCCGACTGATCGTGGGTCACGTAGACCGTGGTATAACGGTACTCGTCGTGCAGGCGGCGCACCTCAAAGCGCATCTCCTCGCGCAGATTGGCATCGAGGTTGGACAGCGGCTCGTCGAGCAGCAGCGTTTCCGGCTCCACGATCAGCGCGCGAGCCAGCGCCACGCGCTGCTGCTGGCCGCCCGAAAGTTCGCCCGGATAGCGGCCGGCGAGCGCATCAAGCCGCGTGGTGGCGAGAATGCTGTCGAGCTTGCGCTTGATCGTTGCACCGTCCACTTTGCGCAGCTTGAGCCCGTAGGTGATGTTCTCCGCCACCGTCATGTGCGGCCACAGCGCATAGCTCTGGAAGATCATCGACATGTTGCGCCGCTCCGGCGGCAGCGTGCGCTCCGGGGTCGACACCACCCGGTCACCGACGCGAATTTCGCCTGCGGTCGGCTCGACGAAGCCCGCGATCAGGCGCAGCGTCGTCGTCTTGCCGCATCCCGAAGGTCCGAGCAGGCAGACCAGGCTTCCGTGCTCGATCACCATCGAGACGCCGTCGACCACCGCATGCTGGCCGTAAGCCTTGGTCAGTTCGCGCAGCTCGACCGACGCCACCCGTTCCCCCTTGGCACGCGCCAATGCAACATGAACACCATGCCCGCTGCGAGCCTTCCGTTCAGGTGCCGGTAAACACCGGCTTGCGCTTTTCCATGAAGGCCTTGCGGCCCTCCTCGTAGTCGCGGCTCTTGAAGCAGGCGTCCACCGCCGCCTGCGCCCGCTTCAGATCGCGCTGGCTCTCGTCCTTCAGGATCTCGCTGACCACCATCTTGACCGCCTTGATGGTCAAGGGCGCATTGGCGGCGATCATGTCGGCGTAGTCCTTGACATATTTTTCCAATTCCGCATCCGGAACCACCCGGTTGACGAGGCCCATGGCCTGCGCCTCGGCTGCGGTGAATTGCCGCGCCGTGTAAAAGATTTCCATCGCATAGGACGGCCCCACCACGTCCACCAGCCGCTTGAGGCCGGGGTAGCCGTAGCCCAACCCCAGCTTGGCCGCCGGCACCGCAAACTTGGAGCCCTCGGTGCAGATGCGAAGATCGCAGCAGGTGGCAAGTCCCATCCCGCCGCCGATGCAATAGCCGCGGATCATGGCAATCGTGGGCTTCGGGAATTCGTAGAACGCAGCGTAGCTTTTTTCCACCGTCGCGTTGTAGCGCGCGACCGCCTCCTCGTCGGAGCGCTCCTTCTCGAACCGGGAGATATCGGCCCCTGAAACAAACGCCTTGCCGCCCGCCCCGGTGACCACGACCACCGCGATATTGTTGTCGTTGCGGAAGTCGTCGAGCATGGCGCCCGCCGCCGCCCACATGTCGAGCGAAACGGCATTGAGACGCTCGGGGTTGTTGAAGATCACATAGCCGACGCGCCCGTCCCTGCGCGACAGCATCTTGTCGGTCTGGCTCATGGATGCTCCTCAAAAATTCTCGCCGTAATCCCGGCGGCGCGGCGCGCTTCCGCGCGCCGCCGCAGGTCGGCCCGGCTCGACCTGTGAACGCGAAAGCCGAGGCCGGGCGAACGCGGCATCGGCGGGCGACGGCCCTCGCCCCTCATCCTTCGAGGCCCGCATGGAACGGGCTGCGCCGGATGGCGGACATCGGCTTTGGTCCGTGCGGCATCATATCGCCTTTGCCTGACGCAAGGCTTCGATCTCCCTTGCGCGGAACCCGAATTCCTTGAGCACCTCGATGGTGTGCTCGCCGAGCGCAGGCGGCGGGGCGGCAATGCGGCTGCCGGTTCGCGACAGCCGGACCGGCTGCCCGACCACGGTCAGCGTGCTCCTGTCCTTCTTCTTCACGCTTTGCGCGATGCCCAGGTGCTTGACCTGCGGATCGGCGAACACCTGGTCGATGGTGTAGATCGGCCCGCAGGGCACGCCGGCCTTGTTCATGATCTCGATCCATTCCGCGCTCGTCTTCTTCTCGGTATAGGTGCCGATCTCGGCATTGAGCGCCTTGCGATTCTGCGAGCGCGCCTTGGCGGTCTGGTACTCGGGCTTGCGCATCATCTCCTCGGCGCCGAGGGCACGGCAGAAGCGCTCCCAGATGGCGCCGCCGGTGGTGGCGATGTTGATGTGCCCGTCGAGCGTCTTGAACACCCCGGTCGGAATCGAGGTCGGGTGGTCGTTGCCCGCCTGCTGCGGCACCTCCCCGCCGATCAACCAACGGGCGGCCTGGAAGTCCAGCATGAAGATCTGCGCCTGCAACAGCGAGGTGTCGACATATTGCCCCTTCTTGGACTTCTCGCGCTCGAGCAGCGCCACCAGGATGCCGAGCGCGCAGAACAGGCCGGCGGTCAGGTCCGCAACCGGAATGCCGACGCGCACCGGGCCCTGGCCCGGCAGGCCGGTGATCGACATCAGCCCACCCATGCCCTGGGCGATCTGGTCGAAGCCCGGCCGGTCCGCATAGGGGCCGGTCTGGCCGAAACCGGAGATGCTGGCGTAGACGATGCGCGGATTGACCTTGCGCAGGTCCTTGTAATCGATCTTGAGCCGTCGCTTCACGTCGGGACGGAAGTTTTCGACCACGACGTCGGCCTTCTTCACCATCCGCAGGAACGCCTCCCGCCCCGCCTTCTGCTTGAGATTGAGCGTGATGCTGCGCTTGTTGCGATGCAGGTTCTGAAAATCGGGCCCCTCGCGCGGGCCGCCCGGCGCGTCGCCGCCCTGATCGTCGGGAGGCATCTCGACCTTGATGACATTGGCGCCCCAGTCGGCCAGCTGCCGCACGCAGGTCGGACCCGACCGCACGCGCGTAAGGTCGAGGACGGTAAAGCGGGCAAGTGCTTGTGAAGCTTTAGGAATAGGCATTCGGCGGGACCCGGCTCTGCTACGGACGCAGGACATTCTCCGATCTGCCGCAGCTTGTCCATGGTCGAGCCGCACAGGCATTCGCATCCGCCGCGCCGAGCCCCCCAACGCGGGGGTGCGATCCGAATCCGGTTCCCAGGCTTTGCCGTCATGCTCTAAAGTCTGCCGGACGACAAGAAGAACGGGAGGATGGCATGAGAGCTATTCGCGCGGCGCTTGCGGTCGCCGGCACACTGATGACGGTCGTGCCCGGAATGCCGGCGCTGGCCGACGAGTGGCCGTCACGCCCGGTCCGCATCTTCAGCACGTTCGCTGCGGGCGGAGCCGCCGACGTGCTCGCCCGCATCGTTGCCGACCACCTGTCGAGCGTCTTCAAACAGCAGTTCTTCGTCGAAGTGCGCGCCGGCGCCGGCGGTCAGATCGCGGTCCGCTCCGTCCTCGATGCCCCGCCCGACGGCTACAACCTCGTCCTCGTCAGCGTGTCGCATCTCGTGCTGCATCCCATGACGCGCGCGGACGTGACCTACGACCCGCTCAAGGATCTGACCAACATCGCCTTCGTCGGCGGTTCACCGGTGGTGCTTTCGGTCAACCCGGACAAGAGCGGGATCAAGACCTTCAAGGAGTTCGTCGAGCGCGGCCGCAAGGAGACGATGACCTATTCGTCCTCGGGGCTCGGCACCATGGGGCACCTCGTGGGTGCGAACTTCGTCAACATGGCCAAGCTCAAGAGCGAGCATGTTCCCTACAAGGGCGCCTCGCAGGCGCTCAACGACCTGGTCGGCGGCCATATCATCTGGTGTTCGCAGACGCTGTCCTCGAGTGCCGGCCTCTTGCGCAACAGGACGCTGGCCGGCCTGGCCCTTTCGACCACCGAGCGCCTGCCCGATTGGCCCGACATCCCCACCTTCAAGGAGCAGGGCTACCCGGACCTCGTGGCCTCGATCTGGTTTGCGCTGTCGGGACCGGCCAATCTGCCGCCGGCCATCGTCAAGAAGATCAACGAGGAGATCATCCGCGGATTGAAGAAGCCGGAGGTGGCGGAACGGATGCGCCGCGACGGCATGGTCACGAACTTCATGTCGCCCGAACAGTTCAGAGATTTCATCGCCGCAGAGAAGAAAGTCTGGTCCCCGGTTGTTCAAGAGGTGGGACTGGCGGTGAAGAAATAGCAGGCGCGGCCGCCGGATTTGTGCGCGCCGCCGATCCACGCCGCTGCGGCGCGCCAGGCAATGCCGGCCGGCCTCGCCCGTGGCGAGTCGGCTGGAACGTGGCGTGGGAGGAAACGACAACTCGTCGGCGCCATCGCCGACAGCAAAGGGGGCCACCATGAGCACTGGCATCACCAGAAGGCACTTCCTCGGCGCTGCAGCCGGCGCCTCGGCACTGTCCGGCATGATCTGGGGCGGCACGCGGCCCGCCCATGCCGCATTCCCGGAGCGCGGCATCACCATCATCGTTCCCTATGGTCCGGGCGGTGGCAGCGACATCTCCGCGCGGCTCCTGGCCAAGGACCTGGAACCGGTCGTGGGCAAGCCCGTCACGGTCGAGAACCGCGCCGGCGGCGGCGGCTGGATCGGCTGGGGCTCGCTCGCGGCATCGAAGCCGGACGGCTACACCATCGGCTATGTCAACGCCCCCAGCATGTTCGCCGGTTACCTCGACCGCTCGATCGCGGGAGGCGCGCGAAAGGAAAACCTGGAAAGCTTCACGCCGCTGATCAATCACGTGGTCGACTACAACATGTGGGGCGTGCGCAAGGACAGCAAGTTCCAGACGCTCAAGGAGGTGATCGAAGAGGCCAAGAAGCGCCCCGGCCAGCTTTCGTTCAACGGCGGCGGCTATGGCTCCGACGATCATATCGCCATTCTTGCGATCGAGCAGAATACCGGCGCCAAGTTCAACATGGTCCATTTCCGCAGCACGTCGGAGGGCAAGACCCAGGTGCTCGGCGGCCATATCGACCTGCTCGCCGCCAACGTCAGCGAGGTGGCCGAGGAGGTGCGCGCCGGCCAGTTCCGCGTGCTCGGCGTGATGGCCCCGGAGCGCTCCAAGTTCATGCCCAGCGCGCCGACGTTCCGCGAGCAGGGGTACGACGAGGTGTGGGCGGTCTCGCGCGGCATCGCCGGCCCTGCCGGCCTGCCCAGGGACGTCGAGGAGGCGCTGATCGCCTTCCTCGACAAGACCATCTCGTCCAAGGAGCATCGGGAAAAGGCCGAGAAACTCTCGCTCGACCCGCGCGTCATCAAGGGCGCGGAATACCGCAAGTTCCTGAAAGACAACGAGCAGGCCACCAAGCGGCTGATGAAGTGGTAAGCAGCGCCCAGGCGACGATCCGCGCCTTGCCCCCTCTCCTCGATAGGGGAGAGGGGCAAGGCCGTCCCGCGGCATCGCGGTCCGTTCGGGAGTGCCAGCCGGTCCGGGGAGGACGGCGCCGTCGCAAGTCGGTCAGGGCTTCTCGACGATATCTTTTTCCAGCGGCAGCAGCAGTGCCGCGAGTTCCTTCTGTTCCGGTTCAGGTACCTTGAACTTGTTCATCGTCGCCGAAAACACGGTTACGAAGCGGCTCCAGTCATTCTTGCTGATGCCGATTCCGGCATGGGCGGTCTTGATATCGCGGCCGGAGTATTTGCACGGCCCCCCGGTCGCATGGCAGACGAACTCGACGATGTTCTGGCGGACGCGTTGCTGGCTGGACGTGGAGAAGCCACGAAACTTCTCCTCGCGAACCTGCGCAATCAGTTCATCGACGAAGGCGGCGATTGCATCGTAGCCGCCCAGGCGCTTGTAGAGCGCTTCTTGCGCCGAAGCCGCACCGCCAAACAATGTGGCGAGCATCAGGCTGATCATCATCGCGGTCGGTTTGCATCGCATGACGAACCTCTCCTATCGATTGGTCCGCACTGATTTCGACGCTTGCAATTATCTTTGTGCGGTTGTCGTCGGCTATCCGAATCTCGCGAAGCGGTATTCAAAATCCGCTGAATTGGCTGTAGAATTATTTCAGTTGACCGACGGGGGCGCGCGATGGGGAGCCCGACGTTCGGCACGACGATGCTGCATGCCGGCACAGGAGGGGCGGACAGCGGCTTGCCGCCCGTGCTGGTGCGCGCGCTCGGATGGTTGCGCGCCAATCTCCACGAACCGCTGCGATTGGAAGACATGGCGCAGGCGGCCGGTGCGCGCCCCCGAACGCTGGAAACTCTGTTTCGCCTGTATCTCGGCACCACACCGCTGGCCTGGGTGCGTGCCGCTCGCCTTGGTCTTGCGCGCCAGCGCCTCTTGCTGGCCGGACCTGATGACACGGTCACGGCCGTCGCCCTGGCCAGCGGCTTCGGGCAGCTTGGTCGCTTTGCCGCCTATTACCGCGATCGGTTCGGCGAACTGCCGTCGCAGACGCTTCGGCGAGTGCAAGGAGCGCCGCAAAGCGGCGACGAAATGCGCGACGACAACGCCGCTCGGCTGACGTGGCGCGCCTTCTCGGCGGCTTTTGCAGTGGCACCGAAGGCGTGCAGCGACGCCTTGGAGCTGCTGGAGGCCGCCCGAGACCTTGCGCCCGATTACGCGCTCCCCAAGGCGTTGGCGGCGTGGTGCTACGGGCAGCGCGTCGCCCACCACTTCGGCCCGCGCGACCCGCAGGATCGCGCGCGCTCGCTGTCCCTCGCCGTCGAAGCGAGCGAACGCGAGCCCGGTGACGCCATGACGCAGATGCTGGCGAGCAGCGCGATGGTGCTTGCCCACCGCTTGAACGACGCCGACCGGTTGTGCGAGCGCGCGCTTGCGCTTGACCCGTGGTCTCCGTTTGCCTGGATCCGCAGGGGCTGGCTGTCGGCCTATGGCGGAGACAGCGAGACCGCCATTCGCGAGTTGCGCATGGTCCTGTATTTGATGCCCTTTGAGCCGCTGCGCCATCTCGCCTTCATCGGCATTGGCTGTGCGCATTTTGCGGCCGACCGCTACGAACAGGCGGCCCGTTGGGCGCAAGCCGGCGTCCAGGCTTGTCCGGGATCATTCTGGGCTGGGCGCGTCGTCGCCGCCGCAGCAACCCACGCCGGGGCTCACGCCGAGGCGCGGCGGGCAGCGCGACAACTGCTGCGCCAGGATCGCGACCTCACGGTCGCGGAAGCGCGAACAGCGTGGCCCTTCCCGCCGGACTTCATGGCCCGTCTCGCCGACGGCCTTGCTTCCGCCGGGGTGCCGAAGGGCTGATCGGAGCCGCTTGGTCTGCTCCCCGAAAGCAACGCTTCTGGCGACGCCGATGATTGCCCCTGCGGTCAGCCTTTTCTGATCCGGAACCTCAGCACGGAGCCTTGTCTTGTGCTACCTTCCAGGATGTCGCCGGTCTCGCGCAGGAGGTTTGGAATATCGATCGCGGTCAGCGGATCGGTGCATTCGATCACCAAGACCTCGCCTGCCGTCATCTTCGACAGGAGCTTGCGGGTCTTGAGCGCCGGAAGCGGGCATTTGAGCCCGCGCAGACTGACCCTTGACTCCCCCATGGGTGCACTCGCCGCTCCGTGATCGCCTGACACTGGACACCCCCGCCTGATCGCGTCAAGTTCCCCGCATGGTTGCGGATTCCGAGCTTCAACGGATCGCGCGGCTGGCCCCGCTCGCCGACGTGTTGGCAAGCTTCGACCTTTCGATCACACCGGTCGCCCCGCGCGAGGAGCCGGTGGCGCAGGCGATTGGTCGCACGCTCGCCGCGGACGCCGTTGCCGGCGCCGGCCGGCCGGCGACGCCGCTTGCGCTGCGCGACGGCTATGCCGTCCGCTCCGAACAGACGATCGACGCCAGCGCTTATGCCCCGGCCCGGCTGTCGCCTGCGCCCGCGCGTGTCGAGGTCGGTACGCCCATGCCCGCCGACACCGACGCCGTGGCGCCGCTTGAGGCCGTGCGAACGAGCGGAGCGGTGGTCGAGGCGCTCGGCCCGCTCGCACCGGGCGACGGCGTCCTGGCGGCAAGTGCCGACTCCGCGGCCGGACTCGTGGCGCGCATCGCCGGCGCACGCCTTCGTCCGCTCGACGCGGCAGTGCTGACCGCACTCGGGATTGAGCGCGTGACAATCCGCGAGCCGCGGTTGCTGGTGGTGCGGGCCGCCAATGGCGAGGTGATCGACGCGGCCGCCGCGCTGACCGCGCGCGCCATCGAATCGGAGGGTGGCCGCGCCATCGCGGGCGCGGCTTCGATTGAGTCCGCGTTGGAGCGCGAAGATGTGGACGCCGTGGTCGGGATCGGCGGCACTGGCGCGGGTCGCAACGATGCAAGCGTGCGCACGCTCGCGCGCATCGGCCAGGTTGCGTTCCATGGTATCGGCATCACACCCGGAGAAACGACTGCGCTGGGATTCGTCGATAGTCGGCCGGTGCTGTTGCTGCCCGGCCGCCTTGATGCCGCGCTCGCGGCCTGGCTCACGATCGGCCGGCGCATGCTCGCGCGGCTGTGTTTTCGGCTGATCGAGGAGCAGCCCTTTGCCGCCGAACTTGCGCGAAAAATCGCCTCCCCGCTCGGTCTCGCCGAGGTCGTGCCGGTGCGGCGCCGTCTGAGCCAGGTCGAGCCGGTGGCCCAGGGCTATCTGCCGCTGCAGGCGCTGGCGCGGGCGGAAGGCTGGATCCTGGTGCCGGCCGACAGCGAAGGCCATCCGGCCGGCGCCCGCGTGATGGTGAGGCCGTGGCCATGAGCGGACAGCCGCACCTGCCGTCCCAGGACAACGACCTGCTTGCCGCGGTGCGGCAGGCCGCGCGCCAGGAACAGTTCCTCGAAGTGGTCTCGGCCGAGGAAGCGCGGCGCCGCTTCGAGCGCCACCTCGACCTGTCACCACTGGCCGCGGAGCAGGTGCCGCTCGCCGCCGCACTCGGCCGCGTGCTCGCCCACGACATGGCGGCACCGGTCGACGTTCCCGCCTTCGACCGCGCCAGCGTGGATGGTTTCGCCCTGCGCGCGGCGGACACCGTCGGCGCAACCGAGGTTTCGCCCAGGCGGTTTGTCCTCAACGCAGAGGTGCTCGCCTGCGGTCGAGCCCCCGCCATCGAAGTCAAACCGGGTTCCGCCACCGCCATTGCGACCGGCGGCGTGCTGCCGCGCGGAGCGGACGCGGTGGTGATGATCGAGCACACCGAGCTGATTGAGAGCATTCCGGCGATCGAACTGCGCCGCGCGGCCGCCCCCGGCCAGTTCATCGCCTATGCCGGCTCTGACATCGCCCGCGGAGAAACGCTGCTGCGTCGGAGCCAGGTGATCGGCTCACGCGAGATCGGCATGCTCGCAGCCTGCGGTCTCGCCGCGGTGGATGTCGTGCGCAGACCGAAGGTCGGCGTGCTCTCGACCGGTGATGAACTGATGGCGCTCGGCGAGCCGGCGCGGCCCGGCGGCGTCTATGATTCCAACGGTGCCATTCTCGCCGCAGCCGTTGCCGAGGCCGGCGGCGAGCCCGTGTCCTATGGCGCCGTGCCGGACGAATCCGAGC
>Ga0073934_10001370_pt1 | contig 59188 bp, 43 predicted proteins | sample LarsenN4metaG_FD_76834 | JGI IMG/M metagenome (GOLD analysis project Ga0073934, IMG submission 76834) | Hot spring sediment bacterial and archeal communities from British Columbia, Canada, to study Microbial Dark Matter (Phase II) - Larsen... ...
TGCTGCTTCAAGGCTCCAATGATCTGCTCTTCGGTGTATCGCTTCTTCTTCATAGTCCTTCCAGGTTCTTACCCGGTCAGACTAACTCTGCAAACGCTATGGTTTTCGGGGGCGGCACCAATTCGAAACGCAAAATTCGAAATTTTGAATGGGGAATGGAATGGCATGGCTCACGCGAAGGACGCGAAGCTCGCGAGGGAGGGCATTTTGAATTTTGAATTGAAAATTTTGAATGAGGAATGATTGGGAATTCAAACTGCAAACTTGAATCCCGAAACTTGAAACCAGCAGCCCATCGCGACCCGAGGTCGCTCCTACAACAATCCTCAACCCGCCCATCGCGCTACAACAATCCGGAGGCAAGGTGAGCCGCTGCGGCGGGAGGGGATTACAGTGCCAGGGGCTCGGCGCACTCGGCCCGCAGGAGGTCGTCCAGGGTCTCGCGGCGGGAGATGAGGGAGAGTGAGCCATCCTCTTCCAGCCAGACTTGGGGGGCCCGGCCCAGAGAATTGTAATGGCTGGACATGGCGTAGCCGTAGGCACCGGCATCGTGCAGGCAGAGGAGGTCGCCGCGGTGGGGACGCGGCAGGAGGCGGGGTTCCAGCATTTCATCGGCCCCGCGGGTGAAGACATCGCCGCTTTCACAAAGCGGTCCGGCGACGCAGAGCGGTTCCTCCGGGCTGCCGGTGCGGGCGGGAATGGAGATGCGGTGGTGGCTGCCATACATGGCGGGGCGGACCAGGTCGGTAAATCCGGCATCCACCATGGCAAAGGTGGCGCCGCTGCCTTTTTCATTCGAGCGGGTGGACTTCACGTCATGGACGCGCGCGACCAGGGTGGTGGAGGAGACGACGTAGTAGCGCCCGGGTTCGATCTCCACACGGATGGGGCGTCCGGCCGCCTGGCTGAGCGTGCTGCGGGCGGCGGCCAGGATGGCGTGGAGGGCATCGATTTCCAGGGGCTCATGGCGGCGGTAGTTGTAAGGGAGGCCGCCGCCGAGGCTGACCGCATCCAGGTGGGGGAAGTGGGGGGCAAGGGTGGAGAAGACGCCGGCCAGGCGTTCGAGATTGGCGCGGAGTTCCTGCTGCTGCGGGCCGCTGCCCACGTGGGCGTGGAGCATGGTGACGCGGCAGCCCGCGGCCTGCACGGCTTGGGCGGCTGAAGCGATGTCTTCCCACCAGATGCCGTGCTTGGAGCTGGGGCCGCCGGTGTCACAGGCGTTGACGTGGCCGTGGCCGAAGCCCACGTTGACGCGCAGGGCCACGGGGCCGCGATAGCCGGCCTCGTCCAGGTCACGCACCATGCCGGGGGAGCCGAGGTTGGGCAGGATGCCTTCTTCGAGAACCGGTTCCTGCCAGTCCCCGCGGAAGACGTCGGCGGTGTAGAGGATTTCCGGCGGGCGGTGGCCGCCGGCAAATCCGGCCCGGCGGGCACGCTGGCATTCATAGGCGCTGACGGCATCGATCCAGAGGCCGGCCGCACGGATTTCATGGAGGATGCGGGAGGCCGGGTTGGCCTTCATGGCGTAGCGGGCTTGCAATCCCTCGGAGGCGGTCAGGCGCCGCACATCGGCAATGCGGCGGCGGAGTTCACCGGCCTCGATGAGCCAAAACGGAGTGCCCACGCGGCGGGCGATGGTTTCCAGCAGGGCGGGATCAGCAGCAGCAGATGGAGCGGGCGAGGCATTCATGGAGCGCAAAAGCATGCCTGAACCCCGCCATTTGGCAAACGCCCGCGCAGGGTATGGGCCGGTGGACAGGTCCTGCTGGGACTGGGGTTTTCTGGAGTGCTCCGATCTTTTCGGAGCTCTGGGAACGCGCGGAGCGCGGGGGATGGGGGTCAGGCTGCGCAGATGGGAGTCCTCCCCGTCGCTCCGCTCCATCCCAGAGCTCCGAAAAGATCGGAGCACTCCAGATTTCTTCTCCCGATCCCAGCGCTGGGGGCTTTTTTTGCCTGCTCTATCAAATGCAGTCACAGCCACTCAGACTTGCGCCAGAAGACGGCTTTGTTCCCGGCGCATGCGTTGGAAGCCGCGTTCGGTGGCATCATCCAGGCCGCAGAGGTGGAGCAGGCCGTGGAGGATGTAGGTGAGGACTTCATCTTCCAGGCTCAGGCCCTCGGCCTGGCGCTGGCGCTCGGCCACGGCGGGGCAGATGAGGATTTCCCCGTGGTCAAAGGTGATGACATCAGTCGGCGCGGGGTCCTGGAGAAAATCGGCGTGGACCTGGCCGCTGGCGGCGGGGGTGAGGAAGGAGATTTCGATGGCATCCAGGCTGCGGGGGAGCCGGGCGGCCAGGCGGGCGGCGGCGGCTTCAGTCCGCACTTGCAGGCGGCGCAGCGGCAGCCGGAATTTTTTCTGCCGGTTGTGGAGCGTGATCGTCGGGAATTTCCCTGGGACGGCGCTCGGCCCGCTCCGGGCGTTCGCGCTCTTTTTCCGGCTTCTCTTTGGGGTATTCGATGCGGGCATGGAGCATGTTTTTCAGCGATTCGCTGAAGACGCGGGTGAGGGTGGAGAGTTCGTTGAAGGTGAGGTTGGACTCGTCGAGCTGGCTGTCTTCGACACGGCTTTCGACGATTTGTTTGACCAGGTCGTCGATGCGGGGGCCGGTGGGGTTTTTGAGGGAGCGGGAGGCGCTTTCCAGGGCATCGGCCAGGGAGAGGATGGCGGTTTCTCGGCTCTGGGGGGCGGGGCCGGGGTAGCGGAAGGAGGCTTCGTTGACGTCGGGGATGTCTTCTTCGCGGAGTTTGAGGATTTTGCCGCCTTCGACCGCGTCCTGTTTTTGCTGGAGGGCGCGTTTGTAAAAGAAGTAAACCAGGGAGGTGCCGTGGTGTTCCTGGATGCCGTCGATGATGGGCTGGCGCAGGCCGTGCTTGCGGGCGAGGGAGACGCCTTCTTTGACGTGGGAGATGATGATGAGGGCGCTCATCGAGGGGTTGAGCTGTTTGTGGGGATCGCCCTCGCCGCGGTAATTTTCGACGAAGTATTCGGGTTTGACGAGTTTGCCGATGTCGTGGAAAAGGGCGCAGACGCGGCACTGGCTGCCGTTGGCGCCGATCGACTCGGCGGCGGTTTGGGCGAGCTGGGCGACGTTGACGCTGTGGTGGTAGGTGCCGGGGGCTTCTTTTTTGAGTTCTTGGAGGAGGGGGTGGTTGAGGTCGGACATTTCCAGCCAGGAGATGTCGGTGATCCGGTCGAAGAGCCATTCCAAGATGGGCAGGATGGCGCTGACGACCACGGAGATGGCCACGCCGAGGGCGACGGCCCAGACGCTTTGGACGACGAGGAACTCGATGGAGGGGTCCCGCAGCCAGCCCAGGAGCAGGGCACAGCCGAGGCCGACGCCGCCGACGCCCAGGCCGGCCATGAGCAGGTCGGCACGGCGGCGGATGCGCTGGGTGAAGTAGGCGGCGGCGAAGCCGGTGAGGAGGTTGGAAAGGGAGAGATCGGGACCGGGGTGGAGGTAGAGCGTGCTCAGCAGGGAGACGAGGAAGGCGGTGACGAAGCCGGCGGCCGGCGAAATGAGGATGGTGATGAGCATCGGCGCGATGGCGGAGGGGACGAGGAGCGCCGGGATGCTTTTCTCGAAGACGGTGAGATGCTCGGCATAAACAATGAGCAGCTTGTTGACCATCAGGTTCATGACGGTGCAGCCGAGGGTAAGGAGGAGGAGGTGGTTGCTGGCCCAGACTTCTTTGGCCGCGAGCTTGATGAGGGTGGCGGCGATGATCAGGGAAAGCAGGCCGACGACGAGGGTTTCGTAGGGGGACTTGGTGCTTTCCCAAAGTCCGATGCGGGCGATGGCGGCGAGGGTGCCGGCGAAAATGAGGAGGGAGATGCCGGGGTGGCACTCCAGGGCGGTGCGCCAGGCGGGCTGGTCGGGATGGGCGCGGCTTTTGCCGCAGGAGAGGCCTTCCCGGACCAGGGTCTGTTTTTTCAGCCAGTTGAACATGGCCTGTTATTCAACCACGAATGGCCAGCGAAGGACACGAAGGAAATCAGGGCTGTAAATAGCTGGCGTGGAAGAGGATGTGTGGGGAAAGTGGGTCAAAGGGTCATGCTGGTGGTTTTGACACCGCGGTGGGTCTTGTAGGCATCGACGATGGCGGCGACGAGCGGGTGGCGCACGATGTCGATTTCCTCGAAGCGGGTCATGGAGATGCCCGGGACGCTGCTGAGGGCTTGGACGGCCTCGACCAGGCCGGATTTTTTATGGTGGGGGAGGTCCACCTGGGTGGGGTCTCCGGTGACGACGCATTTGGAGTTCTGGCCGAGGCGGGTGAGGAACATGAACATCTGCTCGGTGGTGGTGTTCTGGCCCTCATCGAGGATGACGAAGGCGTTGGCCAGGGTGCGTCCGCGCATGTAGGCGAGGGGAGCGATCTCAATGACGCCGCGGTCCATGTATTTCTGGATTTCCTCCATTTCCATCATGTCGTAGAGGGCATCGTAAAGCGGGCGGAGGTAGGGGAAGATTTTTTCCTGAAGGTCGCCCGGGAGGTAGCCGAGGGCTTCGCCGGCTTCGACGGCGGGGCGGGTGAGGACGATGCGGCTGACCTCCTCAGAACGGAGGGCGGCCACGGCCATGCCCATGGCAAGAAAAGTTTTCCCGGTTCCGGCAGCGCCGATGCCGAAGGTGAGGTCATGGGTTTTGATGCCTTCCAGATAGTCCATCTGGGAGAAGGTTTTGGGGATGAGGGGGGCTTTTTTCGGGGAGACGGTGACACGGTAGGACCAGAGCTTTTCGAGATCGGCGGCGCGGCCTTTTTTGAGGGCTTCAAGGGCGTAGTTGAACTCGTGCTCGCGGATTTTGATGCCGCCCTGGCTGGCCAGGTGGAGCTGGCGGAAGAGTTCCTTGACGGCCTCGATGCCTTTTTTGGTGCCATCGACCTTGAGCCAGGAGTCGCGGGTGGTGAGTTCGACCCCGAGCTCGTCTTCGACGCGCTTGAGGAGGTGGGATTTGCCGGCGTAGAGATTGGAGAGGGCGCGGGCGGTTTCGAAATTCAGCGTTTGGCTGGCGGACATTGGGGCGAGGCTAATGGGTCAGGGAACGACTACAAGGTCGATTTTGGCGCGGTCGTTTTTGCCCAGGCCGAGTGCAGCGGCCTGGCGGAGGTGGTGGGCTTTGTCGCCCGTGGGAATGACGCCGCGGGCGCGGCGCCCATCCTCAATGCGTTCGAGGGCGAGGGTGTCGAGTGCGACCGGGTCGTTGGAGAGCATGATCAGGCCGGGGGAGCCGGCGTAGTTGGCATGGAAAGCGGGGCCGCCGGCGTATTGGCCGACCAGGCCGTCCATGATGTGGAGGACGACTTTGGAGCGGAGGGCTTCGTGGGCGAGGATTTCGGCGATGCCGAGGCCGGCGGCTTCGCTTTCGACGAGGAAGCGGCGGTGGTTGTCCACACTGCCCAGGGCGAGGCTGGAGACCGCTCCCCAAACGCCGATGCGGTCGTGGTCGGAGAGGACGGGGATGTTGATCAGCTTGGTGATATCCCGGGTGAGGATGCGGGTGAAGTAGGAGCGGTTGCTGACTTGGGGCGGGCTTTCGGGTTTCTTGGGGGGTTCTTTTCCGGAGGCAGGCTTGGGCGCTTTGGGGTCTTTCTCGGCGGATTGGAGCAGGCGCTGGATGACGTCGTCCTTGGCCTCGGGGCGGCCGACAAAGTCGTGATCACCCCAGATGAGCTGGCCGGCGAGTTCGTGGAAGTAGAATTTGCCGCCATCGAATCCGGGGCCGGGAATGATGGCCAGGCACTGCCAGCCGGAGGGAGGCCGCATGGGGACGTAGCCGGCATTGACCATCTGGTCCTCATGCTTGTCCCAGACAATGATCTGGCGCGGCGGCACACCGGCTTCGACCAGGCCGTCCACCACGGCTTCAAGAATGGCGCGGTGGGTGCCGAGGATGGGGCCGCCTGCGGTGGAGATTTTGATGCCCACGGTGTCTTTGGGGGACACCAGGGAACGCCAGGCCTCGGGCACGGATTTTTGGAGGGTGTGGGCGAGCAGAAGGCGGTTGAAAGTGGTGCGGATGCCGGCGTTGTCCGGCTGGAAACGCTGCAGGAGGGCGGGTTTCTCGGAGAGGACCACGCGCGCGCGGGCGGGCGGTGGCGGGGGGAACGCAGCGGGGGAATGCTCCGGGCGCAGTTCCTGGGCCGTGGCCGAAGCCAGGAGCGCGGCAAGGAGCAGGCAAAATGAGCGCAGCAGAACCATGGCAGTTGACCGTCCAGACTAGCCCGGTTGGGCGGGGCATAAAACTTATTTCTTAGAACTTAACACTCCCCGCACTCCAGGTATGATCTTGCTTCATGATTTACGGCCCCGAGGTGCTCGACCAAGTCCGCAACGCGGTGGACATCGTCGATGTGATCGATGCCGTGGTGCCGCTGAAAAAGACGGGTGCGTCCTGGAAAGCCTGCTGCCCCTTCCACAAAGAAAAGACCCCTTCGTTCAACGTCTCCGCCAGCAAGCAGCGGTTCAAATGCTTCGGCTGCGGCGCCGGCGGGGATGTTTTCAAATTCGTGCAGTTGTATGAGAACGTGGAGTTCCCCGAAGCGGTGCGCAAGGTGGCCGGGCGTGCGGGCATCACCCTGCCTGAGCACAGCGCGCCCGGTGACGAGGTGCGCCGGGACGCACGCCGGGCGCTGCTGGCCTTGCACGCCGATGTGGCGGTTTACTGGCGGGACCTCCTCCTGCATGACCGCCGTGCCGAACCGGCGCGCCGCTACATGCAGGACCGGGAAATACCGCTCGCCTGGGCCAAGGAATTCGGCCTGGGCTACGCCCCGGAAGCCTGGGATGACACCCTCTTGTGGGCGCGCGCGCGCAAATACCCGGAAACCTTGTTGCTCGAAGCCGGCCTGATCGTGAAAAACGACCAAGGACGCGTCTATGACCGCTTCCGCGGAAGGCTGGTTTTTCCCATCGGCAACGAAAATGGCGAGGTCATCGCCTTCAGCGCACGCATCCTGGACCCCGAGGCCAAGGCGGCGAAATATGTCAATTCACCGGAAACCCCGGTCTTCACCAAAAGCAAAGTGCTCTTCGGCTACCACCGGGCCAAGCGCGCCATCCTCGACGCCGACCGCGTCGTGATTTGTGAGGGACAGATCGATGTGCTGCGCTGCCACGCCGCCGGCATCAGCCATGTGATCGCTCCGCTGGGCACGGCCTTCACCGAGGACCACGCCCGCATTCTCAAGCGGGCCACGCGCAACGTGGTCCTTTGCCTGGATGCAGACAAGGCCGGACAGGCGGCGGCGGAGCGGGTTGCGCAAATGCTGACCGGAGGCGAGGCGGGGCTTGAACGCCTGGTGCAGTCCGACCTGGGCATACAGGTGGTGCGCCTGCCCGCAGGGCATGATCCGGATTCGTTCATCCGGGAGCACGGGGGCGATGCCTTCCGCAAACTCCTCGAACATCCCACCGATTACCTGGACTTTTTGGTCGATCTCAAACAGCGCCAGCATGAGGGAGACCCGGGCGGGCGGCGCAAAGTGGTCGAGGCGGTGGCCCTGTTTCTGGCCCGTGTGCCCAATGCCGCTTACCGAGACCAGCTGCTCCAGCAGGCCTCGCTGCGCCTGCAAGCAGGGCCTGGCGTTTTGCTGGAGGAAATGGAGCGCCTCCGCAAATCCGCCCGCCCGCCCGCTCCCGCGCCCCGTGCGGATGGGGAGGCCGGGGGGCGCGATGCCGGGCCAGCTGCGGCCAAGAAGCCCCCGGCAGCGGACAGCCCGGTGCGCTGCGATATTGAAGTCCGCGAGGCACTGACCCTGCTCCTGGCCCGGCCCGAGATGGTCGGGGAGTTCCTGCGCGCCGTCCACCCCGAGTGGCTCCGGGACCGGGCGGGTGCGGGCCTTTTGGAAAAGGCACTGGAGATGGCCAACGATGGCATGCTGGAGGGGGCGGAATCGTTCGCCGGCATCGTGGAACCCGGGGAACTGCTGCTCCTGGAAACCCTGCGCACTGACCTCTTGGCCAGCCAGGATGCCACCGCCATCCAGGCCACCATGGATTCCTTGGGCACCAAAATCCGCGCCCGCTGGGTGCGGGACCAGCTCCTGCTGGTCAGCCGCCAGATGGCCGACCCCGGACTCGATGCGGAAGCCAAGCGCGGCCTGCTGGCCCGCCAGATGGAATTGAAAAATTCTTTGACTGGGGTCCGTTGACACCCTAAGGTTTCTGGCTCTCCATGCCGGGCCAAGGGGCTTGACATGGGGTTCTTTTATTTCCCCCGTTCCCACCATTCCCTCCCATCCATATCCAAGGTGCCTGTGAAGAAATCCAAAGCGAAAGCCTCCGCCAAAGCCTCCCCCAAGACCGCAGAAGCAGCCCCCGCAGAATCAACCGTGGCCTCCGGGGGAAATGGCGCCCACGCCGCCCTCAGCCCCGAGATGGAAAGCCGCATCCGCGAGCTCATGAAGCTCGCCAAAGAACAGGGCTACGTCACTTTCGACGACCTCCATGAGATGCTGCCCGACAGCGTCAACAACCCCGAGCAAGTCGATACCGTGCTCACCGAGCTGCGCCGCCGGGAGATCGATGTCATCGACCCCTCCGAGGTGGACCGTTACAAGCAGGCCACCGGAGGCCAGGAAGAAGAGGAAGACAAGACCGAGGCCAAGCTCGACATCCTCGATGACCCCGTCCGCATGTACCTCAAGCAGATGGGCCAGGTCCCGCTGCTGACCCGCGAACAGGAAGTGGAGATTTCCAAGCGCATCGAAGACGCCGAGACCATGGTGCAGAAATACCTGCACCGCTTCGGCTTCATCGCCACCGAATACATCTCTTTGGCCGAGAAGCTGGAACAGGGCCGCGAACGCTTCGACCGCATCATCCAGGACAAGAAGATCGACAGCCGTGAGAAATACATGAAGTCCCTCAAGCGGCTGGTCCGGGACGTCCAGGCCGCCAACCAGAAAGTCGAGGGCGCTTACGCCAAGCTGGCCGCCGCCAAGACCCCCGCGGTCAAAACCCGCGCGCAAAAGGACTTCGACAAAGCCGACGCCGCCCTCCAGCGCTTCTACGGCAAGTTCTTCTTCAAGCAAAAGGTCACCGAGGAATTCGTGGCCGTCTGCGACCATTTCACCAAAGAAATCCACGACCTGCGGATCGAGATCAAGCGGCTGGAGAAAAACAAATCCCGCAGCAAGTCGGCCAAGGAGCATGAGAAGCTTCTCCACCAGCAGCTGGAGGAAAAAGAACGCAAGGCCCGCCTCACTCTGGAGCAATACCTGCACGACTACCGCGAGCTGAAGAACTGGCTGCGCAAGGCGCTCAAAGCCAAGACCGAGATGGTCGAGGCCAACCTCCGCCTGGTCATCTCCATCGCCAAAAAATACACCAACCGCGGCCTCTCCTTCCTCGACCTGATCCAGGAAGGAAACATGGGCCTGATGAAGGCGGTGGAAAAATTCGAATACAAGCGCGGCTACAAATTCTCCACTTACGCCACCTGGTGGATCCGCCAGGCCATCACCCGCTCGATCGCCGACCAGGCGCGGACCATCCGCATCCCGGTGCACATGATCGAGACGATCAACAAGCTGATGCGCGTGCAAAAGCAGCTGGTCCAGGAATTCGGGCGCGAGCCCACCCCCGAGGAAGTGGCGGACGAGACCGGCATGCCGGTCGAGCGCGTGCGCGCGGTCCTGAAAATGGCCCAGCAGCCCATCTCCCTGCAAGCCCAGGTGGGCGACAGCGATGACACGACCTTCGGGGATTTCATCGAGGACAAGAGCGCGGAGAATCCGTCCGACATGACGGCCTACGCCCTCCTTAAAGAAAAGATCAAAGACGTGCTCGATTCCCTCACGGAACGTGAGCGCGCTGTCCTGGAGCAGCGCTTCGGCCTGGTGGATGGCTACAGCCGGACCCTGGAAGAAGTGGGGCGCCAGTTCAAAGTTACCCGCGAGCGCATCCGGCAGATCGAAGCGAAAGCCCTGCGGAAAATGCGCCACCCCACCCGCATCCGCCACTTGCAAGGGTTCCTCGAAACCGAATAATCAAGCAGCGTCCGGGACCACCTCGTCCAGCGCACGGCGCAGGGCGTGCGTCATCCGTCCGAGTTCTTCATCCGTGCTGCAATACGGCGGCATCAGCACCAGCACGTCACCCACTGGACGCGTCAACAGCCCATGGGCGCGGGCGCGCTCGCAAACTGCCGCCCCCAGGCGCAGCGCGGGGTCATAAGGCCGCCCCGAGGCGAAATCCTCCACCAATTCGATGGCGAGAATAGTCCCCTCCTGGCGGATGTCGCCCACATGGGGATGGTCCCAGAATGGACGGGCCAGCTCCGCCAGGACGGCGGCCTGGCGACGGCGGTGGGCTTCGTGGTGAACCGTTTCCAGCAGCGTCAGGCTGGCCCGCGCGGAGGCACAGCCCAGCGGATTGCCGGTGTAACTGTGGCCGTGGTAGAACGTGCGGCTGCGGCCACCGCTGAAGCCCTGGAAGAGCACCTCGGTAGCTAGTGTTGCGGCCAGCGGAAGGGTTCCCCCGGTCAGGCCTTTGGCCAGGGCGATGAGGTCCGGCTGGACCGCCTCATGCTGGAAAGCAAAATCCGGCCCGGTGCGGCCGAAGCCGGTCATCACTTCATCCAGGATGACCAGTGCGCCCTGCCCACGGGCGAGAGCGGAGGTTTTTTCCAGATAACCGTGCGGGTGCATGAAAAACCCGGCAGCGCCCTGCACCCGCGGCTCCAGAACCCAGGCGGCGGTGCGCGGGCCAGCGGCTTCGAACGCCGCAGCAGCCTGGTCCACGCATTCCCATGCGCATTGCCGCACCTGGCGGGCATCGGTTTTTTCCGGACGGGCGCGGTTGAACGGGCAGCGGTAGCAGGCCGGCGGCATGACCTCCTGGGTGCGGAAGAGCATTTCCCGGTAGGTGTGATGGAAGAGCGGGCTATGGCCCACGCTCATCGCCCCTACCGTGTCTCCGTGATAGGCCGATCCCAGGGAAATGAAGGTGGTCCGCTGCGGCTGCCCGTTTTGCTGGAAAAACTGCCAGGCGATTTTCAGCGCGGCCTCCATGGCGGTGGACCCGTCATCAGAAAGAAAACAGCGGGTCAGTGGCGCCTCCGCCAGCGTGCGGGAGGCCAGCCGGGACAGTTCGGCCGCCAGGAATGGAGCCGTGTCGTTGGTCAGCCCGAGAAACGAGGCATGCGCGATCCGGTCCAGCTGGGCCTTGAGGGCGTCATGGATTTCAGGACGGCGGTGGCCGTGGAGATTGGTCCAGATCGAGGAATTGCCGTCCAGGTAGCGGCGGCCCTGGGTGTCGATGAGTGTGGCGCCTTCCCCGGCAGTGATGACAGCGGGTTCATAGGCCGGGTCCAGCCAGAGGTCATTCGGCGTGAATGGATGCCAAAGGTGCTGGCGGTCCAGGTCGGCGGGATCGCTCATGAGAATGATTCAACCACGGATGGGGCGGATGGAACGGCTTTTTTGGGGGGCTGGGAATTTGCGGGGGCAATTGCGTGTGACGGCACTGGACAGGCTTGGGGAGGATCAATCGATGCTGACATACGGGCCTATCGACCAAGCCGGGGACAGTTTACTTTGCTGCAAAGTAAACTGTCCCTGGTAATATTCTCTCCGAGAAAAAGGCGGTAACCGCCGGGTCCGCCCGGGCGTCATAAACAGTGATGAATATCCGAAACTGTCTTCTCATAACCGCTGCATCTTTGACCCTCTCCACGGTCCTGTCCGCCCAGGAGTCCGCGCCTCCGGCGTCCGAGAGCGAGCGCCGGGCCAAGGCACGGGAAAAAATTCTGGCCAAATTTGACGCCAATGGAGACGGCAAGCTGGATGATGCGGAAAAGGCCGCCTTGCGCCAGGCTTTCGAAGGCAAGGCCGGCACGCTGGGAGCCCGGCGCAAATTGTTGGAGAAATTTGACACGAATGGGGATGGACGGATCGATGACACCGAGCGGGCGGCGGCACGGGAATTGATCCAGCAGAAGAAGGCCACAGCACCTGCGGCCTGAGCCGGAATGATGCAGTTCACCGCGAAGCGCGCCAAGAACGCGAAGCGAAAACACCTGGTCATGAAGTCATGAGAAAGCAGTGCAATCCCGATTATATCGGGGGTTGAACGCAGGCTCACCGATCGGTGAATGCCGTTTGCCCGGCGAAAACCTGGCTGCCCCTTCGCGAACTTCGCGGTGAACCAGTGGCACCGTTACGGCTCAGAGACCCATTCAAGGCCCCAGCCAGGCGCCGGCGGCTTGCAAGGGCGTAGGATTGGTTCCGGCCTGCACCCAGACGGCGAAGGCGGCGGCGTGGGCGGCCTCTTCCCATGCCGGAAGGGTGGCGGCCCAGGTCCCGGGCTGTGATTCATGGAGCGGACGCGTCAGGTGCTTGAGCACGACGAAGCCGTGGCTGAGGCGGCGTCCGGCATTTTCACCCCGGGGCACCTCATTTTCGAATGGACCGGAGAGGAGAACCGCATGTGCCATGCCTCCTTTGAAAGGGGCCTCGGGCCGGTAAATGGCCTCCATGGGCTGGCCCGGCACATGGCGCGCGCGCAGCCACCCTCCCGGGCCGGTGGACGCGGGGCGCGGTGAGCGGCGCCATGCCTGCCAGTCCTTTCCATTCCAGACCATCTGGGGCGTGTAAACGGTGGGACTGCTCCAAAATGCCGCGTAAGCCCGCTGGCGCTGGGTGAATTCCGAGCGGGCATGGGGATCTTTCCAGCCCAGGCGGTCCCAGTAGTCCACATGGAAGGCTACGGGGACAAAGGAGGTCCAAAGTTCGGCATCGCGCGCCAGTCCGGCCAGCCAGGCTTCCGCGGGCGGGCAGCTGCTGCAGCCCTCGGAGGTGTATAACTCCAGCAGGGCCACGCGGGCCGGGCCGCTGGCAGCCTCGGCGCCAGCGGCGGACGGAGCGGCGGCTGCAACACCCAGTCCGGCTGCCAGCACGCAACGGAGGTGGTGAAGAGGGATCAAGGGCATGCGGGTGAGAGGAGTGAAAGAAGGATTTCTTCCCGCACGGGGTGCAATCACGTTTGGCAGCAGCTGCGGGCACACAAAGGGGACAGTAAGGCCAGTATGCCAGCGTCTCTTTACCCAGCCCCAAGGATGTCCAGTGCTGCCAAACGTGATTAAACCCTCCTGCCACCGCGGTTTTCGCTTGAGGCGGGGGCGGGTTGCTCCAGCGTGCCGGGATGGGCATTTGGGTTCATGAGCCTTCACCATTTTTGTGGCAGTGGTCGGAGCACTGGGGCATCCGGTATTATGGTTTGGCTTATTTGCTGGGTTTTCTGGCGGTCTATGCCGGCTTGAAATGGCTGCGCCAGGCGGGGTGGAGCACCTTTCCTCCGGAGAAGCGGGCGGACCTGCTGACCTGGGTCATCCTGGGCACGCTGATCGGGGGGCGGCTGGGCTATGCCTTTTTGTACGATTGGGACCGGACGGTGGCCAACCCGTTCAGCATCGTCGATATTCGTGAGGGGGGCATCGCCGGCATGGCCAGCCATGGCGGCTTTGCCGGGATCATCCTGGCGCTCTATTTCTTCACCCGGAAGCACGGGCTTCCGTTCTGGGCCACTGCGGACGATCTGGCCACGCTGGCACCGGTGGGCCTGGGCCTGGGCCGTCTGGCCAATTATGTGAACGGAGAATTATGGGGGCGCCTGACGGATGGAACCTGGGGCGTGATTTTCGCAGCGACCGGTGGCGGGCCGCTCCCGCGGCATCCTTCCCAGCTCTATCAGGCGGCGGGTGAGGGGGGATTGCTCTTGGCCGTCCTGCTGCTTTGCCGCCGCTCCCGCCTGGCGCCCGGCCTGGCTTCTTTGGTTTTTTTGGCGGGTTATTGCGTCGTCCGTTTTGGCGTGGAATTTTTCCGCGAGCCGGATTCGCACATCGGCTACCTGGCGCTGGGCCTGACGCAGGGGCAATGGCTCTCCCTGGCCATGTTCGGAGCCGCCCTCATCCTGGCCCGCGTCCGGGCGGTGCAGGCTGTTAGAAATTAAGACTTGGGACGCTTGCGCCAGGCGCTTTCCTGCCAGGCAGCCAGTTCACGGATGCCCCGGGTGGCCAGTTTGAGCATTTGCTGGAACTGGGCTGGAGTGAAGGTGGCTTCTTCGCCGGAGGCCTGCACTTCGACCAAGCCACCGGATGCGGTCATGACCACGTTCATGTCGGCCGCGGCGTCACGGTCTTCCTCGTAGCAGAGATCAAGCAGGACCCGCCCGCCCACAAGGCCGACGCTGGTGGCGGCGACGGATTCACGCAGGGGGGAGGATTTGATTTTTCCCGCACGGCGGAGGCGCTCGAAGGCCAGGCGGGCGGCCAGGCTGGCTCCGGTGATGGCGGTGGTGCGGGTGCCGCCATCGGCGGCCAGCACATCACAATCGATCCAGAGCGTGTGCTCGCCCAGGACATCGAGATCGACCACGGCGCGCAGGGAGCGTCCGATGAGGCGCTGGATTTCCTGGCTCCGTCCGTCGATTTTTCCTTTGGCGATGTCGCGGACTTTGCGCTCGTGGGTGGAGTAGGGGAGCATGGAGTATTCGGCAGTGAGCCAGCCCCCAGGGACGTTCTGGGCCTTTTTCCAGCGGGGAACGCCCGGTTCGATAGTGGCGGCGCAGATCACCTGGGTGCGTCCGCAGCAGGCCAGGATGGAGCCGGTGGCCTGGGGGGCCACATCCCATTGATAGGTCCAGGGGCGGAGGGCGCTGGCGGCATGGCCGCCGAGTCGGGTCGTTTTGGGCATGGGGCACTTTCCGGTGCGGGGGTGGATTTGTCCAGCGGCATCGGGGTGGTGGCGGATGTGCTGCCCGGGGAATCGGCAGTCGAAGTATTTCGACTGGGACACAGGCCGTGGGGTGACCGAAGGTGTCCATCCTACTTTAGTCTGAAACTCCGTTGATTGCTTTACGGACTTTGTCCTTCCTGTAGAACGGCGTAGCGATAACGAGACCGTGTACCGCCGCTGACTTTCACACCATGCCCGCATTGACCTTCAAATCCTGCGCTGCCGCCTTTTTGGGGCTGGTGATGATGGCGATGCTGGTGCAGTTCATGGGGGTGCTGGATGCGCCGGCGGCAGGGCCCTTTGGCACGGAGGCCATTCCCTTTTCCGCGCTGGATGCATTTCTTGCCCTGCTGGGCCTGGGGGCGCTGGTCCAGATCGCTTTCCGCCGGGGATTGTTCTCGGCGCATGAGCGGCTGTTCATCCTTTACGTCATGCTGATGGCGGCCCCGCTGATGTCCACGGGGTTTTGGCGGTTCATGCTATCCTCGGCCAGCACGGTCGTTCGGCTGGGAGATTGGGAGAAGTATGATGCACTCAGCCCGAAGTTATGGCCCCACGGGGTGAATTTGGCCGAAGGACGGTTGCGGGAGGGCGATCCGGGAATTTCGACCGCAGGCACGGTGTTCTGGGCGGAGGAAGAGTTCCGTCCGGGAGAACGCCGCCGGCTGCCGGTTCTAGAGAACGAAGCGGCCAGCCAAATTTCCCTGCTGCGGCTGCGCATTCCGGTGGAGGAAGGGGGGCGCGTGGTCCTGCCGGTGCTCCAGCCTTACATGGCAGCGGTGCTTGTCCGCGCGGAGAACCTGCAAGGCGGGGCGCGTTATTTTCTCCGGGCTTTTGCGGATGGGGATGAGGAGTCAGCGGTGGAATGGATCACGGCACGAACGCCGGCGCGGCCTTCCTATTTGCATCCAGGCGGTTTTGTCCGGCTGGGCAACTATGGGTTGAATCTTCCCGGTCCTCCCAAAGAGTTCATCATTTTGGAAATCGGCCTGCAGGGCAAAGGGCGGCTGGAGATCGGGGACCTGGACCTTTTCGAGGTTTCCGCGCTGCAGAACGCTTACACCGGCATGCGCCGGGTGCCGCGCGCAGAGTATGAGGCGCTGCCTCCGGCCTTGCGCTCGGGCTTGGTGGTGCTGCCCGAGAGGTGGCTTTCCTGGGAAGGGCTGTCATTCATTTTCGCCGGCTCCGTTCCCTGGCGCGCGTGGCTGCAGGGGCCTCTGGCCTGGTGGGGCGGGTATATCTTCTTCCTGCTCACAGCCACATTTGCTTTCTGCCTGATCATGCGCCGTCAATGGATTCACAACGAGCGCTTCCCCTTGCCCATGACCCATCTGCCCATTTCCCTGGCCGGGGCCGATGAGGAACTGCGCGAGAATGGGGAGAATTTCTGGAAGAACCCGGCCCTTTGGGCCGGCTTCGCCGTCATGCTGTGCTGGGCGCTGGGCAAAGCGGGCAGTGCCTATGGGCTGGGGCTGGGCGACCTTGCTTTCACCATCAACATCAAATCCTATCTTTCCGATGCCATGTGGGGCAATACCTGGAACAACGTGGATTTCCGTTTCAGCGGGTTGTTTTTTGCCCTGGGCCTTTTCATGGAGCTGAATGTCCTGTTGAGCCTGGTGCTGGGCTTCCTGCTTTATCGGCTGCAGTTCTGGCTGGGGGAATCCCAAGGACTTTCGGTGGACAAAGATTTCCCCTACGGCCAGAGCCAGCTGACCGGGTCGCTCCTGGGTTATGGGGCGCTGATTCTTCTGCTGGCGCGCAAGCACCTGGGCCGCGTGCTGGCCATGGCCTGGCGCGGGCAGAGCGAGTCCGGTGAACCGGTCTCACCCCGCACCAGCGTGCTGATGCTGGCCGGATCCCTGGGCGGCATTGCCCTGCTTTCTGCGTGGGCGGGCTTTTCCCCAGTGGCCATGTCCGGGTTCAGCATCTGCTTCCTCCTGGCTCTCTTGGTGGCGATGAAGTTCCGTGCGGAGTGCGGCATGCCTTCGGGGGCTCTGTTTTACAAGGAAACCAGCGGCCCGATCCTGGCTTTTCTGCTTGTGCTGGGTGGCGGACTGGCGGTGTTTGATCCGGCCACGGCAATTGTCGTGGCCTTGGTGAGCGGGATTTTCCTGAATCACAGCGTGTTGGCCCTGGTTCCGGGCCTGCAGATGGAGTGGACTGAGCTGGGCCATCGGATGGGCATCCGCGCCTCTCATCTTGCAGCCGCAGTGGTGCTGGCGGTCCTGGGAGGCATTTTGATCGGAGGCTGGATCCACCTTTCCAACGCCTATGCCAGCGGAGCCGATTCTTTTCCCGTTCCGGGGCATTACAACGGATTGCGCGGAATGATGAAGCCGGTGAATGACCTGCTCAGTCAGGCCAATGACACGGTGCTGCGCGGTGACGAGGCGGCTGTGCCCACGCCGGGCTGGCGCCAGCCGGAGGCGGTTGCGATGGGTTTTGGCGCTCTGGTGGCATCCGGGCTGGCCCTGCTCCGGCAGTGGTTTGCCGGTTTTTGGTTCCATCCGCTGGGCTTTCTCGCCGGGCCCAGCCACATGCTGCATGAGGCCTGGGGAAGCCTGCTCCTGGCCTGGCTGGTGCGTTTCGTTGTACTCAAGCTGGGAGGGGCCTCCGCTGTAAGGCACCGGCTTTTCCCCTTTGCGGTGGGCTGCCTGGTGGCCATCGCCTCGGTGAGCACAATCCTGGCCGGCGTGCAGATCGTGCTCTACTTTTTCATGCCGGGAGGCGGCAAGTTCGACGGCAGATTCTAACCATGAAGAAGCCCATTTCTACCGCACCCCGCACCCCGCTGCCTGCTTGGGCGGCGTTGCTGGCCGGTGCTGCCTTCATTGCTTCCGCCGTTGCGCTCGTCGGATTCTTTCAAAATGTCCACCGCCCGGAGGCCTGGGTCGATGAAGACAAGGCAGCAGCCACCTCGATCGATCCCGCAGTGCTGGCTGCCGCGCTCGATCCCGCAAAGATACGGGCCCGTCAGGACGAAATGCTGGCATTGGGTTCCCGTTTTCTGGGCCAGCAGGGCAGCCGCCGGGCCGGTGAATGGATGAAGGCCGCTTTCCAGCGCGCTGGACTGGAAATCCTCGAACATGACATCACCACGGCTTCGCCGCTGACCGAATACCGCGAAATTCTGGACCCGCAGGGCCGTCCCTTGCCGGGCGTCGAAGTGGCTCCCTTCATGCCTAATCATTTCCAGCCCGTCGTGACCGGTCATGAGGGACTTTCCGGCCGCCTGGTGCTGCTTACGCCGGAGTTTCTCCGCAGTGCGAGTTCCTTCCGCGGCATCATCGGGGTGGTCGATGCCCGTGATGGGGCGCATGACCCGGGCTTTGCCTTCGACTGGGTCCGCTACGCCAAGCTCGGCATCGAGGCGCTGATTGTGACCGATTCCCAGGGCCTGGAGCACGCTCCCTGGCGCAAGATCGCCGCCGAGCGCAATGGCATGGTCTCCAGTGCCCCGGTGAATTTCGTCCGCCTGGCGGCTCCGCCCGCCATTCTCAAGCACTTGGGCCAGGAAGTACGCCTTCGCGTCAAATCGGCCATTGTCCCGGCCCAGAATACAACCTACTACGGGGTCCTGCGCGCAGCCCGCCCGGCGCGGGAAGCTTTGCTGGTCTTGGTGCCCTACGATGCGGTTTCCATTGTTCCGGATTGGGCTCCTGGAGGCATGCAGGCGGTCAATCCGGCTTTCTGCCTTCAGCTTCTCGAAGCCCTGGCCGCATCCCGCGATAAACTTCAGCGGGATGTGATTTTTGCGGCCTATGGCTCCTCGGTCATGGCGGACGATGCCGTCAACCATCTGGCCCGTGTGCTCCAAAAGAATGCCAAGCGCGCCGATGAGAACCATCTCCTCCGTGCGCTGGGCATACCCACACCGGAACGGGAGAACCAGCGCGTGGTTCATCTGCGCAAGCGCGCGGAGGCCAACGGGGCGCTGCATGCCCAGGTCCGTGCAGCCCGGGCCGCCGCCTCGACCGAAGGTTTTTTGGAGCAGCCGGACGCCACCACGCAGGCCCTCCAGGCCCTATCCAAAGAGCAGGGCCTGTTTTTTGAAGAGCAATTCACCTTTGTGATGAACAGCGTGGTGCTGGAACTCAACGAGCCCATGCTGCAAAAACGCCTGGCTTTCCTGCGCCGCGAGGACGGGGATGTCAAATCCGCGGAATTCCGCGCCTATCTGCAGGCCAAAAAAGCCTATGACGGCTTTGTGCTCTATGCCGGCTACAAACCCCAGAATCTCCTGCGCCAGCAGCCCGGCCTGGCGGCGGATTACCGCATCCGGGACCGCCTGCTGGCCCGCCTCGATCAATTGGATGCCTACCATGCCGCCGCGGACCGCCAGCTCACCCAGGAAATCCACATCGCCCAGCTCTTCAACGCTTATGAAAACATCAGCTGTTTTGTGCCCCGCCTGGCCCCCAGTCCGGATGCTTCCAGCGGGCCGGAAGTCATCCACCTCGATAACCAGGACCAGGCCGAAACACCGTCCGACATCACGCTGGTCAATGTCTTTGAAGCGGTAGCCCGCAGGGAAGGCTTGGACTCCGCCAGCCTTCATATCCAACGCAGAAGCCGTGCCACCGGACGTTTCGAAAACCAAATCCAGCCCGCGCCCTCCGGGGTGGCCAGCATTCTGGACAACTGGGGTTATAAGACTTTCCTGCTGATCAATCTCGGACGCCAGCCTGCCTATTTCCACTATGCGTCCCCGGTGGTTCTGCCCTTCATGCGGGACCTGGCTTCCCTGCGCCACAGTTTCCTGGTTTCCGGAACGGCACTGGCCGAGATTGCCTGCGGCCAGGGTGTGCTGGGTGCCAGCACGGTGCGCGAGTGGATTTACAATTCCTTCGGCGGCCAGGTGCTGGTTTCCAACGTTGGACGCTCCATTGTCCCCAACCACCCTCTGCCGGGTGCCCTCCTCACTTCCCGGGGAAGGGAAGGCCAGGAAAGCTTCAGCAAGACCGGTTATTACTTCTCCCCACTCGCTTTGGCTGATCCTTACGGCAAATACCTGCTCGAATTCAATTCCAACGATTTTGCCGTAATGCACCGGGTCTATGGCGTCCGGGAATTCGCCCCCTTGGCAGCCGGCTTCGATGAAGACGGCTTTGTCAAATACATCAAGGACGAGGGCGAAGAAGGCCAGCGCCTCTTCAAATCCACCGGCATCTCCATGAACAGCCGCCACGCCATGCGCGCTGTGACCCTGGTCACTTTCCGGGCCGCCCCCATGGCCCTGCTTGATCTCAACAATCCGCAGACGATGAAGGATTATACCGGCACCCGGCTGCTCACGGCGCCCGGCCTCACCGGTCCCCGGAAACAAATCCAGTTCCAGGCACTTGGCCTCAATATGGCCTATCTCGACCCCGACATGCGGGCCTATCTGTTGATGCAATCCGGCGCTCCGGGCAATGATCTGGCCCAGACCACCCGCGCGTTCATGCTCGGCATCCGCGACCGCGCGGCGCTTTCCCCGGAGAAGGACATTGATGGTCCGGGCTACCTGGCTGCGGATCATCCCATTTTGCTCGACCCGCCGCTGGAAGCGGCCCGTTCCATGGCGGCCATCAATGCCCGCCGCCTGCAAATCCAGCAGGATTATCATATGGCGGATGACCAAACCATCGCCTATCAAGCTCAGGCCGAGAAAAACCTGGCCGCTGCCGAGGCCCCCGGAAAAAGCCACGGCAGCATGACCGCATTTGCCCGGAGGGCTGTCTCCTACGCCACGCTCAACCACCCTGTCATCCGTGGCGCGGTTCTCGAGGCGGTGATCAGCATCCTTTGGTACCTCGGCTTGCTGGTCCCTTTTGTCTTCTTTTTTGAAAAGCTCGTCTTTTGTCACAGCGATGTCCGCCGCCAAATTGCCGCCCAAGTGGTGATCTTTCTCGTCGTTTTTGGCCTTCTTCGCCTCCTCCATCCGGCCTTCGAGATGGTCCGGTCTTCGCTCATGATTCTCCTGGGCTTCATCATCATCCTCATCTCCGGCGGCATGACGCTGCTCTTCTCCGGAAAATTCCAGGAAAACCTTGAAGACCTGCGCAAGAAGCGCGGCAAGGTGGCCGGCGCCCAGGTCAACACGCTTGGCGTGATCGGCTCCGCCTTCATGCTCGGCCTCAACAACATGCACCGCCGCAAGGTCCGCACCGGCCTGACTTGCGCCACGCTGGTTCTCCTCACCTTCGTCATGATCTCCTTCACCTCCATCCGCACGGACATCGCGCGGGAGGACACCCCGGTCGGCAAGGCGCCTTATCAGGGCATGCTGGTCAAAAAGGAGCGCTTCGAACACATTTCCGCGGCGGAAATCTTCGCCCTGCGCAGCAAATTTGGCGGGGAATACCAGGTCGCGCCCCGCCGCTTTTACCGCGGCTCGCGTGACAATATGGAAAACCGGTCCTACAACCCGGAATTCCAGGCCACTTACGAGGAGGCCGGCTCCTCAGCCCGGACGCTGGATTTTGATTCCATGCTCCTGCTCACGCCGGAAGAGCCTTTGCGGGGCGGACTGGAATTCCTGACGCCAAAGGTTTGGTTCACCCAGGAGGACATTGATGCGGCGGAAAATCCCTCTCCGGTATTGCTTCCCGATGGCATGGCCGCAGCCCTCGGCATCACCCCCGCCATGGTCGCGCGGGGCCCTGTTCCCATCCGCATCAACGGCACCGGATTTCTTGTCACCGGCATCTTCAGCGCAGCCTCCTTGGAGAATCTCAAAGACCTGGATGGGCTGGACCTTCTGCCTTTCGACATCGAACAAGTCTCCGATATCATCCAGACCCAGGGCCAGAACGAAGGCATCCTGGCCTCCGATACCTCGCCCCGTATTGATGCCAACTCGGTCGTAATCGCCCCCTTGCGCGACCACTTCGCCTCGGTGCACCGTGGGGCACCGGTCTTTTCCTCAGCAGCGATCCACATGCCGGACACGCCATACCGGCATGCATTTGCCACCATCGAAGAGTTCATGGAGCAGACGGGCCAGCCGCTCTATTATGGCCTGGATGGTGTGGCCGCCAAAGGCAAGCGCGCCAGGGAATCCTCCCTGGAAGGCCTCGTGGACCTCATTATCCCGCTGATCATTGCCGGGCTCACCGTGCTCAACACCATGAAAGGCTCGGTCTATGAACGCAGGGATGAGATTTACGTTTACAACGCCGTCGGCATCGCCCCCCGCTACGTCTTTTTCATGTTCATGGCCGAGGCCCTGGTCTATGCCGTCGTCGGTTCTGTCCTTGGCTACCTCCTGAGCCAGGGGGTGGGGCGCGTGCTGACCGAAATAGGCTGGACCGGCGGAATGAACATGACTTACGCCTCCCTTTCCACCATCTACGCCTCCCTCACCATCATGGCCGCGGTTTTTATCTCCACCTGGTTCCCCGCCCGTTCCGCAATGGAAATTGCCAAGCCCGCCGACGATGCCGGATGGAAGCTTCCCGAACCCCAGGGCGATGAACTGGCCTTCGATCTGCCTTTCAATTTCCGCAACCGGGGCCGCATGGCCGTGCTCAGCTTCTTTGACCGCTACCTCCTGGACCATGCGGAAGGCAGCGCGGGAAGCTTCCACGCCTCCACGCCCCGCTTCCAGATACTGCATGCACCCGGAGGCGGGCCCATTCCCGCCCTGGCCGCCACCATTTGGCTCAAGCCCTTCGATCTTGCCGTATCCCAGCGCCTGGTCATTTCCCTGCCGGTCGATCCGGAGACCGGCCAGTTCAAAGCCCGCGTCACACTCACACGCTTGTCGGGGACCCAGGAAGCCTGGCTGCGGCTTAACAACTCATTTGTTGCCAGCGTCCGCCGCCATTTCCTGCACTGGCGCGCCGTAGGCAAGGAAGAACGCGCCGAGATGTTCCAGGAAGCCCGCCAAAAATTCGAACAGGAACTCCTTCCGGCCTGATTATTTCCCACCCCTCATTCCGATTTGATCAAAAACCATGGCCGCCTCCCCCTCCATCAAAGACGCCGAACTGGAGCGTTACCGTTCCCTCCTGGATATGCCCACGGAGTTCAAGGACGGCTTCGGCTGGACCACTGTCATCGGCATCTTTTTCTGCGGCCTGGTCATGATGCCCGGCGGCATCTACCTCAGCCTGATGACGGGCACGGGCATTGGCGCCGCTTCCCAGTGGGTCACGGTCATCCTCTTCATGGAGATTGCCCGCCGCGCTTTAAAGCCGCTGAGCAAGCAGAATCTGGTCACCCTGCTCCACGCCGCCTGGGTCATGATGGCGGCCAACGTTCTCTTCCCCGGCGGCCCCATGGGTGAGCTGGTTTTCCGTGCTTATCTCGTGGGCAGTGAGGCCGCCCGCGATGCCGGCATGCTCGGCCTTTTTCCCTCCTGGTTTGCGCCGCCGCATGACAGCCCGGCCATCACTGAGCGCAATCTCTTCCACATCGACTGGCTGGTGCCGATCAGCGTCGCCTTCGCCCTGGCCCTGCTCTCGGTGGTCAAAAAATATACGCTCGGCTACTTTTTCTTCCGCGTCACTTCGGACATCGAACGCCTGCCCTTTCCCCTGGCGCCGGTCAGCGCCCAGGGAGCCATGGCCTTGGCCGAGTCGGACGACGCCAAACCTGCAGATGCCGGCGACAGCAAGGATGCTTCCGACCCGGTCAATGCCAAGGGTGCCCGCTGGCGCATCTTTTCCCTCGGTGCCTGCATCGGCATTGCCTTCGGCTTCCTGCAAGTCGGCATCCCCGCCATCACCAGCCTTTTCCTCGCCAAGCCTTTCTACCTCATCCCGCAGCCTTTTGTGGACACCACCACGGTCACGGAAGGGTTCCTTCCCGCCACGCCCACCGGCATCTCTATCAATATCGCCGTCATCGTTCTTGGCTTCGTTCTTCCCTTCTGGTCGGTCGTGGGCACGTTCATTGCCATCGTCCTCACCATCCTGATCAATCCCGCTCTGCACCATTTCGGCATCCTCCAGACCTGGCAGCCCGGGATGAACACCGTCAACACCACCTTCGCCAACAACATTGATTTCTGGCTCAGTTTTAACATCGGCGCGGGTTTCGGCATTGCGGCGGTCTCCATTTACTCGCTGACCCGTGATTTGCGCAGGAAGCTGGCCGATTCCCGCGCGTCCCGTTCGGCCGAAGGGCCGCACACGGACCTTTGGACGCCCCCGCGTGCGGGCCGGGGCGATTATCCCCTTTGGATCGCCATCGCCCTCTACGCGGCCGCCAGCGCGCTCATCGTCGGCCTGACCATGTCCCTTCTGGGCTGGCGCTGGAACATCCTGCTTTTCATGATTTTCTTTGTTTTCCTCTACAACCCCTTCATTTCCTACGTCAATGCCCGCCTCCTCGGCATTGCTGGACAGAACGTCAACATTCCCCATATCAAGGAACTCGGATTCCTCGCCTCCGGTGCCCAGGGCATCGATATCTGGCTTGCTCCTGTACCGGTGGAAAATTTCGGCTACATGGCCCAGGGATACCGCGTCAATGAACTCACCGGCGTCTCCTTCTGGTCTCTGATCAAGGCGGACCTTGTTGCCCTGCCGGTTCTTTTCCTGCTCTCCATGGTGTTCTGGGGATTCATCTGGAAGTCTGATCCCGTTCCCTCGGAAATCTTCCCCGCCGCCCAGGTCAACTGGGAGCTGCAGGCCAAGAACTCCATCCTTCTCTATTCCTCCACCATGGTTGACGAAAACGGCAACCGCATGCCGTTTTCCGAGACCGAGTTCGGGCGCGCCTTCAAGCCCGAGACCGTCGGCGTGGGGTTCGTCGGTGTGACGCTGCTCTACGCCGTGCTCAACGCCTTTGGCATGCCTGTGATGCTGGTCTATGGCATGATGCGCGGCTTTGGCGATTTGCCGCACAACATGATCCTCGAGGTGGTCGGCGCACTCGTCAGCCGCTTCTACCTCCAGAAGAAATACGGGGAGAAAAACTTCCTCCGCACCGCACCCACCCTCATGGCCGGCTACCTCACTGGAGTTGGCCTCATCGGCATGGCCACCATCGCCATGCGCCTGATCAACTCCGCCGTCTCCTCCGCCCCCTTCTGAATCCAACTTCTTCCAGGATGAATACTGATCGCTTCCAAGCTGCCTCTCCGTTGACGAATATCAGAGACTATGCGTGGTTAACCCATCCATGAACGCCGCCATCCAAAAGCAGGTCAAGCTTCCGCTCTCCGTGGCCTTCGAGGTTGTGGCCCAGGGCATTCGCATCCGCTTCGGGCGCTCCGTGGTCACCATTACCGGGGTTGTCTTCGGTATCGCTTTCCTCATGTCCATCCTCACCGGCCAGGTCCTCAAGCGCGGTGTGGCCGAGGAAGAAGCCCTGCGCATCGAAACCAACCGCATGGCCAGTGTGCTCACCGCAGAAACCGGGCCCGTGCGCGGGAAAATTCTCGTCTTGCTTGCCGGCCCTCAGCTCCTCCCTGCGGAATCCCGCCTCCTCCAGAAACTGGCCGCCGACGGCCTGGCCGAGCTGCGTGTGGCGGGCGAGGCCGCCCTCCCGGATTTACCCCCGGCCCTCACCCTGACCCGCGATCTGGCAGGGCAGGGGGCCAGTGCCGTCCTCGTTGCCCGGACCGCCTTGTCTCCTTCTGAAGCCGCCTCTTTGCTCCCTGGCATGCGCCAGCCGGTTTTTGCATTCACCGGCCCTTCCACCCGTGCGGCTCTTCCAGCCGGCGCCCGACTGGTTAGTCTCTCCGCAGTGGTCAGCCCCGAACTCAAGGCCCGCCAGGACCAGGAAGCCGCCACCGCCCGCTTCCGCAATTACTGGATCATCGCCATTTCCCTCCTCGTCACCGTCATCGGCATCAGCAATGCCATGCTCATGTCGGTCACCGAGCGCTTCCGTGAGATCGGCACCATGAAGTGCCTCGGCGCCCTCTCCAGCTTTGTCCGCACCATGTTCCTCATCGAGTCGGGCTTCATGGGCCTGGTCGGCGGTTTTCTCGGCGTCTTGGCCGGGTTTGCCTTTGCCGCCGCTGCCTACACCCTGACTTACGGCCCCGGCCTGATTGCCGCTTCCATGGGCCAAGGGGCCGGCACCCTCCTGCTTTATGGCCTGGCCTCCCTCGCCGCCGGACTCATCCTTTCGGTCATCGCCGCCCTTTACCCCGCACGGGTCGCCTCCAATATGGTTCCTGCCCACGCCCTCCGGAGCAACGTTTGATGCACGCCCCACTCCCATCTGTATCCGCCGAGGCCGCCCGCCAGGCCTACCAGGCCTTCTTTGAGCTGCCCGCAGAAGAAGAGCGCCAGAAGGTCATCCGCGCCGTCGATGTCAAAAAAATCTACCGCCAGGGCGGCCAGGAAACCCACGCCCTCCGCGGAGCCACTCTGGACGTGCTCAAAGGAGAATACCTCTCCATCATGGGCCCATCCGGTTCCGGCAAATCCACCCTTTTCAACGCCATCGGTGCTCTCTCCCGCCCCACCTCCGGTAAAGTCTATATCGACCAGGTCGATATCGCCCAGCTCGATACCAACGAACTCGCCTGGCTGCGCTGCCGCAAAATCGGCTACATCTTCCAATCCTACAACCTCATCCAGGTCATGACCTGCCTGGAAAACGTCATGCTCCCCATGGCTTTTGCCGGCCTTGAGGGCGATGCCGCCCGCGAAAAAGCCATCCAAATCCTCAAGATGGTCGGCCTCGGCCACCGCCTCCTCCACAAGCCCGCCGAACTCTCCGGCGGCCAGCAGCAGCGCGTCGCCATCGCCCGCGCCCTTGCCAACAGCCCCGAAATTGTCCTCGCCGATGAACCCACCGCCAACCTCGACCAGCATACCGGCCAGGAAATGATCGACCTCCTTGACGAACTCAAGCGCAAGCTCAACGTCACCATCATCTCCGCCACTCACGACCTCAAAATGCTCGAGAAATCCGACCGCATTCTCTGGATTGAAGACGGGCGCATTGTCCGCAGCGCCAAGCCCTCCGAACTGGACTTCGACAGCAAGGAATTCCACTAGTCCCCCGAACCACCCCTCCTAATCACCCGCAACCATGGCCGCTGATCCCCATGCTTCTGCTTTGTCTTTCAGCGGGCATGGGTGCTCATTAGTGGATAAATTCTTTTTATGAACGACCCCTTTGCCGCCATTCCCCGGACTGCCCCGCATGTCCGCGCCCGTTGCGGGGGCGGCGGCCTGGTCCAGCTCAAGCGCACCCCGCCTGAAGGCCGCGGCCTGCGGGGCTATCTGGCACGCCATCTCGGCCTGCGCCGCACCACCCGTGTGGACCTCGATGAACGGGGCAGTTTTTTTTGGAACCAAATCGACGGCATCCGGGACCTCCGGGCCATCGAGCACGCCCTGCGTGCCCGCTTCGCCCTGGAAGAACAGCAGTCCAAGGATGCCGTCATCCTCTTCACTAAAATGCTCATGCGCCGCGGACTCATCCTCCTCGACCTCCGCAAGAGCCACCCCGCCCGCCCAACCTCCAATCTTCAACCCTGATGGAACCTAACTCGCTCATTCGCGTCGAAAACGTCAAAAAGCTCTACCGCACGGGCGAAGAGGAGCTTTGGGCGCTCAAGGGCGTTTCGCTGGAAATCATGCGTGGAGAATTCCTCTCCATCATGGGACCTTCCGGCTCCGGCAAATCCACCCTCTTCAACCAGATCGGTGCTCTGGATGTGCCCACCGAGGGCAAAGTCTATTTCGAAGGCCAGAGCGTTTTCGATCTCAGCGAAAGCCAGCAGGCTTGGTTCCGCTGCAATAAAATCGGCTATATCTTCCAGACTTTCAATCTGGTCCCGGTCATGACCGCGCTCCAGAATGTCACCCTGCCCATGGTCTTCCAGGGCACTTCCAAAGACGAGGCCGAAGCCCGCGGCAAAGCCATCCTTGAACGTGTCGGCCTGGGCCACCGCCTCAACAACAAACCCGGGGAACTCTCCGGCGGCCAGCAGCAGCGCGTTGCCATTGCCCGGTCCCTGGCCAACAAGCCGGACGTCATCCTGGCCGATGAGCCCACCGGCAACCTCGACACCAAAACCGGCACCGCCATCGTCGAGCTGCTCAAGGAACTCAACAAGGACGAAGGCGTCACCGTGATCTGTTCCACCCATGACCCCAAAATGATCACGTCTTCCAAGCGCGTCTGCTGGATTCTCGACGGACGCCTCGACAAAATCACCCGCGGGGAGGACTTTAAACTCGAACAAATGGAGCAGGACCGCACCGTCCGCGGGAAGCTCGAACTCGGTACGTAACTTTCCTCCCCACTCCGGACGCGGGCACACGCCCACTTTCTCTGCCCCACCGCTTCCTCCCGCTGGATTGCGCGTCCGGGCTCCTCCGCTACCCTCGTTCTCCATGGACCCGCGCGTCGCCCGCATCTCCGCCGCCCTGCCTTCCGGCGGCCTCTTCGATGCCAAGACCTGGCGCATCTCCCCGGAGGCCTTTCCGGTTTCCCCCGGCAGGGCGCAAGCCCTTGAGGACCTCGGGCGGCGCCTTTGGGCCTGGGTCAAAGCCTGCAACCTCCTCTACCGCCAAAGCACCGAAGGCAAAGCACCCCCCTGGATCGCCCAATGGCTGGATGCAGGCAAGCCGGACGATCTCATCGCCCTATCCCGCCATAAGCTGCTCAAAAACCAGCTCCCCCGGGTGCTGCGGCCCGATCTCCTCCTCACCGAGGACGGCTGGGCCATGTCGGAACTCGATTCACTGCCCGGCGGCACTGGACTGACGGCCTGGCTCTCGCAAACCTATGGCAGCTTGGGCCAGGACATTCTCGGCGGCCCCCACGGCCTCAGGGACGCCATGCACCGCCTCCATCCCGAGGGGCCGGTGGTCGTCTCCGAGGAAGCCTCCACCTACCGCCCCGAGTTTGAGTGGCTCTTCGGCTCAGGACGCGTTGTTCCGGCGGAATCCTATCAGTTCAATGGGGTTCCGGCTTACCGCTTTTTCGAGGCCTTCGACTGGGCCGGACTGCCCTCCATCCGTGCCACCTGCGGGCCGGAAGCGCGCCTCACGCCGCCGCTCAAGCCGTTCCTGGAGGAAAAACTCTGGATGGCCCTTTACTGGATGCGCCCACTGCGCGAATTCTGGCGGCGCGAGCTGGGAGAGCGCTACCAGCGGGACCTGGACGCCGTCATCCCCGAGAGCTGGCCGGTTGATCCCACCCCGCTGCCCCCGCATGCCGTCCTCCCCGGCCTCCAGGTCCACAGCTGGGACGAGGTAAAGCACTTTTCCCAAAAGCAGCGCGATCTGGTGCTGAAAATCTCCGGCTTTTCCCCCCTTGCCTGGGGTTCGCGCGGGGTCACCATCGGCCCCGACTCCAGCCAAGACGAATGGGCCGCCGCCATTGACCATGCGCTCCAGTCTTTCCCCGCCAACCCTTACTTCCTCCAGCGTTTCCACAAAGCCGCGGTCGTGGAACACCCGGTTTGGGATGCGGACGCGGGAGCTGTTCGTCCAATGAAAGGACGTGTCCGCCTCTGCCCCTATTACGTCGTCGAGGACGATACACCGCACCTCCGCGGTGCCCTGGCCACCATCGTCCCGGCGGACAAAAAACTCATCCACGGCATGGCTGATGCCGCTCTCGTTCCGGTCCGCATCCAGGAATGACCGGTTCTGGGGTGTAATCACGTTTGGTAGCACTGGACATCCTTGGGGGGATGAACAGACGCTGGCATACTGGCCTTACCGACCAGGCCGGGGACAGTTTACTTTGCAGCAAAGTAAACTGTCCCCTCTATGTGCCCGCAACTGCTACCAAACGTGATTACACCCCCGGTTCTGCCCGCGCCAGATTCGGGCTTGGACGCTCAAGGCAAGCCGGGTAATGTCTTGTCTCCTTCATGTCCGAGCGATTTTTCATCACCACCGCCATCGACTACGTCAACGGAAAGCCCCACCTGGGCCACGCCTACGAGAAGGTTCTGGCTGATTTTCTGGCCCGCTACCGCCGCCGCGCCGGGGATGAGGTCTTTTTCCTCACCGGCGTGGATGAACACGGGCTCAAAGTCCAGCAAAGCGCCCAGCGGGAAGGCGTGGCACCCCAGGAACTTTGCGACCGCAACGCCGCGCTGTTCCGCTCACTCTACGACCGGCTGCACGTTTCTTACGACGATTTCATCCGCACCACCGAGCCCCGCCATAAGGACGTGGTCCGCCTTATTCTGCAAAAGCTCCATGACTCCGGAGAAATTTACGCCGGGGAATACGAGGGCTATTACAGCCCCAAGCAGGAGCAATTCCTGACCGAAAAAGAAATGGTCGATGGCCGCTTCCCCGCAGAATACGGTGAAGTCATCCACCTCAAAGAACCGGTCTATTACTTCCGCCTGGAAAAGCACCGCGCCTGGCTGCGCCAGGTCATCCAGGACAATCCGGATTGGATCTTTCCCGCTTTCCGCGCCCGCGAAGTCCTGGGCGCGCTGGAAAATCCCATCGGCGATCTCTGCATCTCCCGGCCCAAGTCCCGGCTGGCTTGGGGGATTCCGCTGCCCTTTGACGAAGACCAGGTGACCTACGTCTGGTTCGATGCCCTGATCAATTACATCTCCGCGCCCGGCTATGATGGGGCGAAGGTGGACCCGCGCTGGCCCGCCCTCCATGTCATCGGCAAAGACATCCTCGTCCCGGCGCACGCGGTTTACTGGCCGATCATGCTCCGCGCACTGGACCTGCCCCTGCCGCGGCGGCTGCTGGTCCATGGCTTCTGGCTGCGCAACCAGGAGAAAATGAGCAAGTCGGTCGGCAACGTCATCGATCCCCTCGACGTCATCGGCGTCTATGGCGCCGATGCCTTCCGCTACTTTGTGCTGCGCGAAATGGCACTCGGCCAGGACGCGGACTTCGATCCCGCTCAATTCCACCAGCGCTACCAGAGCGAGCTGGGCAACAACCTGGGCAATCTGGTCAACCGGGCCGTCTCCATGGTCGCCCGCTACCGCGGCGGCAGCGTCCCCGCACCCGCCCCGGAAACATCCGGACCGGAAGAGGCGGCGCTCCAGGCCGATGTGCTCGAAGCCATCCGCGCCTACCGTGCCGGCGTGGACAAACTCCAGCTCCATGTGGCCCTGACCGACCTTTGGAAAGGCATCACCCGCGCCAATCAATACGCTGAAGCCGCCGCTCCCTGGAAGCTGGCCAAAGACCCGGCCCAAGCCGGGCGGCTCGACCGCGTGCTGCATGAGCTGGTGGCCGTTCTGGTTCTGCTCCTGGGTGAATTGGAACCCCTGCTCCCCGCCACTGTCGCCAAGGCAAGGGCCCAGCTGGGCGGGCTGGAATTGCCCCCAGGCACCGGCGCCCCGGCCTGGCCCATCCTGCCCGCGGGCCACGCCCTCGGCACGCCCGAGCCCCTCTTTCCGCGCGTTGAAACAAACTAACAGGGGCCGCGGCCCCGGAATGCGATGATGAACCGCCCCACCGCCGGCCAAGGCCAAACCCGCAACCCCCACCTCTTGAAATGGATCGGCAAGATCGCCGATCTCTGCGCGCCCGACCGCATCCATTTCTGCGACGGTTCGGAACAAGAAGCCCGTGAGCTTTTTGCCCAAATGGTGGCCTCCGGCATGGCGGTTAAGCTCAATGAGTCCAAGCGCCCCAACAGCTATCTCTTCCGTTCCGATCCCGGTGACGTCGCCCGCGTGGAAGACCGGACCTTCATCTGCAGCCTCAGCCAGGATGAGGCCGGGCCAACCAACAACTGGATGGACCCGCGCGAGATGCGCAAAACCCTCAAGCCCCTCTTCTCCGGCTGCATGCGCGGGCGCACCATGTATGTCATCCCGTTCAGCATGGGGCCGATCGGCTCCCCCATTTCCCACATCGGCGTCCAGCTGACCGATTCCCCCTACGTCGTGGTCAACATGCGGATCATGACCCGCATGGGCCAGCGCGTCTTCGATGAAATCGACAAAGAAGAGGCCTTCGTCGTTCCCTGTGTGCACAGTGTCGGCGCCCCGCTCGCCCCCGGACAAAAGGACAGCACCTGGCCCTGCAATCCGGACAACAAATACATCGTCCACTTCCCGGAAACGCGGGAAATCTGGTCCTATGGCTCCGGCTACGGCGGCAATGCTTTGTTGGGCAAAAAATGCTTCGCCCTGCGCATCGCTTCCTGCATGGCCCGCGACCAGGGCTGGATGGCGGAACACATGCTGATCCTCGGGGTGGAAGACCCACAGGGGGAGAAAACCTACGTGGCCGCCGCCTTCCCCAGCGCCTGTGGCAAGACCAACTTTGCCATGCTTATCCCTCCCCGGTCCTTTGCCGGCAATGGCTGGAAAGTCTGGACCGTGGGCGATGACATCGCCTGGATCAAGCCGGGCGCTGATGGCCGCCTTTACGCCATCAATCCGGAGGCCGGCTATTTTGGCGTCGCGCCCGGGACCAACGTGCGCTCGAACCCCAACGCCATGGCCAGCTGCTCGCGGGATTCCATCTTCACCAACTGCGCGCTCACCCCGGACGGCGATGTCTGGTGGGAGGACATGACCCCGGAACCGCCTCCCGGAACGCTGACGGACTGGAAAGGCAGGCCCTGGACCGCCGGCAGTCCTGAGAAAGCCGCCCACCCCAATGCCCGCTTCACCGCGCCCGCCCGCAACTGCCCCAGCCTGGACCCGGCCTGGGAAGACCCGCAGGGCGTGCCCCTTGGCGCCTTCATCTTCGGCGGGCGCCGCATGAGCCATGTGCCCCTCATTTTCCAGGCCTACAACTGGACCCACGGCGTTTACCTCGGGGCCACCATGGGATCGGAAATGACCGCCGCCGCCGGCGGAAAAATCGGCGAGGTGAGGGGGGACCCCTTTGCCATGCTTCCGTTCTGCGGCTACAACATGGGCGATTACATCCGCCATTGGATCAAAATGGGCAAGAAACTGGAGGTCAAACCCCGCATCTTCCACGTCAACTGGTTCCGCAAAGACAAGGATGGGCGCTTCCTGTGGCCGGGATTTGGCGACAACATGCGCATCCTCCAATGGATCGTCAACCGCGTGCGCGGGCGCGGTGTGGCCAAAGAAACCCCCATCGGCTGGGTTCCCCACTACCGGGACATCGATTGGACCGGACTGGATTATCCCCAGGAAAAGTGGGATGAACTGATGAAAGTGGACCGTGAGGCCTGGAAACAAAAAACCCTGCAAGACGAAGCCTTGTTCCTGCTGCTGCACGAACACTTGCCCAAAGAAATTGTTTACGAGCGGGAACTGCTCATCTGCCGCCTCTGACCCCCAAAGACCCAGCGGGGACAGTTTACTTAAGGCCTTAAGTAAACTGTCCCCGCTGGCGTTTGGGGGTGAGGTTGCGCTGGGTCAGGGCTTCCAGTTCCTTCAGCCGTGGCGGGGATACCCGCGGACGGCCCGAACTGAGGCTCGCTTGGATGAGCTCCGCCTCCTCTTCGGACCAATAAAGAAAGAGTTTGGGCCAATCCAGGTCCAGACCCAGGGGCTTGTTGTCTTTGGCCAGGTCATCCCAGTTGCGCAGGCCAAGGTGGAACCGGGCGCTGGACCAAGGCCATTCTTCGGGGCGCGGCGCCATGCCCGCCACCACAGGATTGAGCAGGATATAGCGGATCGCCGCATGCAGATAAGCATCATCGCCAACAACATAGGAGTGAAACCGCTCCTGCCAGAGGTGGCCGGTGCAGCCTTCCCGCAGATTGACCATGCGGGTGTAGCGGCGGTGGCCTTCTTTGAAGGCACGGGCCAGGGAATCTTCCCGGGTGGGCACACAGAGAAAGTGGACATGGTTGTCCATCAGGCACCAGGCGATGAAATCCAGGCCGGCTTTTTGCGATTCCTCGTGCAGGAGGCGGAGGTAGAGGCGGCGGTCTTCATCGGATTGGAACACGCGCATGGAACGCACACCGCGCTGGACCACATGATGGGCCCAGCCGGGGACGACAACGCGGGCAATCCGGGGCATGGCAGTCAACCAGCAAAACGGGGACAGTTTACTTAAGGCCTTAAGTAAACTGTCCCCATTGGGGGTGGGGGGCAAGGTTATTCGATGACTTCGACCAGGGTGCCGACGTCCACCATTTGGAGCATTTTCCGGGCGTTCCAGTTGGCCAGGCGGAAGCAGCCGCTGGAGCCGGTGCGGGAGATGTCGGCCGGTTCGGGGGTGCCGTGGATGCCGTAGCCGGGGAGGGTGAGGCCGATCCAGGCCCGTCCGACCGGGTTGTTTGGGCCGGGTGGCAGGATCATTTTCCGGGTCAGGCCCTCGGCTTCCGCCACGGTGGTCAGGACGGCAGGGTCAAAGGTGTAGTTGGGATCGGGGACTTTGTTTTTGACGCGCAATTCACCGCTGGGCCGCTTGGTTTTGTTGGCCGCAATGGAGCAGGGGAAGCAGGCCACGACCCGGCTGCCCCGGTAGGCCAGCAGGGTGGTCTCGGCCAGCAGGATGACGACGCGGTCCACTTTGGGCAAGGGAGCGGCCGGATCGAGGTTGGGGACGGTGAGGGTGGTGCCGGGCTGGATGGTGGCGGTCTCCGGGTTGAGGCGCTGGAGGAAGGCGGGCATGGAATGGAATTTCTCAGCGAGCATTTCCCAGGCATCGTTGTAGCCGAGGCGGGCCGCTTTGGCTTTTTCCGCCCAGAGCGCGGGGGTGGGCTCGATGGCGGCCAGGTCTTCCCCGGTAACAGTGTAGGATTTGAAAGGGTTGCCGGGAAAGCCGAGGGCGAGGCGGGTTTCAAGGTCCAGTTCCCCGGTGACGGGCAGGCCGCGGTTGAGCTGGAACTGGGTGACGGCGCGGCGGCTGCGCATGCCGAAGTCTCCATCAATGGTGCCGCAGGAGAAGTGCCAGCGTTCGAGGCGGATTTGCCAGGCGGCGTAGTCGAGCTGGCTGACCGGGGCCTCACCGACAACGGGCTCGGCACGTTTGACGATGCCGGTCAGTGGGGGTTCAGGGGCGGGAGGTGGTGGTTCGGGAGCAGCCGGTGGTGGAGCGGGCGGTGCAGGGGCCGGGGCCGGTGCAGGGCTGGGTTCCGGCTTGGGAGTCTTGGGGGCATCGGCAGGGGGAATGTCGGCAGGAACGGGGGAAGGGGCAGGTGCCGCGGGTTTGGGCGGAGGTTGGAAAGGAGGAGGAACGGCGGGTTGGGCGGGTTCCCGGGGTGGCTTAGGCGGGGGGAGAGGGGCGGACTGGGCGGATGGGGCTACTTTTTTTTTTCTTCGGGGTCCAATTGGAAGACTTCGGCATCGGGGTGCTCACCGGCCATTTTCAGGGCTTTTTCGGTGAGGGAGCGGTCGGGGGCATTTTTCTGGCGTTCCTGCTGGAGGAGCCAGACGCTGATGCCCAGGCCGGCGAGGGAGCAGAGGGTGAGGGCAATGAGCCAGGCGGAGGAGCCGCCGCGAGGGGAGGTGCGGCGCTTGGCGGCGGGCTTCTTGCGGGCGGGCATGGGATGAAAATCGCGCTGCGGTGCGGGATGTCAAAGCAAAGTGCACCGCCGGGGTGAAGAAAAAGGCTGTGCGGAAGGTCCATTCGTGGAAAGGTATCGGCCATGATTCGTCGAGATGCCTGCCTGATGGCGGCGCTGGCCGTGGGGGGAGTGCTTTTGGTGTGGCTGACGCGTCCGCTGCCGGATGCCCCGAAGGATGGGGCGCCGGTCCAGGCGGCTGTGCCGTCGGGGCCCGGTGCGGCCCAGCCTGCGGCGGTGCGGCTGGTGCCGGCGGACCAATCGCTGTTGCTGGGCCGGACCGGGGAAGCCCAAACCGGGGGGGATGCCTGGGACAAGGCGCTGGAAGCGGCGGGGGCAAGCGTGGTGGCGGTGGAATCGTGGGCGGTGCAGGGTGGCGGGGAAGAAGTGCCATTCAAGCGTGGTGGCGGGGTGTTTGTGGGCGGACAGGGCGAACTGCTTTTGCCTTATTCATTGGTGGCGGAGGGGCAGGCGCTGAGGGTTTATCTGGCGGATGGGACGGCGCGCCCCGCAGTGCTGGCGGCAGTGGACCGCTTCAGCGGGCTGGCCCTGGCCCGGGTGAGGGACGTTTCGTCCAAAGCGGTGCGCTGGGCGCAGCCGGTGCTGCGTCCAGGCCGAGTGGTGGTGCTGGCCCGGGGCTGGGGGAGTGCGGATGCGGTGGGTTTCGGGCTTCTGGTGGTGCCGCGGGGCACTGGCGTGCTGGCGGATTTGTCAGGGGGGCCGGAGATGGTGCGGGTGACGGGGGTGGCATTGGAGGAAGTGCCCGGCGCGGTGCTGCTCAACGGCCAGGGTGAGGTGGTGGGAATGGTGCAGGCTGCGGCAGTGGTGCAGGCCGGACCGCGGGACTTGGCCGCGATTCCGGCGGAGGCGGCGCGCGCCTCGGCGCAGGCGATGCTGCAGGGGATTCCGCTGAGGCGCCCGTATTTGGGCGTGGCGGTCCAGCCGGTGGACCGTGACCTGGCCCAGGTGCTGGGATTGCCGGAAAGCCGGGGCGCCTTGGTCAGCGATCTGATGCCCGAGGGACCGGGGGCCAAAGCCGGACTGGAGCCGGGGGATGTGATTTTGAGAATTGGCGATTTTGCGGTTCACAGCCACCAGGAACTCAGGGCCCTGGTGGGAAGGATGCCTGCGGAGCAGCCGATGCGGCTGGAGGTCTGGCGCGGCGGAACCGCGCGCACGGTGGAGGTGGCGGCGGCTGAGCGGTGGCCGGTGGAGGATTTGCCGGCAGGGCCGGCGGCCTTGCCGGAGGGAGCGCCGGTATTGGGGAGTGTGGAGGTCAAGGCGGAAGCGGATGGTTTGGTGGTGGCTTCTTTCAAAGCCCACACGGTGGTGGCCTCCGGGCGGCTCTCGCCCGGGGACCGCATTCTGGAGGTGGATGGCATGGCGGTGGCCACGGTGGAGGAATTTGCCGCCTTGCGCGAAAAAACGCGGGCGGCGGACGCGGTCCTGCTGCGGATCGATGATGGCGGCATGCGGCGCTATCTGGTCTTGAAGCGTCCCTGAAATCTGGTGCAATCACGCTTTATGGCGAAAAAGAAGATCAATATTGCGATGGTGGGTTACAAGTTCATGGGGCGCACGCACTCCAACGGCTGGCGCCAAGCGGGCCGCTTCTTTGATGTGCCTTACGAGCCGGTGCTGCATACGATTTGCGGGCGCAACCCGGGGGCGGTCCAGGCCGCTGCGGAGCAGCTCGGCTGGGCGCGCGCGGCCACGGATTGGCGCGCGGTGGTGGAGGACCCGGAGATCGACATCGTGGATGTGTCCACGGCCAACGACACCCATGCGGAAATCTCGATAGCCGCGGCCAAGGCGGGCAAGGCGATTTTGTGTGAAAAGCCGCTGGCCCGCACCGTGGCAGAGGCCAAGAAGATGCTGCAAGCGGTGGAGAAGGCGGGCGTGGTCAACATGGTCTGCCACAATTACCGGAGGATTCCGGCCATGGCGCTGGCCCGGCGCATGATCGAGCGCGGCGACCTTGGGAAAATCTTCCACTACCGGGCGCGTTATTTGCAGGATTGGATCGTGGACCCGGATTTTCCGCTGGTCTGGCGGCTGCAGGGAGACATCGCCGGCAGCGGAACGCATGGAGACATCAACGCCCATATTATCGATCTGGGCCGCTACTTGGTGGGCGAGATCGATGAGGTGTGCGGGATGATGGAGACGTTCATCAAGGAGCGTCCCTTGGCGCAGGCGACGGATGGCGGACTGGGGGCCAAGGGCGGGCGGAAAATGGGCAAGGTCACGGTGGATGATGCCGCGCTGGCTTTGGGGCGGTTCAAAAACGGGGCGCTTCTGAACCTGGAAGCCACCCGTTTTGCGCTGGGACGCAAGAACGGCATCCAGATTGAGGTCAACGGTTCGAAGGGGTCGCTGTATTTTGATTTCGAGGACATGAACCGCCTGAAGTTTTACAATGGAGCCGACCAGCCGGAGGCCTCCGGGTTCCGCGACATCCTGGTCACGGATGGCAGCCATCCCTATGTGGGCAACTGGTGGCCGGGCGGGCACATCATCGGCTACGAGCATACCTTCGTGCACACGATGGTGGATTTCCTGCATGCGGTGAAGAAAGGGAAGCCGGTGCAGCCGACTTTCCGGGATGGCTATGCCAACCAGGTGGTGCTGGAGGCGGTGGAGCGTTCGGCCCGGACACGCAAGTGGGTCAAGGTGCCGGGCTGAGCCGGCACCGCTTCACGTGCGGGCGGCGTATTCCCGCAGCTTTTCATGGCCGGCGCCGGCGGCGGGCCCGATGATGGTGAGAGAAACGGGCAGTTCGACGAAGCGGAATTTGTGGCCGATGAGGCGTTTCTCGCAATCGATGACCGAGCGCCAGCCGATGCGCATGGGGCGGTGGAAAGGGCGGATGAAGAAGCAGGGTTCGACATAGAGCCCTTCCTCGCCCACGGTCACTTTGAAGCAGAAGGGGTAAAGGATGGCGAGGGAGCCGGCGCCGCACCAAAGCGAGACAAGATGGTAGGTCCGTCCCAGGATGCGCGGGCGGCGGGTGAAGACGCGGAGGAATTGCCGGAAGCCGGAAATCCAGGAAATGACTGCCAGCGCGGCCAGCCAGAGGCAAAAGGCCAGGATGAGAAAAACCAGCCAGTCCAGCGTGCCTTCCGGCACAGGCAAAGCGTTGGAGGAAAAGTCAGACATCGATGACCGGGCCTTTGCCCGGAGGAGGCCCGCGCCGGTCATCAGCCCCGGACGCGCGCACATGGGCGCGGCGCTGGACTTGCACGGAGGCCCGGCTTTTGCCGGGACCGAGGAGAAGGTGGACGAGGCTGATGACGAGGCTGCCGAGGAAGGCATCCAGCCAGGTGGCGACATGGAAGCCGGGAACGATCCAGGCGGTCAGCTTGAGCAGGGCGGCATTGATCAGCAGAAAAAAGAGGCCGAGGGTGAGGATGATGAAGGGCAGGGAAAGGAGGGCCAGGACCGGCTTGAGGACGGCATTGAGCAGGGCCAGAACGAGCGCGGCCGCGGCCAGTGCCATGAGCGAATCATGGGAAATGCCCCCGATGAGGTAGTCCGCCACGCCCACTGCAACGGTGAGGGCGATCCAGTTGAGAAGATTCCGGGCCATCAGCAGTGCACTTTCTTAACACGGTCGGTGATGTGGCACCAGATTTCATATGGGATCGTGCCGGCCTGGCGGGCCATGGCCTGGGGGGTGAGGGTTTCCGCGCCCTGGGTGCCGAGGAGGACGACTTCATCGCCCTTGCGCGGCAAGGGGGCGGCAGAAGCGTCGATGAGAATCTGGTCCATCGTGACCCGTCCGAGGATGCGGCGGCGGTGTCCACGGCAGAGGACCTCTCCGCGGTTGGAGAGGGCGCGGAAAAGGCCGTCGCCGTAGCCGACGGCAACCACGGCCACCTGCATGGCGCGGGGTGTGCGAAAGGTGGCGCCGTAGCTGAGCGTGGCACCCCGGGGGTGGCTGCGGACGGCAACCACCCGGCTTTTCCAGGTCATGACGGGGCGGAGGAGGTGCTGGTGCCGGGACAAAGGACAGACGCCGTAAAGGGCCAGGCCGGGGCGGACGAGGTCACCACAGCTGGAGGGCAGCGCAAACATGCCGGCGCTGTTGCAAATGTGGCGTGGAATGCCCGCAGGGGTGGAAATGGATTGGAACTTCTCCCACTGGCCGCGGGTGAGGGCACGGTCGGAATCGGCTGAGGCGTAATGGGAATAGACACCTGTAAGGGTGAGGTGGGGGGAATTCCAGACAAACCGGAGGAGGCCGGGGGCATCGGGGAGTGCGGCTCCCAGGCGGCCCATGCCGGTGTCGATTTTGACCTGCACTTCCATGGGGCGTCCGCGGCGGCGCGCAGTGGCAGCGGCCTGGCGTGCCTCTGGCAGGCTGGAGAGGGTGAGGACGAGGTGGAGCCGGTGGATTTCATCCAGCTCCTGGGGCAGGAACCCGCTGAGCAGGAGGATGCGGGTGCGGATGCCGGCGTCACGCAGGGTGCGGCCTTCATGGACGCTGGCGCAGCCGATCCAGGGGCAGCCGGCCTCTTCAAACCAGTGGGCCAGGGGAAGCATGCCGTGGCCGTAGGCGTCCGCCTTGACCAGCGGCATGAGTTCCGCGCTCCCGGCCCAGGCCTTGAGGGCGCGGAGGTTGTGCCGCAGGGCGGAGGCGCGGATTTCGCACCAGGAGCGTTCAGGCAGGGCGGACATGAAAGGGGATATCATTGGCCAAGGCAGCCATGGGTCAATGGGAACCTGCCTGGTAACCGGCAGGCTCTCCGCCACAGCACGAGAACGCATTCAAGCCTGTGCGGCCCGCAAGGCCCGCTGGTGGGCGAGCTGCTCTTTGATTTCGGCCACGCGGGCGCGGGTGAGGGGGTAGCGGTAGAGTAGGGCGAATCCGGCCAGGCCGGCCAGGGCCGGAACAATGCTGAAGAACACCAGCATCTGGTGGAACACCCCGGGTGCCTGGTCGGCCCCCCGGCTGATTTCAAAACCGACGGCAATGACGAGGCCGCCGGAGATGATGTCCGCCGCGGCGGAGGCGGATTTATTGAGGACCGAGACCACCGCACCGAACATCGCCTCGCGGCGTTCGCCGTGGCGGAGTTCATCCAGGTCGGTGACATCGGCCATCATGGTGGCGAGGATGTTGTAAACCGAGGCATTGCCCAGGACATAGAAGAAAGGCACAGCGAGGAGGAGCCAGGGCCGTCCGGGGTCGTAGCAGAAGTATTTGAGGACGGAGCCGGCCAGGAGAATGGCCAGGCTGATGCGGAAGGCGTTGTGCTTCTGGAAGCGGTTGCAGAGCCAGACAATGAAAGGGATGGCCAGAAGGCCGGTGACAGTGCCGGTGATTCCCATGGCGGCAGACCAGCTGGTGCCCTGGAGGAGGTCGCCACCGAAGACGTAATAGACGACGAGAAAAATCCCGAAGACTTGGAAGATGCCAATGGCTTTGCCCAGGACGAAAAAGAGGCCGAAAACGCGCCAGAATTCCGTCATGGCCCCAATTTCGCGGACAGATTTCCAGAATGAGGGCCGGTTGCCGGGTGGACGGATGACGACTGTGCGTTCGCGGGTGCCGAAGAAACACCAAAGGGAGAGGGGAATGCCAAGGGCTGCGGCAAGAATGGAGAGGGCGAGGCTGCCCTGGCGGAAGTCGGTGAAAAAAGGAAGGAAGCAAAACGGGAGAAATCCGGCGGCGAGGATGTTGATGAGCCCGCTGGCAAAGGAGCGCCAGGCCATGGCGCGGGTGCGGCCCTCGTAAGAAGGCGCGATTTCGACGCCGAGGGCGTAGTAGGCGGCGGAGTGGAGGGTGCCGGCAACGGAGACGCCGAGAAACATGGTGAAGAGGAAAGTGAGCAGGCGCTGGTCTTCGGGGGAACTGGCCAGAACGCTGTCCACGCCGCGGGAGAGGTTGTCCCACATGTTGGATTGGGGCGCGGCGGGGTCCCGTGGCGGTTTGGGAACGGAGGGGGCGGACTGGGTGGCAGGCTGGTTGGGCTGGATGCGGCTGGTTTCGGGAAGCGCGGCCCAGGTGATGAGGCCGAAGAGGGCCATGAGGAAGCAGCCGGCCAGGATGTAAGGACGGCGCCGTCCCCAGCGGGAGCGGGTGTTGTCCGAGAGATGGGCGACGACCGGGTCGAGCAGGCCGGCGGCAAGGGTGCGGATGGCGCTGAAGGCGCCGGCGATGAGCGGGCTGAAACCGAAGCCGATGGTGAGGAGAGTGGTGAGGTTGCGGAAGGCCGCCCCGGAGATGTCATCGATGACACCGCCCAGACTGTAGATGATCAGTTCCCGGCGGGGGGCGTCACTGCGGTCGTGATAATCGGGCGGCGGGTTCATGGTTCATTTTTCCTGCAAAGGGGACGCGTTTCCCCGGCAAGGTGGCTTGCTTATGGGTATTTGAAGGGATGCACGGGCGGCGAAGAGCCGGAGCCTGGGTCAGGGAAGGGAGGTTCGGAGGGCAGTGAGGCAGCGGGAGACGACTTCGGGGCGGGCATTGTGGCCCATCAGGCCGATGCGCCAGATTTTGCCCGCCAGCGGGCCGAGGCCGGCGCCGATTTCGATGCCGTGGTCCTGGAGCATCCGGGCGCGGACAGCGGCTTCATCGACGCCCTCGGGAACGCGGACGGCATTGAGCATGGGAAGGCGGTGGCCGGGGGCGACCACGAGTTCGAGGCCGAGTTCCCGGAGTCCGGCAGTGAGCTGTTCATGGGCGGCCTGGTGGCGCTGAAAGACGGAAGCTTCGCCTTCATCCAGGATGGCTTTGAGGGCGGCGTAGAGGCCGTAGATCATGTTGATGGGGGCGGTGTGGTGGTAGGCCCGCTTGGCCCCTTCCCAGTAGTTGACGATCATGGAGAGGTCCAGATACCAGTTGGGAACTTTGGAGCGGCGGGCCTGGAGGCGGGCCACGGCCCGCTCGGAGGCGCTGAAGGGAGCCAGGCCGGGCGGGCAGGCGAGGCATTTCTGGGTGCCGCTGTAGAAGACATCCACACCCCAGTCATCCAAGGTGACGGGGATGCCGCCTAATCCGGTGACGCTGTCCACGAGGAAGAGGGCGCCGGTGGGCCGCACGAGCGAGGCGATGGCATCCAGCGGGTTGCGCACGCCGGTGGAGGTCTCGGCATGGACGACGGCGATGAGCTGGTAGGGTTCTGCTTTTTCGAGGTGCGCGCGGACGGCTTCGGGATCGACCGGGTTGCCCCACTCGAAGTCCAGGGAATCCACCTGGGCCCCGAGGCGCTGGGCCACGTCTTTCATGCGGGTGCCAAAGACGCCGTTTTGCAGGATAAGGACGCGGTCGCCGGGTTCGACGAAGTTGACGAAGGCGGCTTCCATGCCGGCCGAGCCCGTGCCGCTGACGGGCATGGTGAGGCGGTTGCGGGTGTGGGCCAGCTCTTGGAGGAGCTTTTTGACTTCATCCATGATGCGGATGAAAACGGGATCGAGGTGGCCGAGGGTGGGGCGGGCCAGGGCTTTATAAACTTCGGGATGGGTGGCGGAAGGACCGGGGCCGAGGAGCAGGACTTCGGGAAGGGATTGGAGGAGGGACATGGCGGGTGGGGGGTGATGAGGTGATGGAATGATGTGATGATGAAGTTTGAAGTCAGGATTCTTCGATCCAGGGGTTGGAGAGGGTGCCGATGGGGTCGATGGTGATTTCGCTGCGGTCGCCGGGCTGGAGGAAGCGGGCGCCGGGGGGAGTGCCGGTCAGGATGAGATCGCCGGGCTGGAGGGTGTGGCCGGCGCTGAGGAAGGCGATGAGCTGGGGGACGGAAAAGCACATGCCGGAAATGGATGAGTCCTGTTCAAGAGTGCCATTGACACGGGTGGTGAGGTGGAGGGCGGCGGGATCGGGGATTTCATCCGCCGTGACCAGGGTGGGGCCGAGGGGGCAAAAGGTGTCGAAGCCTTTGCCTTTGCACCATTGGTTGCCCACCCGGGACTGCTGCCAGTCGGAGGCGCTGACGTCGTTGGCAATGGTGTAGCCAAAGACGTGGCGGAGGGCGTCGGCTTCAGGAATGTTTTTGCCGCCGCGACCGATGACGACGGCCAGTTCACCCTCGAATTTGACGGTTTCCGCGCGGATGGCCAAGCGGGGCAGGATGACGGGGTCACCGGGGTGTTGGAGGGTGTTGTGGCATTTGAAGAAGACGATGGGGTATTCGGGCAGGGGCTTGTCCTGGAAAAGTGCTTTGTAGTTGGCGCCGATGCCCAGGATGGAGGCCGGGACGAGGGGGTGGAGCAGCTTGCGCGAGCGGACGGGGACGCCGGACGCTGTGAATCCGGATTCGAAAGTGCCTTGGAGTTCGAGAAGCGTTCCATCCGGCTGGAGAGCGGCGTGGACGGTGCGGCCGTCTTCGGTGAGGTGGCGTTGGATGCGCATAGGCGTAAGGCAGTGGAGTCAATCCAGGAGTTCGTAGGCGGGCAGGGTGAGGAAGTCCTGGAGTTCGGCAGACTCGATCAGGCGGTCGAAAATCCTCGAGGCATCGCCGAGACGGGGGCCGTGGGGGAGTTTGGCCAGTTCTTCGGCTTTGAGGGCGTGATAGAGGCCGAGGGTGACGGGGCGTCCGTCGTCCAGCAGGGCTCCCCGATGAATCCACTGCCAGAGCTGGGAACGGGAGATTTCCGCGGTGGCGGCGTCTTCCATGAGGTTGTTGATGGCTGCAGCGCCATTGCCGTTGAGCCAGGATTGGAGGTAGAGAATGCCGACGGAAATGTTCAGGCGCATGCCGGCCTCGGTGACCTTGCCGCCCTCAATGGTGAAGTTCCGGAGATCGGTTTCGGTCACGCACACATCTTCGCGGAGGCGGTCTTTTTGGTGGGGGCGGGGGCCGAGGGTTTTGTCGAAGACGGCCTGGGCGATGGGGACGAGGTCCGGGTGGGCCACCCAGGTGCCGTCGTAGCCTTGGCCGGCCTCGCGCTCCTTGTCACGGGTGACTTGTTCGATGGCGCGGGCGGTGACTTCGGGATCGCGGCGGTTGGGGATGAAGGCGGCCATGCCGCCAATGGCGTGGGCGCCGCGCTTGTGGCAGGTGCGGACGAGGAGTTCGGTGTAGGCGCGCATGAAGGGGACGGTCATGGTGAGCTGGGCGCGGTCGGGGAAAAAGAGGCCGGGGCGGGTGCGCTGGGTTTTGATGGTGCTGAAAAGGTAGTCCCAACGCCCGGCGTTGAGGCCGGCGGCGTGGTCACGCAGCTCGAAGAGGATTTCTTCCATTTGATATGCAGCGGGAAAGGTCTCGATGAGGACGGTGGCGCGGATGGACCCGTGGGGGAGTCCGAGTTCCTTCTGGGCGAAGGTGAAGACTTCATTCCAAAGACGGGCTTCAAGGTAGCTTTCCGTCTTGGGCAGGTAGAAGTACGGGCCGGCGCCGTGGCGGAGGGATTCGGCGGCATTGTGAAAGAAATAGAGGCCGAAATCAACCAGGCTGCCTGAGGCGGGAGCGCCTTCCCAGAGGAGGTGCTTTTCCTCAAGGTGCCAGCCTCGGGGCCGGACCACCAGGGTGGCGAGGGTGGGCCGCAGGCGGTAGGTTTTGCCGTCGGGCTGGGTGAGTTCCAAGGTGCGGCGAACAGCATTGCGGAGATTGGCCTGGCCCTGGATGATGTTGGCCCAGGTGGGAGAGGTGGCGTCCTCGCAATCGGCCATAAAAACCTTGGCACCGGAGTTGAGGGCGTTGATCATCATTTTACGGTCCACCGGCCCAGTGATCTCCACACGGCGGTCATTGAGTGCGTCCGGAGCGGGGGCGACCTGCCAGGAGCCACTGCGGATGGCCGCGGTTTCCGGAGGGAACGCGGGATACTCACCGGCATCGCAGCGGGCCTGGACTTCGCGCCGGCGGGCCAGGAGCGCGCGGCGCGGCGCGGCGAAATGGCGGTGGAGGGCGCCCAGGAAATCGAGCGCTGCGGGAGTGAGGATCGAATCCTGGCCGGGAAGGGCAGGCGTGAAGGGAGCCGGTGCGAGAGGCATCTGCCCAGATTGGGGCAGCCGCTCATCTCAACAAGTGGAATAATATTTCGTGTGACAAAAAATAAGAGGCCTGGCATTTATTTTAAGCATGACGAATCAACAGCCGGCCCGCCGCCGGGGCCGCCAGCGCACCGGGGCCGCCGTGAGCATGGTGCGGTCCCTCTGCCGCGGATTGGATGTCCTGGACGCCCTGGCGCAATTCAAAGAAGCCGCCCTCTCGGAAGTGAGCCGTGAGGTGGATTTGCCGCCGAGCACGGCCTACCGGATTTTGGAGACGCTGTGCAGCCGGGGCTATGCGCATTTCAATGCAGGCAGCGGCAAATACCGGCTGGGCATCCGTGCTTTCGAAACCGGTTATGCCTTCGTCTCCCAGACCCATTTGAAAGAGGCGGCCGACCCGGTGATGCAGGCCTTGGCGGCAAAGACCGGCGAGAGTGTGAACTTGGCGGTGCTGGACCGCGGGGAGGTGGTCTATATCCACCAGGCAGAAGGGCGGGGGATGATGCGCATTTTCACCCGCATGGGCGCGCGGGCTCCGGTGCACTGCACCGGGGTGGGCAAATGCCTGCTGGCCTGGCTGCCGGAGGAGGAAATTCTCCAGCACCTTCCCGCGGAGCCCTTCGCCCGCTTCACCCCCTACACCATCACCGCCAAGGATGCGTTTTTGAAGACGCTGGCCAAAGTCAAGCGGCAGGGCTTCGCCACCGATGACGAGGAGCGGGAAGAGGGGGTTTCTTGCGTGACCGCGCCCATCCGCGACCCCCGCGGAGGGGTCATCGCAGCCCTCTCGGTTTCGGGGCCGACCACACGAATCCGCAGAAGAGGCTTGCCCGTGCTCAGGTCCTGGCTCAAGTCGGCCGGGCAGGATATCAGCAAGGCCTTGGCCGGCTGAGTCGGGCGGGATTGGATTCAGGCCCGCGGCAAAAATTCAGTGGCAAAGCGCGCGTTTGTGGTCAGCGCGGAGGGCACGTTTCCCCCTCGTTCCATCGGCCCTGAATGAGGGTGATCCGGGGTGATTCGGGGGGTCTTTCCACTCCCGAACGAATGGCCTGCACCAATTGAAGCAGGGCCTCATGCGCGACATCCGAAGGGTCTTCGATCCATCCGGATACGGAATCTCCGGGCAGGCAGGGGAGATAGAGGCGGCGGATTTGCTGCACCGGCGCGTTCATCAGATTGAGCCAGTAGCCGAAGATTTGGGGGAAGCCTATGATCGTGTCCGGCTGTTGTTCTCTGACCCAGGCGGTGAAACCCTCCGCATCGGCCATGGAACCGGCAAATGGAGGGATCGGTTCGGGATTTTTCAGTGAGAGTTCGCGAGCCAGGCCCAGCCGGATCCAGTCATCCATGATCGGGTCGGCATGCTGCATCATGGCCAAACCAATGCGGCGTCCCCCCCGGGCCAGGGCAGTTTGCCAAAGCTCCACCAGGCCGTGGGCGACATCGAGTTTGACCGTGGGGTGCAGGGCACGGATGTGGTAGCCACCGCAGCAGACGACCGCCAGCCCTTCCCAGGGAGCGCTGGAAAAGGGCAGATGCAGGGGGGAATTGCCGACCATCAGGCCGCGCACCCCTTGCGAGAGCCAAAGTTGGGCCGTTTTCGCGCTGGGCTCCGAGGTGGAGGCATCGGCTAACGAAAAATCAAAGCCCTGGCCCTGGGCTAAAGTGCGGCAGGCCTCCACCCAGCGGATTGTCTGAAACGACCAGGAGCGCCGGGGGGGCAGCAGCGCGAGAAGGGTGGCTTTCTTTTCTTCCGCTGAACGGAATTTTTTGGAAGCAAGCTGGGCGAGCAGCGGGTCCTTTTGATAGCCCAGGCGCTGGGCCGCTTCCGCGACCCGGGCCTTGGTTTCTGGGGAAATTCGGCCCGACGCGCGCAGTGCCTGGGATGCGGTGGAAATCGAAACCTCGGCCAAGGCGGCGACTTCCTTCAAGCTGATACGTTTTCCAGGCTGATGCACGGTTACACCATGGTGACGAAATCCTGAATCAAAGCAAATCAAATGCGCTCGACGCTGGACAGGAGAAAATCGCCGCGCAGGATGCAGGGGCTGGCGATTAAATTTGCGTCTCTTGATGATGAGCCACTTACACGCAGAGGCTGCAAGAAAATCGTATGTGCAATGTAAATTTGTATTGTCATTGTCAGAAAGCAGGCGCAACTTGTAGCTAAGAGAAGCATCGAAAGGCAAAGAAATTGAAGCCGTGCATCAAAATGAAGGGAAGGCGGGGAGGGTTCAGCCTGATTGAGTTGACGATTGCCCTGGGCATCGTGGGTTTTGCCCTGGTGGCGATCTTGGGCTTGGTGCCGGTGGGAATGAAAGCATTCCAGGATGCCATGCGGTTGAATGTGGAAGCGGAGATTGTCCAGACGATATCCCGGGAATTGGAAAACACGCCGTGGAAATCGACAGGCATGGTAGGGTTTCCTGTAGGCGCCACCCCTCCAGGCCTAAGTGCTTATCTAAATGATTTCCCCATATATTTTGATGACGAGGGAAGAGAAATTGGGGCAGGTTCAAGCCCGCCGATTCCTAGTGCTGCGGATCCTCGAAGACCAATGTTCGGCGTTGTTGTGTTATTGTCACCCGCAAATGTCCAGGGTGGCCCCATTCAAGCTGGTAACAGTGTGAATCTACTTTACCGGGCCCGCATATTTATTGCCTATCGAAAGCTTGATAACATCGAATCAAGGGTGGGTTCTGGAACAATTGCTGCAAACGACAAACAGTGGATCAAAGAATATCCAGTGATCCTGGCATACAAAGGATTTTAGGTCATGAAAACGAGCTATGCCCGAGGCCGGCCACGTGGCTTTACTCTGATCGAAATCATGGTGGCCACAGTCATCATGGTGATTCTCATGGGTATAATTTTCCAGCTCACTGCGAGCATGGCGGAAATCTGGCGCAGCACAGCCGGAAAAATCAGCGCCTTTCAAGGCTCTCGTAGCGGCTTTGACGCCCTTTCTCGGTCACTGGAACAGGCAACATTGATGACCTATTTCGACTATGTGGATGCACAAGTTCCGCCTCAGCCCAGGGCATCAAGCAATGAGTCATTCAAGCCCACAAGATATGCCCGAGCCTCAGAGCTGCACTTCCTTTGCGGTCCAGCCTATGAGCCGGCAGGTCCATCAAGGAGCCTTATTTCCGGCGCTACTGCAAATAACGTTCAGGGCCATGCGATATTCTATCAGGCTGCATTGGGATTAGTTAGCGACACCTCCGAGTTCGGTGGTCTTGGAGAACTGCTTAACTCCGTAGGATTCTACGTGGAGTACACAGATGACAAGCCCGTATGGCCGAGTTTTATCCAAAGCATGATGGGTTCGACTCCACGGTTTCGCTTCCGATTGATGCAATGGGTGCAGCCCTCAGAGCGTTTCTCTGTCTACCGTTCTTCCAGACCAAACGGTTCGGACTTTTTGTACGATCGATCCTGGTTTAAGGATTTTCTACCCGAACCAGGATCAAGTTCTATCACAAGCCTGCAAACTAGATCCCGCATGATTGCGGAAGACGTAATTGCGGTTTTTTTCAGGCCCAGACTTTCCGATCAAGACGAAGACCAGCTGGATGGGGCGCCAAACAATTCGGCCACCGGCGGACGCCTTGCTCCGACCTACCGTTACGATTCACGCTTGTGGGAAAAGGAGTTTGCCTCTGCCGGAGGTGATCCGACTCTGCTTTCAGCCACATTTGGCCCCTCCTCAATTGCTTTGGTTGATCTGATGCGAAATCAACTGCCTCCTTTGATCGATGTGGTGATGATTTCAATCGACCCCAAAGAAGCAGATCGTCTTTGTCGTCAGTCAGAGATTCCCGAGGAACTTCGCATTCCATCCAACACCTTTCACTTGCGCACAGAAGCAAATGCAGCTGATTTTTTGTTCAACCCAGATGTCTCAGGGCAGTCCGATATTGAGAAATATGAGGCGCAATTGTCTGCTGCCCGCGTAAATTACCGCGTATTTCGAGCCACACTTAACGTTAAGGGAGCCAAATGGTCTGTCGAATGAAGACTTCATGCGCCGCGTTCACTCTTATTGAGTTGCTGGTTGTGGTTGCCATAATCGGAGCTTTGGCTGTCGCCATTGTGCCTGGAGTTAGGGGAGTGAGTGATTCGTATTCACTAACAGCTGCGGCAGACCAAGTCATCTCAACCATTAACTTAGCCCGTCAAACCGCCATTGCGCGCAACCGTCCGGTCGAGGTGCGAATTTACGAGCTCCGTTCTCTGTCACAAGGCGCGAAAAAGAGCTACCGGCTGGTCGGCGCAGTGATTCCGGAACCCTCTGATGCGTCTAGAGATGAGTGGGTGGACCGCCCTCGTCCTCTTCCCAACGGCATAATTTTTGATGATGGCTCGAATAATGATGAGTTTTCTACTCTGATAACATCGGCAGGCTCAGGCAACAACGATATTCCTGGTAAGGTAAATGGTGTTGCCAGCGGCGTGCCCGATGTAGTCCGTGAGGCAGATTATATCAAATTTTCCATCCGATCGGATGGTAGCACAGACTTGAATCCCTCTGGGGCGGCCGGCAATGACCCATGGACATTGTCTCTAAGAGTGGAGCGGGATACGTCGGGCGACAGCACCCGGCCATCGAATAATTTCATAACGCTGATGCTCGATCCGACTATTGGACGACTCAAAGTATTTAGGCCCTGAAAGTTAATATAAACACAGCCAATCCATAATGCACATGAATGCCCGAGCAAGAAATTGTAGAAAAAGAGAAGGCTTTGCACTTGTGCTCGTCATAACCAGTTTGGTTTTGATGACTATATTGGGTGTGTCTTTCTTATTGGGCACCACCACTGAGTTGGCTGGCGCCCGTATGTACGCCCAGAGTCTGGGTGCCAAGAGGTACTCCGAGCTTGCGGTAAATTTGGTGTTGGCCCAGATGAATTCTGCCATGTCGGAAGGAAGTGCTTCCGCGCCAGTGGCTTGGGCGTCGCAACCCGGAATGATTAGAACATGGGACGAGGATGGTAATCCTAGCAAGGTTTACCGTTTGTATTCTTCAATTGATATGGTTGCGGACGCGCTGAGTTTTGATCCAGTGAGCGAATCTAATTCTCTGGCCAGTTGGAAGAGTGGCGCCAATAGTAGAGCATTTAATGCGTTATGGTGTGATCTGAACAGCCCAATAAACTCTTCATCAGGCCGCATCTATCCCATAATGCCTCCTACGCAAAACGGTGATCCGCTTGCGGGTGTGCCCACTGGAGAGATCGAAGGTTTCAACATAACCAGCCCTCCTGGCTTCGAAGGTGGAATCCCGCCCTCGGAGACGAACAATCCTGCTCCGATGCCGGTGCAATGGTTGTATGTTCTGCGTGACGGAAGCATAGAACCGGCCAGTTCAGGCGGAACCACGTCTCAAATTTCAATCAACGGGGCTTCATCTTCAAATCCTATTGTTGCTAGGATTGCATTTTGGACTGACGACGAAAGTGCCAAAGTCAACGTTAACACCGCTTCTGAGGGTCACTTCTGGGACACGCCGGTGACGGACGGAAAGCGCGAAAGGGATCTGGCAATTAATAACCCTGTCCGTGGTGAGTTTCAGCGCACGCCAGGTCACCCATTTACTGTATCTCTTAGTCAATCTTTAGGTAAATTTAAGGGAAGATTAGATTCGGATTTCCAGTCTATTTATGCTTTGACTCCACGGACCAGCTGGGGCGGCTCTGAAAATGGCACCAAACCCTTCCCGATACCGATATGGAACACTTCAAGCCCGGGTAATCCCACTGCTGGCCTACCCGGAGACTGGGCTACAAGGGCAGCGACAATGAAACGCATGCCTTTCAAGGTTGAGCGGCTTTATGCCTCAATTGAAGAAATGCTTTTCAAACCGGAGCGGTACTCGAGTCCGGGCTCGCCTAGCCTTAATGCAGGGTTGTTCGCTTCTAGCCCAAGCGAGATCCGGCGTCTCAAATTTTTCAATACCACTGCAGCTCGTTCGCCTGAAACCACGTTATTTAATACCCCGCGAGTGTCGATATGGCCTCTCACTTGGCCGAGCAAGGCGCTCCTAGACAACGGCAATACTGATAACATCCCATTGGCTCCTGAGGAGCGCTTACTCGCTTTTGCAGCCCGTTTGAATGGCAATCCTTACTTCTACCAGCGTTATGACAGCAAGAGCACAACCAATGATTATGAGGAAGTCGAACGCAATGCGGAGGTTATGAAATATTTGGTGAATTTGGGTAGCCGCAAAATTCCCGGTTTTGGTGGAAGTTTTTCTGACAAGTGGGGCGATGACCTTTTACAGAATCATGCGAATGTTTTTGATTATATCAGGAGTGGGGTCAACTTAAACAATAGATCAGCAGTAAATTCTTCAGGCGTGCCCACTCCCTATTATTATGCGGGAAAAAATTACCGTGCGTCAGATGGTTTGGAAGACGGTGGTGGGACTGTGATGCCAATCCAATATGAGGTGAATAGCGTATCTGTCCAAGGCATGGGAAATTTTCCTACAATAACCGAGGCAGCATTGGTGGTATATGGGGCCGAACGCAGGAACCCAAATCCGGCTAGCAATGACCCGAACACCACATATTTCATTAATTACGGCACACTTCCGCCAGCTTTTCCCAGGGGAGCGCAAACGACTAAGGTTGGTGCATATCTCGCATTTGAGTTTGCAAACAGTCTTTCTGGATACATAGGGCGTCGGACTGAACTGGCTCTTGTCGTCAAAGGGGCAAGCTTTACCATTAATGGCCAAAGTTTGGGATTCCCATCGAATAATGGAATGACAGTGTATGCTCCTCTGATCGTAAATGGGGGCAGTTATCTGCATAGTGAGATCCAGTCGTTTATGGGCACGAGTTGGCTCATGGGGGCCGGACGTGATAACGGTGCTGGATCGCAAAAGGACCGTGCCAAACTCCTATCCACTAATCGCTCCTCATACGACCGTATTCGTTTTCCTTTGTATGGGGACGTTGTGAGTGTAAATCCATCGGACACTTCATTTTTGTTCTCGGGATCAAGCTTGGAAGTAGAAATTTGGACCGTTGATTCTACGGTCTCCGCGAGACCTTTGAAGGACAAAGTGCAGACTCTAAATATTGATATGTCCAAGTTGGATGGATTTTACCCAATGCCAGTGATCCCGGCTTTCGCGAGTGTTAGCAGCGCCACTGCAAATGTCGGACCTGGAGCTTGGAGGCAGTATTCGGTGAGTGGTTCACCAACTAGAGATTACATCAATAATGGTACTCAGTATGATTTGGCTGCGTTGCCAGCAGGGGCTTTGACCGCGGCTTCTTTGCGCCAGGAGTTTTACAATACAGGCAGCTACTATTATGACGCCTCTGCCCCCGCGTATGCTGCAACAGTCAGGGATATGAGGTCTCTGCAGGTGCGCATGGATGCGACTGTGGTTGGTGGGGTAAGTATAGTTCCTGGTAATGACAGCACTCCATCCGGCTATGATCAACCAATAGTTGCGAGGGGATATGGCAACGATCAGTTTGCAGATACAATGATGTCAATGCAGCTGGACCCTGGCGGCACACCAGGCGGAGATATCAGGCTTTTATTAGGAAGGGCTAATATTCCATCTGATTGGTTTGTTATTCATCCAGCGGCGGCTGACATCAAGAAATCGATCAATAACGAGGCTACAATTAGTAGAACCACGAAGAAGCTTGGGGCTGGCGTCCGCTTCCTGGGAAATCCAGACGCCAACAGTGGTTTGGCAAAAAATGAATCCCTACTCAATATTCCGATGGGGGAGGTCGGCTTCGCCAATGTCAAGCCTGTGGTCTCAGGGCGCACTGTCGCCTCTCCTGTAATTGGAGATTGGAACAACGCATTCGGATCACAGCCTGATGGCGCGGTTATTCCAAAGCCGCAAGACACTTTTTTAACGCTGACCCGTGATCCCTCGGATGGAAGCCTTAAAGTTCCTTTTTTCAACGAATACAACGGGTTGTTAACCGGCACAGGTGACTATTTTTCTCCTTCAAGGCAACTGGCTGGGCCGGTGGCTTTTGGTGTTCTTCCTTCCGGGTTGAAGCGGGCCAGGCCCTGGGAACAGTTTCTTTTCAATCCTAATCCGATGATCGGTGCTGCACATCCTGGATTCAACAATCCGCCTGACCACTTATTTCTAGACCTATTTTGGATGCCTGTTGTCGAACCCTATGCCATTAGTGAGCCTTTGTCGACTGCGGGCAAAATCAATCTAAATCAGCAGATCGTTCCATTTGGGCATGTGGAAAGGTATACCGGTTTGCATGCTTTGCTCAGACACATGCGCATCACAGCTATTCCCAGGAGCGGAGCCAGCAACTACAAAAATGCGGACAGAAACTACGGTGGGCAATTTAGCAATCAAACTGACAATGAGGGCAACTTCAGGAGGGACGTTGATGTGGCCAAAACTGTCGCAGAATTCAAGGCACGCCTCGATATTAAGCCCTTCATTAGTGCTTCTGAGTTGACGGAAATTTGGATGATTCCTTCTGGAATCACTGATCTTGCGGCGACAAAGGCATTCTGGTCGGGTGCCGCGGCTGCGAGCCCTAATTTGACGGGAGCTAATTCCAGGCAGCAGCCTTACAATCATCTCTATTCTTTGGTGACAACTAAATCAAACTCTTTCACAATCCATTGGAGGGTTCAGGTATTAGAAAAATCTAATGCCACTAATCCGGGAGGCTGGGTGGAGTCTGCCGACAAAGTCAGATCGGAATACCGGGGATCAACTTTAGTGGAGCGATACATTGATCCAAATGACAGATCCATACCGGATTATGCTACAGATAGCGCTCCTCGGCCACTCCATGAATTTTACAAGTGGCGGGTGGTGAGCAACACGCAGTTCAATCCCTGATCCGGGAATCGGCTTGCGAAGGGGTTTGGGGATCAGGGGGCCGCGTCGGGCGGTTTGGCCAGGAGGTGGATGACGGCGCCTCGGCAGTTTGCTGAGGCGGGGTCGGGGCCGCTGACGCAGGCGGCGAATCCCTGGCGGATGCCGCCGAAGGTTCCCGCTCCAGCGTGCCAGCCCAGGTTAGCCGGCTGGTGGGGGTCCTGGACGATTCCAGATATGCCGCGAATTGTTGATGTTCCGGGCGATTCCCAGAGCATCCATTCCAGGATGGCTCCAGGGTGGGCGGGGTTGACTGGAAGATCGGATTCGTAAAGGCGGGCGTAAAAGCGGGCCAGGCCCTCGGCGGAGTTGAGCAGGGCGCCGGAATGCCAGAAGGGAGGGGTGAAGGCTCCGTCTATGCGGGCGTTGCCAAATTCCCATTCATTCAGGAAGGCTTCGGCACGGTCGATATCGATTCGCTCGGCCAGTTCGAGGAAGAAGGACGCATGGGCGGTGCGCAAGGCTTCATGCGGACGGATGTTTTTATTGGAAGACCAGGAAACGGGTGTGGTGAGGTCAAGCAGGGTGCCGGTCTCCAGGCCCATGAGCAGTAGAAGAGGGTGGAAGGCTTCGCCGGGGGGCCGGGGAGTGGCGCAGGCGGCCGGGTCGCTGCGATGGTAATGGCTGGTGGACGGAGCGAAGGTAGAGAGAGCAAGGGTATGGCCGGGAGGCAGGGAGCCGGGGGGAGACGTTGGGCGCAGAATTTGCACGCGGGTGGTTTGGGGGATGATGAGGAAGAGGAAGAGGAAGAGGAAGAGTAAGAGGAAGAGGAAGAGGTAGAGGAAGGGGGAGGGGGAGATTAGAGGAGGCCGGGGAGGGGTTTGGTGCTGTTGCCGAATTTGTCCGTCTTCAGGCCCATGTAGTGGAGGATGGAGAGATGGAGGTTGCAGAGGCGGCGGTCTTCATCTTTCTCGTAGGACAGGGCACGTCCAGTGCGCAGGGTGCCGCCGCCTCGCCCGGCCAGGACGAGCGGAACACGGTCCACATCGTGGCTGTTGCCGTCCATGAGGGAGGAGCCGAACATGAGCATGCTGTGGTCCAGCAGGGTTCCTTCGCCCTCTTTGACCTGTTTCATGCGCTGGATGAGGTAGGTGAACATCTCGACGTGGAATTGGTTGATGATCTGGTACTGGACGATGTTTTTCAGATTGTCCTGGTGGTGGGAGATGCCATGGACACCGGATTTGGCCACGCCGTCGAGGAATTCGAAGGTCATGTCACTGAAGTCCTGGTGAAGGACGAGGGAGGCGATGCGGGTTTTGTCCATTTGGAAGCCGAGGACCAGGATGTCCATCATGAGTTTCATGTGCTCACGGCGGTCTTCGGGAAGGGTTTCACCGGGGCGGGGGAGGTCGGGCTGTTTGAGGGTGGGCTGCCAGCCGGTTTTCGGCGCATCGCTGGTGGCCATGGCAATGCGCTTCTCGATTTCCCGGATGGAGTCCATGTATTGGTCGAGTTTTTCGCGGTCGTAGGGGGCGAGCCGGGTGCGGAGGGACTTGCTTTGGCCGAGGACGTAGTCGAGCACGCTTTGGTCGGCCTTGAGGGACTGGATGTCGAAGAGGCGGTCGAAGGCGAGGCGGGGGCTGACCTCGATGGGCACGGGGGTGGAGGGGGCGCTCCAGGAGATGGAGGCTTGATAGACGGAGGGGGCGCCGTTGACGATGCCGGGGCGGACGGGCTCGATGCCCAGGGCCAGGCTGGGGACGATGGTGTGCTGGCCGAATTCCTGGGCCAGGACCTGGTCCACGGTGATGGCGGAGGAGATGCTTTCGCGCTGGGGATTTCCGCCGGAGAGAAAGGCGGTGAAGTAATAGCCGTGGCGCATGGCGAGCTTTTCGTCCTGGCGCAGGCCGTCGAGGACAATGACGTCATCGCGGACTGTGGCGAGGGGGGAGAGGGTTTTGCCGAATTCCATGGCGGGGCCTTCTCCCTTGGCCCACCAGTCTTTGGGCCAGACCCCGTTGCCGAAGGCGATGGCGGCGAAGCGGCGGGGCGGCCCCTCGATGCCGGGGGTGGCGGCGGGGGTGGCCCAGGCGACGCTTTCGAGCCAGGGCAGGACGAGGGTGGCGCCCAAGCCGCGGAGCACGGCGCGGCGGGACACGCGGGGAGTGTAATTGTCCGGCGTGAATATGGATTGATGGAAGTCGCGGTTCATGGGTGCAGGGAGTTTGGCTTGGGGGTGGGTGCGGAGGCGGTTTGAACGGGCAGGGCGGAATCTTCCGTGGCATCACGCCGGGTGCGGAATTGAGGGCTGGTGACGAGGAGGTCGAGGGCGGCAAAGAAGCGGGTGTCGCCGGTTTTGAGGGCCTGTTTCATGGAATCCAGGAGGGGCTTGTCGGTGATGCGGACGGCGCGTCCGAGGGCATAGCCGGTGAGTTTTTTGCAGAAGTTCTCCAGGATGAGGTCTTCCCGGGCGGTGAGGTAGCTGCGGAGGGCCTGGATGCCGTTGAGGGTCTCCCCGCCGGGGAGGATGCCCTGGGCATCAACAGGGTCGCCGTTGGCCATTTTTTCCCGCCAGCGGCCGATGGGGTCGAAATTTTCCATGGCGAAGCCGAGGGGGTCGAGCTTCTCATGGCAGCTTTGGCAGGCAGGGTTGGCGCGGTGTTTTTCCAACTGCTGCGCGAGGGTGAGTCCCTCGGTGTTTTTCTCGTCATCGGAAAGCAGGGGGACGTCATCGGGCGGAGGGGGTGTGGGGGTGCCGAGGAGGTAAACCAGGAGCCAGTCGCCGCGAAGAACGGGTGAGGTGCGGAGGGGCTTGGACGTGCGGGTGAGGATGCTGCCCATGCCGAGGACGCCGCCACGTACGCCTCCGGTATCGGGGAGGCGGACGCGGCGCATCTCCGGACCGAGCACGCCTTCGATGCCATAGTGTTTGGCCAGTTCGGCGTTGAGGAAGGTGTAGTCGGCATGGAGGATGTTGAGGACGGGGAGGTTGTTGCGGAAGAGGTCGTCGAAGAAGAGGACGGATTCCAGGTGCATGGCCTGGCGGAGGGAGGGCTTGAATTCGGGGAAGCGCTGGGTGTCGGGGGCGGTGAAGGAATCAAAGCCTTCGAAGTGAAGCCAGTGGGCGGCAAATTCGGTGGCCAGGGCGCGGGCTTTAGGGTCGGCCGCCATGCGGCGGGCCTGGGCGCGGAGGACCTCGGGGCGGGTGAGCGAGCCGTCTTGTGCGGCCTGGAGGAGCGCGGCATCGGGTTGGGAGGCCCAAAGGAAGAAGGAAAGGCGGTTGGCCAGTTCGACCGGGCTGAGTTCATAGGGTTGGGTGCTGGCGCGGGAAAGCTGGACCCGGTAGAGGAAATGGGGGGAGACAAGGACGGCGGAGAGGGTTTGGCGGAGGGCGTCCTCCGGGGATGCGGCGGTGGCCAGGCTGGCGCGGTAAAGCGTGGTGAGGGATTCATTCTCCGCAGGCTCCAGGGGCCGCCGCCAGGCCTTCTCGGCAAAGGCCGAGGCCGTGCGCGTGGCGAACGCCTCGTCCATGGCGGGCGGGTTTTTCTGCCCGCGGAGCGTGACGAGGGCGCGGGCGAGGCTGGCCAGCTCGGTGGCCTCGGCCTCGGTGCATTCCTCGCGGGACTCGGCCAAGGTGAGGCGGAAGGGCTTGAGGAGTTTTTCGCCAGGGCTGGGTGTGGGGCGGGCGGCTTTGGGAAACCATGCCGGATCGAGTCCAGGGTAGTCCGTAAAGACGTTGCCCGGGTCATAGACATAATTGCTGTTGAGCAGGCTGCGAAGGGCGTCGGCGTTGCTGCGGAAAGCTTCAGCTTTGGGATTGCCTTTCAGGGCCATGCAAGCGCGGCGGGGGATCATGGAGAGACTGGCGGGACGGTCATGGTGGACGAGAATCTGGACGGTGCCGTCCTTGCCTTCGGTGCGGTCGAGTTCCGCGGTGATGAGGAGTTCCTCCTGGTCCGAGGGGACGGGGAAAGCCATGAGGAAAGGCGCACGGGCTTTGAGCGTGCCCCCGTTCCAGGAACCCTGGCCAATCTCGAACTTGGGGGACGGAACCACCTCACTGAAGGGTCTTTCTTGGCCATCAGGGGATTTGAAGGCTAGCCGGGTGAAAACGACGACATCGCCCTCGCTGCCATCATCAGCTTCACCGATGGCGATGTGGAGGGTGCGGGTGTCTTTGGGCAGGCGCTGGAGGAGGATGGTGGAGGAGTAGCGTCCTTCTTCCACGAGTTGCTGGGCGAAGCGTGCCTCGGCGGGCCGGTCCCCTTTCTCGGCGATTTTTTCGTAAGGCTGGATTTTTTGGCGGATGTTGCCTGTGGGGTTGGTTTGGTGGTGGTTCCAGGCCCAATCTTCCAGCTTGGCCAGCTGGTCTTTGAAACGCGTGCTGTCGCCGCCCTGGGTGGGGGGAGGCAGGGCCTGCCATTCGGTGACAAGATGCTGGATCCATTTGGGCTGGGCCTGCCGGGTGGTAAGGACGGCATGCCAGTTGCGGAGCATGTGGGGGTTGAGCACCCCGGGGCCTTCTGCGGCGATGTCTTGGAAGGTGGCCTGGGGTTTTCCAAGGGCGGCGCGGTGCTCGTAGCGCCAGGCTGCCTGCCAGTAGGGGACTACGGGTGAGCCGTGGTTCTGCTGGACCAAGGCATTCCGCTTGCCATACATCCGCAGCAGAAAGACTTTGTGCAGCGCCTCCCACCGCTCGGCCAGCAGGCTGTATTGCGCGTCAGGGTCTTTAGCACGGAGGGGAGTTCCATACCAATTCAGCGTGCCATCGGGAAGAATGTGGGCGTGATCGACGATCCAGCGGGCGGCCTTCAAGTATTTCTCCACCAGCATCGGGCTCATCGAGTGGGTCTCACCCACGTTCTGGAAGCCCTCTCCACCGCCGCCATCCCGCGGGAATGCTCCGGCCGCATCCAGGGGAAGGCCAGTCAGGTCACGGACGACGTTGTTGTATTCGACGTGGTTGAGGCGGGGCATGACCACGCGGGCGGGATCGTTCGGGCTGGCGGATTTGGCCGCGGCCAAGGCTTTCTCAAACCACTGAACCATGAGGACGCGCTCAGCCTCCGTGGGCTGGGCCGCGTGCTTCTTGGGCGGCATTTCGTGTTCCTCGATGACGCCGATCAGGCCATCGAGCAGTGAGCCTTGCTCTGCAAATGCGGAAACGGTCTGAAGGGATTTACTGAGCTTCGTACAGGAAGTTAATGTTGGTACAAACCCTGCTGCAAGAGCAGGGCATGAAGATACAACAGACCAAGCGTCAGGAAAAGATGGAAAAGCGGCGGCTGGAAGGCTGTCAA
>Ga0073934_10001371_pt1 | contig 59170 bp, 52 predicted proteins | sample LarsenN4metaG_FD_76834 | JGI IMG/M metagenome (GOLD analysis project Ga0073934, IMG submission 76834) | Hot spring sediment bacterial and archeal communities from British Columbia, Canada, to study Microbial Dark Matter (Phase II) - Larsen... ...
GCGGGGAATATGGGTGTGGGCGTGAACGCGCCGAGCGAAAGACTGCAGGTGGCGGGCACCATCCACTCGACCCTGGGCGGGTTCAAGTTCCCCGACGGCACGGTGCAAACGACGGCCGCCACGGGCGGTGGTGGCGGTGGCGGGGACATCACGGCAGTGACGGCAGGGACGGGCCTCTCCGGAGGCGGCACGAGCGGAGACGTAACGCTGTCGGTCAATCCGGCGACCGTGCAGTCGCGGATTACCGGATCATGCCCCGGCGGGAACTTCATGATGGCGGTCGCGGAGAACGGCACCGTCACTTGCGGCGCAGACCAGATCGGCACGGGCGGGGGCGGCAATCCGACTGGGCCGTTCAGCGTGAGTGGCTCGAACACGACAGCAATCATCAATGCCACGCAAAACCAGGCCGGCATTACCAATCCTGATCCCGTCAACAACATTCCTCCGGCGGCGATCTTTGGCACCGCGACGTCAGCGACCAACTATACGATCGGCGTCGGCGGCAAGTCGGTAGCGTCAGATGGCGTTGGAGTGCTTGGCCTCGTGACTAATTCTGGGGTAGGTGAGGACCACAGTTCGACGGCGCTTCTTGGGCTGGCGACTGCCACCACGGGCAAGACCAGGGGGGTGGATGTGGAAGTGAGAAGCCCAGACGGCGTTGCGGGCAAGTTCTCAGCCGTCGGGACAGGAGCGGCGCTCGAGGCCGAAGTGGGTCCAGAGTCCGGGCCGTCCGTGACCCTGTTGGAAGTTGATGCGCAAGGAATGTGGTTTGACGGGACTCGGGTCGAGCTCCAAGCTGACAACTTCATTACACTGCGCGCACCGACGATCAACATAACCGGACCAACCGGAACAGGAACGATCTCCGTCGGAGGAGCGATGAGCGTTACTGGGGCACTTTCGAGTTCATCCATTTCCACCTCGAACATCACCACCCCGAACATGACCGGCGGTGGCGGCGGCAATAGCGTCGCGCTCAGCGGTTCCATGAGCATTTCCGGCAACCTGAATGTCGCAGGCAATCTCCAGAAGCAATCTGGCAGCTTTACGATCGACCATCCGCTCGACCCGGCTAACAAGTACCTTTTCCACTCGTTCGTCGAGTCGCCGGACATGATGAACATCTACAACGGCATGGTGAAGCTGGATGCGCGCGGCGAAGCATGGGTGACGATGCCCGAATGGTTCGAGGCCTTGAACATGGACTTCCGGTACCAGTTGACGGCCATCGGCCGGCCGGCGCCGGATCTCTACATTGCGCGGGAGATCAAAGGCAACCGGTTCAAGATTGCGGGCGGGAAGGCGCACGCTCGGGTTTCCTGGCAAGTCACTGGCGTACGGCAGGATGTATATGCGAAGGAGAATCGCATCCAGGTGGAAGTGCCGAAGAAGCCTGAGGAGCGGGGGACCTATCTGTATCCGCAGGGCTTCCAACCCAAGCCGGTGGTGGCACAGAAGTAGCCGCCGTGAACCCACGGAGGGCGCCCCGCGGGCGCCCTCTTTTTTTGCGGCGTGCGCTAGACTCAGTATGTGCGGTGGAAGAATCTCATTCCCTTCGGCCTGGGCCAGGCCAAGCCCCACCATTTTCGCGACATGGCGCGCGTGGTGTGGCTCAATCGCGACAATCTCCCCTACGCCTGGCGCATCCTGACGCGCGGCGTCTGTGACGGCTGCTCGCTGGGGCCGTATGGCCTGCGCGACAACGTCATCTCCGGCACCCACCTGTGCATGACGCGCCTCAACCTGCTGCGGCTCAACACGATGCCCGCCGCAGCGAATGAAAAGTTTGCGGACATCGCGCGGCTGCGCGCGATGTCGAATGAAGAATTGCACGGGCTGGGGCGGCTGCCTTATCCGATGATCCTGCGCCGGGGCGACAAAGGGTTTCGCCGCCTCACGTGGGAGCAGGCGATGCAGATCATCGCCGAGGAAGCGAAAGCCATCCCCGTCGACCGCATGGCATTCTTCGCCACCTCGCGCGGCCTGACGAACGAGGCGTATTACACCTTCCAGAAGCTGCCGCGGATGCTCGGCACCAACAACGTGGACCTGTGCGCGCGGCTCTGCCACTCGGCCAGCGTTTATGGGCTGAAGCAGACGCTGGGAATCGGCGCGCCGACGTGCTCGCTCTCGGATTTCATCGGGACAGAACTGCTCATCCTGTTCGGCACGGACCTGCCGAACAACCAGCCGGTCAGCACCAAGTACATGCACTACGCGCGCAAGAAGGGGACGAAGATCATCGTGGTGAACCCCTATCGCGAGCCGGGGCTGGAACGGTATTGGGTGCCGTCGGTGCCGTCGAGCGCACTGTTCGGTACGTGCCTGATGGACGACTTCTTCCCGGTGAAGGTCGGCGGCGACATCGCCTTCATCAATGGCGTGATGAAGTCGTTGATCGAGCAGGGCAAGGAAGACCGCGAGTTCATCGCGCGCCACGTAAACGGGTTCGAAGACGTAAAGGCGCACCTGGCGGCGTTGCCGTGGAGTGAGATCGAGGCGTCGAGCGGGATAGCGCGGGCGGAGATCGAGCGCTTTGCCACCATGTACGGCAACGCGAAAAGCGCGGTGCTCTGCTATTCGATGGGGCTGACGCAGCACACCTTCGGCGTGGACAACGTGAAGGCCATAGCCGACCTCGCACTGATCCGCGGCAATATCGGGCGCGAAAAGACGGGCATCATGCCGATCCGCGGCCACAGCGGGGTGCAGGGCGGCGGCGAGTGCGGTGTGGACCCGGCAAAGTTTCCCGGCGGGCTGGACGTGAACGCGGAGAACGCGGCGCGCTTCAGCATGCTGTGGAGCAAGCCGGTGCCCTCGGTGCCGGGCTACCACACGGCGCAGATAGTCGATGCAGCGCATGAGGGCAAGCTCGACTTCCTTTACACCATCGGCGGCAACCTGCTGGAGACAATGCCGGACCGCCACTATGTGGCTGAGGCCATCGGCCGGGTGCGAGTGCGGGTGCATCAGGACATCGTGCTGAACAGCTACGCGACGCTCGATGCCGGGGAGATACTCATTCTGCTGCCGGCGCAGACTCGATATGAGTCGGGCGGCACGTCGACGAGTACGGAGCGGCGCGTGCGGTATTCGCCCAAGATCCCCGGGCAGCATATCGGGGAGGCACGGCCGGAGTGGGAGATCCCGTGCCTGATCGGGAAGGCGCTGTTGCCGAAGCACGCGGCGCAGTTTGCCTACACGTCAGAGGCAGATGTCCGCCAGGAGATAGCCAAGGCTATGCCGATGTACGCCGGCATCGAGAAGTTTAGCCAGGCCGGAGACTTCATACAGTGGGGCGGGCCGCTGCTGTTCCGCGAAGGGTTCACCAACATGCCAGGGAAGCGCGCGTACATGGTGCCGGTGCCCATCCCGAAGATCGAAGTTCCGGCCGGTAAGTTCTACTTCACGACGCGGCGCGGGAAGCAGTTCAACTCCATCACGTACGGACAGAAGGACCCGCTGACCGGGTCACGGCATCGCAATGATGTCTTCATCCATCCCGAGGACGCGGCCGAGGTCGGTATTGGGGATGGTGAAGAAGTGGTACTGCGGTCGGAGATCGGGGAGTTCATCGGACGCGCGCGTTACGCTGACATCCGGCGCGGGAACTTGCAGGCGTACTGGCCGGAAGGCAATGTGTTGATTCCCCGGCGTTACGACCCGGTCTCTCATGAGCCAGATTACAATTCCGTCGTAACTGTTGAAAAGGCAGGGGGTTGTGCAGCTTCCGGTCGGAATACACGTTAATCCAATCGGGCCAAAAAGATACCGGCAAGCGCAGCCGGGGAAGCACAAAAACTGCATCTAAGAGTTAGCTCGAATTATGCCGATGAACGGAAATCGCCCCAAAGTGCTGGTCGCGGATGACGAAAAGGTCATAGCGGACACGCTCGCCATCATCCTCAACCAGAATGGCTTCGACGCCAGCGCCGTCTATACCGGAACGGCAGCCGTGGAGCGCGCGCGCAGCGTGCGCCCGGACCTGATCATCAGCGACGTGATCATGCCAGACATGAACGGCATCGACGCGGCCATCAAGATCCGCGCCTTTCATCCGAACTGCAAGATACTGCTCTTCTCCGGACAGGCGGCGACCGCCGACCTGCTCGAGACCGCGCGCCAGCAAGGACACGAATTCGAGATACTGGCCAAGCCGGTGCATCCGCAGGACCTGCTCGCTAAGTTGAAGGGCTAGAGCTCTCTTCGGCCTTCCATCGCCTTCGACATCGTCACTTCATCAGCGTATTCAATGTCGCTGCCGGCAGGGATGCCGGTGGCGATGCGGGTGATCTTCACCCCCGCGCGTTTGAGCAGCTTGGTGAGATAGTGCGCGGTGGCTTCCCCTTCCACAGTGGGGTTGGTGGCGATGATGACCTCATCCACCGCGCCGGACTCGACTCGCTTGGTGAGAGAAGAGACGCGCAGGTGCTCCGGCCCCACGCCATGTAGCGGCGAGATAGCGCCGTGCAGCACGTGATAGACGCCGTTGTAAGCGCGGGTCTTTTCCACTGAAGCGATGTTCGTCGGCTCCTCTACTACGCAGACCAACCTCTGGTTGCGCGTGGCGCTGGCACAGAAGACGCAGGGGTCGACGTCCGTGATGTTGTTGCAGACGGAGCAGAGGTGGAGGCTTTCCTTGAGCTCGCGGATGGCGCCGGCGAGGGCCTCGGCGTCGTCGGCGGAGGAGCGCAGGATGTGGAAGGCGAGGCGCTGCGCGCTTTTGTTGCCCACGCCGGGCAGCTTGCGCAGCTCGTCGATGAGCCGGGCCATGGGCTCGGCGAACTTGGTCATCGGAACATACCTGGCAGGCCCATGCCGCCCAGCATGCCACCGACGCTGGCCTGCATCGCCTGCTCTGCCTTGCGGCCGGCTTCGTTGACGGCGGCGGTGATGAGGTCCTGGAGCATCTCGACGTCGCCGGACTGGATGGCTTCCGGCTCGATCTTGATGGCGAGCACGCGCTTCTGGCCGTTCATCTTCACGGTAACGGTGCCGCCGCCGGCGCTGGCCTCGACGATGGTGTTGGCCATCTGGTCCTGCAGCTCCTGCGCCTGCTTCTGCGCCTGCTCGAGCATCTCCTGCATCTTTTTGGGATTGAAGTCCATCACGACTTGTCCTTGTGGTCCACCACGGTGCGGATCTCAGCGCCGAACTTCTCCTGCATGTACTGGACGATGGGATCTTCGGCGGCGCGGGTGCGGGCGCTGACACCCCCGGCGCGGACGGTGCTGCGATGTTGCGGCTGCGCGGCACCGTTGCCACCACCGGTGACGGTGACGCGCATGGGACGTCCGGCGGCGCGGCTCGCAGCGGCGGTGACGAGACGCTTGGGCTCGGAGCCAAAAGACATGTCGATCATCACTGCCGAGGCCGCGACTCTCACGGCGATCTCGTTGCCGTTAAGGCTCCATTCGCCCGCGTCGAGCATGCCGGCGAGCATGCCCTGGCTCGCGCCTTCGAGGTCGCTGATGATGGCAGCGCGGAGACCGTCGAGATCAGCGCCGGCCGGCGCAGGCTCGGCGGCATTGTTCATCGCTTCCGCGGCGGCAACGGCGGCGGCAACAGCCGTGGCGGCGGCGAGGACGTTCTTCGCGGGGTTCTCGGCGAGCGCCTGGCCGCCACTCATCTCGGGACCACGGCCTTTGCGGGCGCGGTCGGCGTCGAATGGGGAAACCGCTGGAGGCGCGCTGCGCACAGGCTCGGCGATCCGCGGAGCCGCAGGTGCCGATCTCGGCGCGGCCGGGGTTGTGAAGGGTGTTCCTGCACCCACGGGCTGGGAACTTAGGAGCTGCTCGATAGGCAGCAAGCGCTGCGCGTGGACCATCTTCAGCAGGCCGAGCTCCAGGTGGAAGCGCTGCTCCTGCTTGTAGCCGAGGTCGTCATGCGTTCGCAGCGCGATCTGCAGGAAGCGCGCCAGGTCTTCTTCGCTGAACTGTTCTGCGAGGCGCGCGACGCGGGTCTTCTCGTCAGTGGAGATCTGGAGCAGGGAAGAATCCTTGCCGGAGACCTTGGCCACCACCGCATTCCGCAGGAAGCGGACCAACTGCTTGATGAAGTGGCTGGGGCTGTGGCCTTCGCTGACCAGCTTGTCGAGGATCTTGAGGACCTCATCGCTGGAGTTGCGGTTGACGGCGTTCATCACCGACTCCAGCACTTCGCCGGAGACAGTGCCGACCAGCCCGCGCACCTGCGCTGCGGTGAGGGTGGCGCCGCCGCCCGCGATGGCCTGGTCCATGATGGAGAGGGCGTCGCGCATGGAGCCGTCGCCGGCCTCGGCGAGCAGGGCGACGGCATCGTCCTCGATCTTGATTGTTTCCTGCTTCGCGATGTCCTTGAGCTGGCCGACGATGTCCTCGAACTTCACCGCGTGAAAGCTGAAGTGCTGGCAGCGCGAGCGGATGGTCTGGGGGATGTCCTCGGGCTGGGTGGTGGCCATCATGAAGACGATGTGGCCGGGCGGCTCCTCCAGGGTCTTGAGCAGCGCGTTGAAGGCGGCGTCAGTGATCTGGTGGGCTTCGTCGAGGATGTAGATCTTGTAGCGGTCGCGCGCAGGACGGTAGCGCGCGCCCTCACGCAACTCGCGGATCTCGTCGATGCCGCGATTGGTAGCAGCGTCGATCTCGATGACGTCCACGGCGTTGCCGGCGCGGATCTCGGTGCAGGACTCGCACGTGCCGCAGGGGTCCGGAGTGGGCTTATCGCCCTGGCGGCAGTTCAGCGCCATGGCCAGGATGCGGGCGATGGTCGTCTTGCCGATGCCGCGGTGTCCGCTGAAGATATAGCCGTGCGCGATGCGCTGTTGCTCGATGGCATTGCGCAGCGTGCGGGTCACGTGGTCCTGACCGATGACGTCGCCGAACTTCTGGGGCCGGTATTTGCGGGCCAGGACCTGGTAGCTCATACGGAAATCTCATTATAGAAGAGCGCCACGGCCAGCACCCGCGACATTTGTGGATAAAAATCCAGCCAGGCGACATTCGTCCGCGCCTATGATGGAGGGATGGACTTCGATGCTGTTTCCGTCAAAGAGCTGCTGGACCGTTATCACCAGACGAAAGCCCATTTCGAGACCGCTGCGCGCAGCGTGCCGCCGGACAAGTTCGATTCACCGCCGGCGCCAGGAAAGTGGACCGCGCGGCAGATCATATGCCACCTGGGCGACTGTGAAGCGGTGGCCGCTTGGCGCTACCGGATGATCATCGCGCAGCCCGGCTCGACGCTGACGGCATTCGACCAGGAGAAGTGGGAGAAGGAACTGGGATACGGCGGGCAGTCGTGGGAGGACGCGCTACGCGCCTACACCGTGCTGCGCTGGTACAACCTGGAGATGCTGCGGCGGCTGCCGGTGGAAGCCTGGTCGCGCGTGGCGATGCACGAGGAGCGCGGGGAGAACAGCCTGTTCCGGCTGGTGAAACACAACGCGGAGCACGTGGAGAACCACGCCCAGCAGGTGCGCAACATCGCCCGGAAGTTCGCGGGGGCCGCGGCGGGGTAGGCCGGTCCGCTTGCCATCCATCCCACATGCGAGTACCCTTCTAGGGCTTGGAAGGTGTACCCATGCCCCCCATGTCACTTTCTATATCGAAGGCCGAAATCAATAACGTTACCGTCGTGCGACTGAACGGCCGCATCGTCTTTGGCGAAGAGTCGAACTCACTGCGCCACGAGGTGAAACCGCTGGTGCAAACCCCGGGTGCGGCGGTAGTCATCGACCTGAAAGACGTTTCATACGTGGACAGCGGCGGTATCGGAGCGCTGGTGGGACTCTATACGACGGCGCGCGCCGGCGGAGGGCAGATGCGGCTGGCGGGCGCGAACTCGCGCGTCACGCACGTGCTGCAACTTACCAAGCTTTCTGACATCCTGGGGATCTTTCCGACCGCGGAAGAAGCGGCCGCTGCGATTCGCCGTTCGGCGACCGCCTGATCAGCGCGCGGTGACCAACTCCCGCCCCAGCTTCCGCTGGCGCTCGATCTCCTCTTCGCTGTACATGGTGCCGCGGCATTTCTTCGCCCCGCAGTAGCAAGGGGCTTCGTCGTCTTCTTCGCCGTCAAAGAGACAGTAGTCATAGGTCAGCTCTTCGCCCGCTTCGATGTCCCGCAGGGCGACGATCCATATCTTGCCGTCGATCTCGTCGGTCTCGCAGTTGGGTTCGCAGCAGTGGTTGATGAAGGCGGCGATGCCGTGGCCGTCGATGATGCGGCCATCGTCGAGGCCGAAGAGATAGGTATACGGGCGGCCTTCGTAGAGCTCGTCGGCACGCTCCCGGCTCACGATAGGGCCGGTGTACTCGACGACCTGGGTGTCTTTCTTGATGGGTGCCGTGGTGTAGACGCCGGCGGCATGGATGTCAGAGGAGCGAACGATGAGTCCCATAGGTGACCTACGGGATTATAGATGCCATCTGCGCGCAGCGGGTTCCGTCAGGGATGATCGGCATTGAAACTTCGGGACGGCCCGGCAATCTAATCGGATGCGAGAATCCGTTTATCATCAGATCTGGACCATTCGTTGGAGGCACCATGGAGAAGGCGACGTTCGGCGCGGGATGTTTCTGGGGAGTAGAGGCCGCATTCCGGGAGATACCGGGGGTGGTGGATACGGCGGTCGGCTACCTGGGTGGGACGCTGAATAACCCGACGTACCACGACGTCTGCACCGATACCACGGGCCACGCCGAGGTGGTGGAAGTCACCTACGACCCGAACCAGGTGAGCTATGAAAGGCTGTTGGAGCTGTTCTGGAGCATCCACAATCCGACGACGCTGAACCGCCAGGGGCCGGACGTGGGGTCACAGTATCGCTCGGCCATCTTTTACCACTCCCCTGAGCAGAAGGCGGCGGCGGAGAAGTCGAAGCAGGAACTGGCGGCGTCCGGAAGGTTCGCACGGCCCATCGTGACGGAGATCACGCCGGCGTCAGAGTTCTATCGCGCCGAGGAGTACCACCAGCAGTATCTGGCCAAGCGTGGCCTGCGCAACTGCCACATCTGAGGCATTTTCAACGCGTATAATGGCGCTTTGCCGCACTCTTGCGGCGAGGCGCCATCATGAAGATCGAACGGTTTGAAGTCCCTGGGCTGGCCCATTACTCGTACGTAGTCTCCACCGAAGGCCAAGCTGTCGTCATCGACCCTAAGCGCGACGTGGACACCTACGTCAACTATGCCGCGGCCAACGGACTGAAGATCACGCACATCCTTGAGACCCACATCCATGCCGATTATGCCTCCGGCGCGCGAGAGCTGGCGCACCAGACCGGCGCCGAGATGTGGCTGAGCGCGCACGATACCGGCGAAGACTTTGAGTACCAGTTCCCGCACCATGCGATGAAGGACGGCGACGAGCTGCACATCGCAGAGATGCGGTTCGTAGCGCTGCACACGCCCGGCCATACGCCGGAGCATCTGGCTTTTGCTTTGTATGACACCAAGCGCAGCAGCGAGCAGCCGCTGGCGATGTTCTCCGGCGACTTCGTGTTCGTCGGGTCGCTGGGGCGTCCGGACCTGTTGGGTGAAGCCGCCAAGCTGAAGCTGGCGAAGTCGCTTTACAGGAGCGTGACCGAGAAGCTCACGCCCTTCGCCGATGGCGTGGAGATCTATCCCGCGCACGGCGCGGGGTCTATGTGCGGAGCGGGAATGTCTGACCGGCCGCAGACGACGCTTGGCTATGAGCGGCTCTGCAACGCCTTCTTCCACCAAAAAGATGAGAACGATTTTGTCGCCCGAATACTCGGCAGCGTGCCGCCATTCCCGGATTACTACCGGCGGATGAAGAAGGTGAACTCGGACGGGCCGAAGCTGCTGAACGGGCTGCCCGGCGATAAGGCGCTGAACGTTGCGGAGGCCAAGAAGGCGATCGACGCGGGCGCCGTGGTGTTGGACCTGCGGCGTCCGGAGGCGTTCGGCGGCGCGCACATCCCGGGGGCGATCAACATCGGGGGCGGCAACAGCCTGGCGATGTGGGCGTCATGGGTGCTGCCGTATGAGACGCCGATCCTACTGGTGGGCGATGCGGCGAGTGACTACGAGCAGGCACGGCGCGCGCTAATCCGCGTCGGCCTGGACGACATCATCGGCTACCTGAAGGGTGGAGTCATCGCGTGGATCGAAGCGGGAATGGACCAGGCGCACCTGCCGCAGATATCAGTGGAGGAGCTGCACGCCAAGCGCGACCCGTATGTCGTCGACGTGCGCGGCGACGGCGAGTGGAACGGCGGCCACATCGAAGACGCCCAACACCTGATGGCCGGCGACGTGCCGAAGCGCATGTCTGAGATCGACAAGACGCGCGATGTCCACGTCATCTGCGGCACGGGATACCGGTCGAGCGTCGCCAGCAGCCTGCTGAAGCGGGCGGGCTTTCGATCGGTGTTCAATGTAGTCGGCGGCATGACCGCGTGGCGCAAACGCGGGCTGCCCGTCACGACCGCGGCGGGCGCGACCTGCGCCAGCACGCGCTGAAGCGGTGGCCAGAATCGCGGCTCTGTGACAGAGAAGCTTCACTTCAATCCCGTAGCCGGACAGTACGCCGCGTATCGGCCTACCTATCCTCCTGAACTGGCGGAGTACCTGGCCGGGCTGCCGCAGGCGCGTGATGTCGCGTGGGACGCAGGTTGTGGCTCCGGGCAGCTTTCACTCCCCCTCGCCTCTCACTTCAAGCAAGTCTTCGCCACCGACGCCAGCCCCGAGCAGGTGGCCAAAGCGCCGTCGCATGAGCGGGTGCGCTACTCGGTGGCGCCGGCAGAGACCAGCGGGCTCGCGGCGGATTCCGTGGACCTGATCGTGGCGGCGCAGGCGGCGCACTGGTTCGACCTGACTCGCTTCTACGCCGAAGCCCGGCGCGTGGCGCGGCCCGGGGCGTTCATCGCCCTGATCACGTACGGCAACCTGGAGATGGACGGCTTCCTCCACGACCTGATCCGAGTATTTACCTTCACCACCCTCAAGGGCTTCTGGCCGGCGGAGCGCAGCTTCGTCGACGACGGCTATGCATCGCTGCCGTTTCCTTTCGACGAGCGTCACCCGCCGCAGCTCGCCATGGTGAAGGAACTTTCGCGGGAGGCGCTGCTGGGCTACATACACACGTGGTCCTCGGTCAGCAACCTGAAGCGTAAGGGGATGAGCGACGTGTTGCAGAAGTTCGAGCAGCAGTTGAAGGAGATGTGGGGGGAGGCCGAAACGCGTGAGGTGCGCTGGCCGCTCTCGATGCGCGTAGGCCGCGTGCGCTAGACGAGCGCCTGCTCGAGCTCCGCCGCCGGCAGCCGCATGCCGACGTAGAACGTGCCGAAAGCGGCATAGACGGCGCTGACCTCATCGAAGCGCATCTCGTAGATCAGCTTCTTGAAGATGACAGGATCGTCGGCGAAGAGCGTGACGCCCCACTCCCAGTCGTCGAGCCCGATGGAGCCGGAGATGATCTGCTTCACGGTGCCGGCATAACGGCGGCCGATGAGACCATGTTCGTGCATCTGGCGCTGGCGCTCCTCGAGCGGCAGCGTGTACCAGTTGATCGATTCACCCCGCTTGCGGTCCATGGGGTAGAAGCAGACATATTTGGCGGCGGGAATCTCCGGGAAGAGGCGGCTCTTCATCGCCTCGCGCTGGCGGGAGAGCACCTCTTCGATCGCCTTGTTCCAGTCATCGGAGTTCGGTTCCACGCCCTTGTCGATCAGCGCTTCGTAGGTCTTGACGGTGGATTCGTAGAGGCCGAGCTCGACAACTGATACATACGACGTTGTGGGCTCCAGGTAGTCGAAGAGGCGCAGCCGCGCGAGCTTCGATTCGACGGCGGTGAGGTCGGCGAAGGCATCGCGGAAATGGACGAAGAGCAGGTCGCCTTTGTGGCCGAGCAGGGAATAAGCGGCGCTTTGGCCGCCGGCGGCCTTCTCCATGCCTGCCAACGCCTGAGCCGCTTCGCGCGCGACGGCGGCGCGGTCGGCCGGGCCCAGCTTCTTCCACTCCGTCCAGCGGATGCGGAACATCTGGTGCAGCACGCCCGCACCCTCAATGGTGAGCGGGACCTGCGGCAGTGCGGTCTTCGTTCTGGGGGTCACTGACATCCCGAGTATTGTACGGCAAAGGAAAAGGCGGGCCGCAGCCCGCCCCTTCCGCATGCAGGTCAGATCATTCGACCTGGTTGAGCCATTGCTCGTAGGCGTTGAAGTTGTACGGACGGTTGAGGAACTTGGTCAATAGGTCGGCAGCGGGCTTGGACGCGCCGGGCTCGAGGATGGTTCGCCGGTACTTCATGGCGGTCTGCTGGTTCATCAGGCCGTCGCGCTGGAACTCGGTGAGCAGGTCACGCGCGATGACCAGCGACCACATGTAGGTGTAGTACATGGCCGAGTAGCCGTCCAGGTGCCCGAAGGCCGTCTGGAAGTGCGTGCCCTCCACGTACTTGAAGGGCGTGTACTGCGACACGCCGGCTTTCACCATCGCATCAGTGTCGAGGCCCTTGGGGTCACGGTTGTAGAGTCCAAGGCTCAACGCGGCCAACTGCATCTGCCCGCGCACATACAGTCCTTTGCCGACCTCGGCGCTCCGTCGAAGCTGCTTGACCATCGCCTCCGGAATGACTTCTCCCGTCTGGTAGTGCCGGGCAAAGAGCTGCAGCGTGCTGGCAGTAGTGGTCCACTCCTCGAACATCTGCGAAGGTGCTTCGATGAAGTCCCACTGGAAGCTGTAACCGACCCACTTCGGCTGCCCGGAGAAGATCAGATGCACGGTGTGGCCGAACTCGTGGAAGAAGGTGGTGACATCGTTCTGCGAGAGCAGCGCCGGGCCCTTGGAGGGGTCAGGGAAGTTCTGCACCAGCGCCATCTCCGGCAGGTACGTGCCTTTGCGTCCGGGAGTGACGAAGAAATTCGCCGCGTGGCTGAACTTGTTCTCGCGGGGGAAATTGTCGAAGTAAATGCGGCCAAGCACCTTCCCGCCTTCCACGACGTCGTAGGTCTCGACACTGGGGTGCCAGACGGGCGCGTCCTTGACCAGCCGGAACTCCACGCCATAAAGCTTGCCGGCGATGGAGAGCAGGCCGTCGCGGACGCGGCTGTATTCAAAGTTCGGGCGCACGGACTGCGAATCGAACTTGTACTTGGTGTTCAGCAGCTTTTCTTTGTAGTAGCTCGAATCCCAGGGCTTCACCTCGGTGGCGCCGGGGTCTTCCTGCCTCGCGGCTTCCAGCAGCTCGGCGTAGTCGGCCTTCATGCGCTTGTCGGCGGCGGCGGTGATCTTGGCGACGAAGTCGGCCGCGTTCTGCGCATTGCCGATCATCTTGGTCTCAGTGACGTACTCGGCCCAGTTCTTGTAGCCCAGCAGCGTGGCCAGCTCGTAGCGCTTGGCCAGCATGCGGTCGAGGACTTCCATGTTCTCGGGGTAGGCGCGCTGGTTGTAGACGCGATAGAGCCGCTCGCGGGCCGCTGAACTTTTGGCGTACTTCATGAATGGCTGGTAGTCCGGGTACGTGGTGTTGATGGTGACCATGCCATCGGCGCCTCGGGCGTGCGCCTTCTTGTAGTCCTCCGGCAGGCCGTCGAGTTCCTCCGGCTTGAACTTGGCGGAGCGCATGCCCGCCGCGATGTTCCGGCCGAAGTCCTGACCGATCTTGGTCAGTTCTTCATTCAGCGCCGTCACTCGGGCGCGGGTGGCGGCATCCTTATCGACGCCGGCACGGCGGAAGTCAGTGAGGGTCTGCTGGATGAGGTACCGGGTCTCGGGGTCGGCGCTCTTGGCGTCGAGAGCGACGATGGCGTCATAGACGCCGCGGTCGAGCGAGATCTCGGTGGCGACCTTCGAGACTTCCTGGCCGCAGACTTCGCCGGCTTCGCGCATCTCCTTGACCGGGCTGGTCTGTTGCGCGCCGTCCGAACGGTTGGAGGCAAAGCTGAGGGCGAGGTTGGCGTTGTCGAGCGCCTGTAGAGTTTGCTCGGTGTTGCGCGGGGCCTTCATGGCCTTCAGCCGCGCGATCTCCGCCTTGGCGTACTCGATGTCTTGGGTGCAGGCCGCCTTGAAGGCGTCTACGCTGCCGCTAAGCAGTGCCGCTCCCGGAAATTTGGGCGAATCGTTCTTCTGAGCCGCGGCGCTCTTCTGGGCTACAGCTAGGCTGCTGAATGCCACCGCCACTGCGAGGGCGGCCATCAGCCGCCGGGAAAACTGCATAGGGAATCCTCCTTGGATCGCCTGCAAAGGGAATGTCCGGTAGAGACTCTTGATTCTAGAAGTTGGAAGCAGTCAGGCTAGGAAAATGTGACAAAAGGCCGTTTAGAGGACGAATCCCTACTCCGGAACAAGTCCTCTACCTGCGCGGAATTCGAATCCTCGTGGAGGCCACCGTTTCTGCAGCTTAAGCGCTGCTCGTTCCAAGGCCTTGTCGCGGGTAGGAGTCACGCGAACGAGTTCTTCCCAGTCGGCGTAGCCCGACGTGTAACCACCCCGGGCCCAGGGCAGTCGATACAGCCTCAACCAGTCTCCGTAGTCCTCGAGGCGAAGGAACTGGGTCTTGTGCGCCGCGTCGGCAAAGTCCTTCAAGCCAAGCTCCAGGTGCAAAGGATTTCCTTTTTTCCGAAGCTGCTTATATCTCGAAAATGGAAGGCGTGCTGGTTTTGCGCTCAGCCCGTCCTTGAGTGCCTTGACCAAACCGCCCGTATCGCCAAAATCAACCCAACTTGCGGGAGTTCGTAGATAACAGAAGGGTCCTTGATACCGGATAGAGCCGATCTTGGTAGTAAGGGTTGCGTTTACTTCCCAAAGCCTGAAGAACACCCAGCTTTGTTCAAACTGGTAGAAATGTACCTCAGCACGCAGCTTGTGGCGTTGCACGAGGCTGAGGTCAGGTCGGCCCATGGCGGTTATTCCGCGAGAACACGCCATTGAGGGTCGGTCAGTGGGACAACAGAGAGGCGTCCCTGGCGGACCAGGGGCGACTCCTTGAACGTGGCCGTGGCCTTGATCTCGGCGAGCGAGACCGGCTTCGTCAGGGCCTTGCCCGCCTTGATGGTCACCAGCGGTGTCTTGGGGTCGCTGTTGTTGACGCTGACGACGGTGGCAGTGCCGACTGCGCTCTTCTCATCGCCGGTGTGATAGATGACCAGCTCATCGCCGGGCTGCATGGCGCGCAGATGCTTCACCGCCACGGGGTTGGTGACTCCGTCCCACACAGTCTTGCCGTCGCGCTGCAGGTCGGCAAAGGAGTACACGCTGGGCTCGGTCTTCAGCAGGTAGCGCATGGGTTCCATTTACGCAGACAAGCAGGGCGGCGTCAAATCGCCGGCCGCCGCGTGTGCCAGTCGGTCGCCTGCTCGAAGGCATAAGCGAGGCGAAGAACTTCGGCATCGGCGCCGTTAGGCCCCGTGATCTGCAGACCGATAGGCAATCCTTCACTGGTGAAGCCGCAAGGGACGGAGATGGTCGGCAGACCCAGCGCATTGAAGACGCGGGTATTGCGCAGCATCTCGAGCTCCTTGGGCCGGGCGGTCTCGGGGTCGTTGAGGTCGGCGACGGCGGGCGGCGGAATGGACGTGGTCGGCGTGATGAGCAGGTCCAGGTCTTCATTCTGGAAGTAATGCGCAGTCTTCTGCCTGAGCTGCTGGACGAGCCGGAGGCTCTCCTGGAAGGCGGCGGCGGTGACTTCGGCTCCGGAGCGGATGCGCTTCAACGTGGGCGGCTGGTAGAGCTCTGGCTTCTGGGCGACGAACTCCCGGTGGTACGCGTAGGCCTCCGCGCGCAGGACAGTCGTGTAAGGCTCGAGAGTAGCAGCATAGCTGGCGTCGCCACCGAGCGGAGGGCAGTCGCGTTGCGAGCGCGTGAGTTTCTTTAGCACGGCCAAGGCTTCATCGATCGCTGACAGGATGTCAGGGTGGACGCCGGAGAAGAAGTAGTCGCGCGGGATGCCGAGGCGCATGGAGGAAGTCTTGTCGGCGATGTTGGCGATGTAGTCCGGCACAGGAGCGTTCAGGCTGGCGGCGTCGTTCGAGTCGTGGCCGGCGATTGCCTGGAGCATGAGGCTCGCATCCTTGATGGTGCGCGTCATAGGCCCGACGTGGTCGGTCGTCTGGGAGAGCGGGATCACTCCCGCGGCGCTGACGCGCCCGTAGGTGGGCTTGAAGCCCACGATGCCGCAGTAAGCGGCGGGCTGGCGGATGGAGCCTCCGGTGTCCGTGCCGATGGCGGCGTAACACATGCCGGCGGCGACCGCAGCCGCGGAGCCGCCCGAGGACCCTCCCGGGCTGACGGCCTTGTTCCACGGATTCCGCACCGGACCGGAGTGGCTGATGGCCGAGCTGCCACCGTAGGCGAACTCGTGCAGGTTCGTCTTGCCGAGGAAGACCGCGCCGGCAGCCTTCAGGCGGCGTACGATCTCGGCGTCCTCAGTGGGGACACGATCTTGGAAGAGCGCACTGGCGGCAGTGGTGCGTATGCCGGCGGTGTCGACGAGATCTTTCAGGGCAATAGGTATGCCGTGCAGCGGCCCTTTCCAGCGGCCGGCGTGGATCTCGCGCTCGGCGGCGCGCGCCTGGTCCAGAGCGAGGTCAGCTGTGACGGTAATGAAGGCGTTCAGCTTCCGCTCAAGCTGCTCGATGCGGCGGAGACATTCCTCGGTCAGCTCGACGGGCGAGACCTTTTTGCTGCGCAGGAGGCGGGAAGCCTCGCTGAAGTCCATCGTCGTTTTGTCGGCCATAGCGAACGCGGTGGCGAGTTGCAGTCTGAGTATAAGATTCCTTTAGCGTTTGAAACAGAAAGAAGGCTGCCACCAGGGATGACGTTGAAAGCAATGAAGCGACTCCTCGTTGTTTTTTTCGTGCTGGCCGCCACAGGTTGTGCCAGCCTCATCGAGGACACTCGCACCTTGATCAACCGCGGCGACTTCGCCGGCGCCGAGGCGCACATCAGGTCGTACCAGGCCCGGAACGGAGTCACCCCGGAATCACTGGAGGCGTACTCCTGGCTGGGACGCGGGTATTTGGCCGCCGGAAAGCTGGTCCAGGCCGAGGAGTATGCCGCCAGGGCCGAACAACTGGTCCTGCAGCATTTGAAAAAGACAGGTTCTGTCCTCGACGCCGAGCCGCACCTGCCGATCGCACTCGGCGCCGCGCTCGAGGTCCAGGCCCAGGTAAGGGCAGCGCAGGGTGAACGGGCCGCCGCCGTTGACTACCTGCGGACGCAGTTGAAACAGTACTTCAAGACTTCGATCCGAACGCGCATCCAGAAGAACCTGAATCTGCTGAGCCTCGAAGGGAAGCCAGCGCCGGCGCTCGATGTATCGGAATACCTGGGCGCAGTTCCCAAGCCGCTCTCTGCGTACAAGGGCCGTCCGGTCTTGCTTTTCTTCTGGGCACACTGGTGCGCCACCTGTAAGAGTCAGATTCCCGTGGTACGCAGGTTGATGGACGAGTATGGCCCCAAAGGTCTGGTCCTGGTGGGCCCGACGCAGCGCTACGGATATGGCTCCCGCGGAGCGAATCTTTCGCCTGCGGCCGAACTCAAGTACATCGATGAGGTCCGGCAGAGGGTTTATGCACCGCTGGAAGGCATGGCTGTACCCGTGAGCGAAGAAAACTTCAGCCGCTACGGGGCCAGCACGACGCCGACGCTGGTGCTGGTGGATGGCGGCGGAATCGTGAGGCTGTACCGTCCGGGGCCGATGGGTTATGAGGAGTTGCGCGCTCGGATTGGTACCGTGCTGCGCTGAGAGGTGGAGCAAAGAATGGTGGAGGCGGCGGGAGTTGAACCCGCGTCCGAAAATGTTACTGGCGAAGTGACTACATGCTTATTCGGCTCATGCTTCCGGCCTTCACCGGAAACGTTCGCGAACCGCGCTCAGAACCGACGAGAAACGCGTTCCGCTAGCCCGTGGATCTCACCGCCGACGCCCTGGCTTAGCATCGGCAGCCAGCCCGCTGAATGACGTCCACCGGCGGTCCGCGGGCGGAACCACCTAGGACGGCTACTTAAATCAATTAAGCAGCGTATGCCATTTCATGATTGGCACTTATCGTTTTGCACTCGATCACGGGTGAATGCCCCCCGGCATGCCACTTGGCCGCAAGCATCTCCGTCGAAGCCGTGACGCCCCCATTGTGGGTGCCCGGCGGCTCAACGCCGCCAGACGGCCGGAAAAGCCTGGGCAGATGCCCAGTTTTCAAAGAACTGACTTCTAGTCTGGGACGTTCGCCCAGCTAAGTCAACCCACATTAGATGACGCGAAAGCGTCGGTCGATTCAGCCCGCGGGCGAAAGCGGTGGCGAGCGGCAAAGAGGCTCAACGCAAGGATCACGGCCCAAATGGCGCCACCTACGAGCCGAACATTCGCCAGCGCCTCCGGGGTGATCGGCGACGGCTTCCCGCGCATGGCTTCGCGGGCGCTCTTGTACTCAGCGGCGTGTTCGACCAGTGCGTCCGGACTCATGGCATCATTCACCGGCACAAAGAGCGTGACCGCCATGAGGGCGTAGGGTGCGTACGAGTGCAGGCGGAAGAGTGCGGCCGCAGACCATACTGAAGCCGCAGCCAGAAGCACCCACAGAATCCTGCCGTCGAGGCCAGTGAACTTGTTGTCGGCCAAATAAAAGAAGGTGTAATCACTGAATCCGCGCGCCACCATCTTGCTGGAGCTCAAGACCGTGACGATTCCCAACGCAAGAAACCAGCCCGATTGTCGTTCCGCCAGTTCCGCGTCTGTCCGTTCACCCTCCGGCGTCTGGACGATTCCCATAGCATAGCGGCCGAACGATTGGCCGAAGGGTTTTTGCACCAGCAGTTCCAACGCCACCCAGAACCCGAATGCTAATGGCCAGTGGTATCTATCGATGTCCAGGAAGGTGCCGATGATGTAGGCGACCGAGGATCCGACCAGCAGATCCAGGTACATGACGCCCAGGCGCCTCCAGCGCGAGACCGGGAGAGTCCGAAGTTCCGCCGGCGGGAAGGGACTGGTGAAAGGCTCCATCGCGGCAGAGAGTGTAGCATTGGCGCATTGCCCAGTTACAATTCTGCATCCCCCGTGGCCGCCGCACATCCAACTCCGGTGCCGGAAACCTGTCTCATTTGCGGGGAGTGCTGTTGATGCGCGCCGAAGCCCTTCCCGTCGCCCAGGTCCCGCACCTTACCCGCCTTTATTCCCATTACCTCACCGACTTTTCCCGCGTCCTGCCGTATTACTCGTGCCCGCCGCTCAGCCGTGACTGGATGACGAGCAAGCCGGAGTATCCGGCGGAGCGCCGTGCGGCCGTTGCGTCGGTACTCGAGGCGCAGAACCAGGCTTGGGGAGCAGGGGAAGCGGCGCAGCGTAACCTGGCCCGCTTCCGCGCGGGTGCCGCCGCGGTAGTCACGGGGCAGCAGGTGGCGCTATTCGGCGGGCCGCTGTACGCCATCTTGAAGGCCGTTACCGCCATCAAGCTGGCGGAAGAGGCGACTGCCGCCGGAGTAGATACCGTCCCGATCTTCTGGCTGGCGACGGAAGACCACGACCTGGCGGAGGTCGCGTTTGCGAACCTGCCGGCTGCGTCACACCTGCAGAAGGTCACCGTATTGCCGGAGGCGAAGGACGGCGCACCGGTCGGGAGCATCCGGTTCGACGATGAGATCAAGACCGCTGTGCGGACGGCCGCGGAGTTGCTCGGCGAGTCTGAGGTCACCACGTGGCTGCGGGAATCTTATGTGCCGGGCGCGACCTTCGGCGATGCCTTCGCGCGCCTGTTCGCGCGGCTCTTCGCCGAGCATGGGCTGATCGTGCTGGATCCGTCACATGCGGAGCTGCACCGGATCACCCAGCCGCTGTATCTCCAGGCAGCGGAGCGCGCGCCGGAGTTGACCGAGTCGCTGCTGGAGCGGAATCGCCGGCTTGAGGCCGGCGGCTACCACGCGCAGGTAAAAGTCACGAATACGTCGACGCTGTTGTTCGCCGCCGAGGATGGCGTGCGTATGCCGGTACAGCGCATCAATTCGCACTTCCTGATCGGCGAGAAGAAGGTCAAACCGGAAGAGCTCAAGGCGAAGATCAGCGGCTCGCCGCAGAGCATCACGCCCAATGCGCTCTTCCGTCCGGTGGTGCAAGATCACCTCCTGCCGACGATCGCGTACGTCGGCGGGCCGGCGGAGGTCGCATACTTTGCCCAGTCGGCGATCGTGTACGAGAAGCTCCTGGGTCGCGTCACGCCGATCGTGCCGCGGCTCTCGGCCACGCTGGTAGAGCCGCGCATTGCGCGCAAGCTGGAGAAGTATCGGCTGGTCCCGGCGATGGCTTTCCACGGCGAAGAGCTCCTGACCCGGACGCTGGCCACGCATGCACTGCCGCCGGAGCTTTCAGCCAAATTCGTGGCGGCGCGGGAGACGCTAGACGCCGCTTTGGGCTCACTCGAGATGGGGCTGGAAAAACTCGATGCCACGCTGCGGGAGGCGAGCGAGCGCTCAGCGACGAAGATGCGGTACCAGCTCCAGCGGCTGGAACAGAGGGCCGCATTGGCCCAGCAACGGCGGCAGGACGACATCGCGCGGCATGCCCACGAGATCGCCACGGCGCTTTATCCGCACAAGAGCCTGCAGGAGCGGCAAGTGGCCGGGGTGTACTTCCTGGCGCGCTATGGGATGCAGCTCATCGCGGAGCTCAAGGCCCATACCGATCCTGCCTCGGCGGACCACCTGCTGCTTTACCCGTAGGCTTGCGCGGCGGTGTGGCGGCAGGAGTAGAATCGCCCCATGGCGAAGTCCGAGTCCAAACTCCAGCCCTTTGAGATCGGGTGTCCCTGCTGCAGCGCGCTGATCAAGGTCGACCCCGAGACGCGCGCCGTCATCGCGCACACGCCGCCGGTGCGGCCCAAGACCTTTCAGGATTTTGAGGAGGCCGGCCGGGCCATGCGCGACCAGGAGAGCCGGCGTGAGTCGCTCTTCCAGCAGTCAGTGGAGGCGGAGAAGCAGAAGGCCAGCCTGCTGGAAAAGAAGTTCCAGGAGGCGATGAAGAAGGCCAAAGAGACGCCGGACACGGGTAAACCGCTGCGCGACATCGACCTCGGCTGAAGACGCATCCCACGTTTATGCCTCCGTTGCTGCTCGGCCACCGCGGCGCCCGCAATTACGCCCCGGAAAACACCTTCGCCGCGTTCGACCTGACGCTCCAGCACGGGTGCGATGGCTTTGAGTTCGACGTCCGGGCCTCTGCCGACCTTCACCCCATCATCGTGCATGACCCGCATCTGGATGACATAGTCATCGCGGACTTTGCCGCCGAACGCCTGTTCTCGCTGAACCGGGCAATCCCTCAAATGTGGCAGGTGTTCGAGCAGTATGGGGGCCGCGCGCACCTGAACGTGGAGCTCAAGGTCGTGGGACTGGAGGAGCGCGTCGCCGAGCTGATGGAGACATACGCGCCGCGCGATGTGATGGTGTCGTCGTTCCTGCCGGAGGTGATCCGGAGGATGCATGAGGCGGCGCCGCGGGTGCCGCTGGGGTATGTAGTCCGGTGGCCGCATCTGGTGCGGCGCTGGAAGAAGCTGCCGGTGACGCACGTGGTGGTGCACTACTTGATCGCGCGCGATGCGCTGATCCGCGAGCTCAAGGCCGAAGGGAAGCAGGTCTTTATCTGGACGGTGAACGACCAGGAGCAGATGCGACGCTTCGCCGACCTGGGCGTGGACGCCATCATCTCGGATGACACGCTGCTTCTGAGCGAAACGTTTTCCCGCCGTCGCGACGCGGCTCCCGCCTAGCCAGGCGGTAGAATCTAATCCATGCTTCTCCGTATTCTCGCGGTAGGAATCCTGCTGTCATCACTGGCAGCGGCCGATGTGAAAGCGAAGACTCGCGTCACGGCTTCGGGCGCGACGGTCGAGACCACCACACTTGTAAAAGGATCGCGGGTGCGGCAGGAACCCATGGCCGCCGGCGAAGAACCGCAACTCATCCGCATCTATCAGTGCGACCTGGGGCGGCTGCTGTTACTGAATCCCCGCAACAAGACTTACCGGGTGATTGCGCTGGAGAACGCGAAGGAGTCGCTCGACCCGTCGGCGCCGAGCCGCCCGACGCGCACCAGCCGCTCCGGAACGGTGGTGACGCTGACCACCACTGTGATGGATACCGGACTGCGGCGCGAAATCGACGGCAAGTCAGCGCGGGGCATCAATACGGACACGACTGCCGACAGTCCCGAAGGCGCGTGCACTTCGGCGCGCAAGATACGGCTCAACTCCCGCGGCTGGTATGCCGACATGCCCGGCATCGACGCAAGTTGCGCGGAGCCGACCTTGGCCGGGTTGAGGCTGCGTCCCTCCGAGCCGGAGTGCAGTGACCGTGTCGTTTTTCGCATGAAGGGCAGTCTGCCGTCCGGACTGCCGCTGCTGATCGAGTCCACGCTCGGGACTTCCGAGGGTGAAGTCAGCATGAAGCAAGAGCTGGTCAGCATCAGCGAAGTGGAGGGGCTCGAAGCTGCTCTGTTCGAGGCTCCTTCCGGATTTCGTCTGGTGCAGACCCAGGAAGAGCTGCTGGTGAGCGACGATAAGGCTGTGACTTCGGAAGCGAGTCTGACTCGCCCGGAGCGCGCCACGCGTTCCGGAGAATCGCGGCCGGAGTTGCCGCGGGTTTGCGTGGCGCCGGTGAAGGGCGTCGAGAGCGGCAATGAACAGTCGGCACAGCTGCGGCTCGGAGGCTTCCTGAATCGGCAGGGCTTTGCGTCCGTGATCGTGCCGGCTGCGGGGCCGGAGCGGTCGGCCGCGGCGAAGAAGGGAGTGGAGTGCGCCTTTGCTGTTGCGGTGGAGAAGATGGCCGGACAAAAGGCAGGGCCGGCGCGCTACCGCTATCAGGTCAGTGCAGTCGATAAACCGGGGAGAGCGAAGCACGGGCAGGTGACTGCGAAGCCCGAAGAGGCGGAAGATCAGCTCTGGGAAAACCTGGCGAAGGCGATTGCCGGGCAAATTTCCAAGAAGAAGTAGCAGTGGCCTTTAGCTACAGAAACTTCAAGTAATCCTTTGCGGTGAAGCCGGGGAAGACCTTAGCCAGTTCCTTGGTCCCCATGTGCCGCGCCAGGCACTCGGAGAGCACGGTCCGGAAGTCGGTGGTCAACTCCAGATCGCGGCCCTCGTAGAGGTGGCGTTCGTCCAGTCCGGGCCAGCGGCCATAGACCTTGCCGCCCTTCACCGGTCCGCCCAGCACCAGCATTACGTTGGCATGGCCGTGGTCGGTGCCGCGGGTGCCGTTCTCGCGTACGGTGCGCCCGAATTCAGACATGGTGACCACGACGGTGTCTGCGCCCAGGTCGCCGATGTCCGTCCAGAAGGCCGCGATGCCCTGCGCGAACTCGCGCGACAGGTTGGCGAGCTGCCCCTGCACCGCGCCTTCATTGACGTGGTGGTCCCACCCGCCGATGTCGACGAACGCCACCTCGACGCCAAGATCGGCTTTCAGCAACTGCGCCACTTGCTTCAGGCTCTCGCCGAAGCGGCCACGCGGGTAGCGGGCGCCCGCGGCGGGAACGTAATTCGCCGGCGCAGCGGCCTTGAGCATCTTGACCGCCTCGAAGGTCTCCTTGCCGGTGCCGTGCAGGACGGAATCTACCGACTGCGCATACATGGACTCGAAGGTGCCAGACGCGCCCATCGCGTCGGTGCGACCGCCCACGCCAAACTCATTGATGTTGCTGATGGCGACGGCAGGTGCAGTGCCGGAAAGCATACGCGGCAGGGCAGTGCCCATGGCCACGGCGCGGAAGGGCGATTCCTTCTGCGCCTTGGAGATGGCGACGGTGCGATTCAGCCAGCCGTCTTCAGTCGACTTCACGCCGGGCGTGCCGGACTCCATGTAGTCCTGCGCGTCGAAATGGGAGCGGGTGTTGTCAGGCGAGCCGGCGGCATGGACAATGGCGAGCTGCTTAGCGTCCCAGAGCGGCTTCAGCGGCTCCATCGCCGGATGCAGCCCGAAGAAGCCGTCGAGGTCGATGACCGAGGCCGCGCCGCGCTTGGGCCGCGGGATGGCGATGGTCGGGCGCATGCGGTAGTAGGCGTCCTCCGCGTGAGGGACGACCATGTTGAGGCCATCGGCAGCGCCGCGCTGGAAGAGCACCACGAGGCGCTTCTTCCCGAAAGCGGAAGGAGACGCGAAAGCCGCGCGCGTGAGGAAGCTGGGCAGCGCGGCCGTGCCGACCAGGGCCAGGGCGCCGTTGCGGATGAAGATGCGTCGTGTGATCGCCATCGCTTATCTCCTTTGGAACTCCGGCGAGCCGAGGATGAGGCCGGCCATGACGCCGAGGCCCTCACCCTGCGGGCGGAACATTCCCGGGCGGGGCATGTCGTCAGACATGGCCGCCGGCTGATACTTCGGGTCTGCCGCCTGCTTGCGGATCGTCTCCAGCGTCTGCTTCGAGATGTCGCCGGCGACAAGTGCTTTCGTCAGCGCTTCCAGTTCGTTGGCCGGCGTCGTCTGTCCCAGCACTTTCTCCTTATTCAGAACGAGGCCGCGGACTTGGCCGTTCGCCAGTGATAGCGCGAAGTTGAGCCGGTTCAGCAATGCCGCGGAGTTGACCCACGCCTCCGCCTTCATCGAGTAGCCGGTCGGGGGCTGGGCACCATATAGCGGCATGCCCAGGCGGTTCAGCGTCTGGATCAGGGGCTGCGCGTTGCGCACTTCCGCGCCGGTGACGCGCACGGCAGAGGCAACGAACTCGAGCGGCGTCTTCACCTTGGCGCGGTAAGCGTCCTGGGCCCAGAACTCGGGTGACTTGAACAGAGTGCGCAGCACGGCTTTGATGTCGCCGTTGCTCTGGGCGAAGGTCGCGGCCATGCGCTCGACTAGCGCCGGCGGAGGCTCGTCGGAGACGAAGCGCATCGCGAGCTTCCGGCTGATGAAGCGGGCGGTGGAGGGATGCGTGGCCAGCAGGTGCAGCACCTTATAGCCTTCGCTCTCGCCACCTTCAGAGATCTTCTGGCCCAGCACCGTCTTACTGCCGGGTTCGTGCAGCCGCCAGTTGAACTCGTAGTCGCCACCGAGCCGCGGCTGCCGGGCGGTCCAGCCGGTGAAGACCTTGGCGACTTCGACGATGTCCTTCTGCGTGTAACCGCCGTCTACTCCGAGGGTATGCAGCTCCATCAACTCGCGCGCGTAGTTCTCATTCAGGCCGCGCTTGGCTGGAGGCGGCAGGTCCTCGTCACGCATCATCTCCTGGTCGTTGGCGCCGCGGCGCCGGGCCTGCCGGCGTTGCGCCGCCGGGCTCCCGCTGAACTTGCCCGCTGGCGAGTTAGGGCCGATGCTCTGGAAGTTGTCGAGGTAGAAGAGCATCGCGGGGTCCTTAGCAGTGGCGACCAGCAGGTCTTCGAACCTGCCGAGGGCGTGCCTGCGAATGGCGTCGCGCTCGTAAGAAGTAGTGAGATAGCGGTCCGCGCCCTTGTTGATGAAGACGTTGAAGTGATTGAACCAGAAGTCGGTCATCACCTCTTCGAGCTGGCGTTCGGAGTAGATGGCGCGCAGCATCTTGGCGTGCATCAACTCCATCGTGACCACGCCCTGGGGATTCGCCATGGCGAGCAGCGACTCGCGCTGCTCCGGAGTCATGTCCGCGACCAGGCGCTGGCGCTGCTCCGGCGACATAGCGCGGAGCAAGCGTCCCCGCTCTTCCGGGTCCATCTTCAATATGGCTTGGGCGCGCTCGGTGGGCGACTTCTGGCTGAGAGCCCGGATCTGCGGCTGCAGTGCCTGGCGCTCTTCGCGGCGCCGGTTCTCAGCGGCTTCGCCCTCCATCTCCTGCGGACGCATTTCGCCCTCGTTCTCATTGCGCTCGCGAGCCTGCACACGGGCCTTATAGATGGCCATCTGCGATTCGTAGACCGCCCGCGTCTTCGGGTCGCTGGGCATGGGGATGCGTCCCTGCGAGATAGCCTGGAGCACGGCGGGCGGCGGGTAGTTCGCCACGATCTCGCGGTTGTCCATCTTCAGGGTGCGGAAATTCGCCAGGCGAGCCTCGAGGACGGAGTCGTCGATCTTCTCGGGGCTGAGCTGTTGCTCGATCCATTTGTCGACGCCCATCGCCGCGACTCTTTCCACTTCGCCCGGACGCGGGCCAAAGGCGAGGCGGTTCAGGACATGAACGGCCTTCTTGGACTCGTCCATCGGCGCGGGCTTCGCGCCGGTTTTTTGCGGATCCTTCGCGGCGAGGTAGCTGGCCGGGAGGAGGACAAGTGCGGCCGCTACGAGCAGGGCCGCCGGATGCTTTGTACGTTGCTGGAACATCGTAAGTCCGCCTTTGCGGTTGCGGATTGTCGCGCCGGGGAAGCGCCTTTCGTTTTCCCAAACCCGGATGAGCCGGAAAGTTGCTCCGGCCAGCCGCTAAAAATGGTTCCGGAGCTGTTCGAAGCGCTCCAAGTGCAGCAGCTTTTGCCCGTTAGTGGGGGCCGGTGCCAGCTCCTCGTGCTCTAGGACCCACGTCTGGTCGTGGGGCACGAAGACGGCGTGGATGCCGGCGCCCAACGCCGGATTGATGTCTGATTTCGGGCTATTGCCGACCATCCAGGTCTCGTCCCTTACCAGGCCATATTTTTCCACGATTTCCTTGTAGGTAGGCACATTCTTTTCCGCGACGACCTCGACGGCGGAAAAGTACTCCTTCAGGCCTGACCGCTCGATCTTGCCGGTCTGCTCGGCGGGATTGCCCTTGGTCATGACGATCAGATGATGCCGCTCGGCCAGGTAGGTCAGCGTCTCTGGGACACCGGGGATGATCTCCATCGGGTGTTCGGCGATGCGGTGCGCGATGCCCCAGATGGTCTGGTGCAGCTCCGGCGTGATGGGCGCTACCGAGAGCCGCTCGAAGCAGTCGACGAGGGAGTGGGCAAAACTGTGCAGTCCGTAGCCGTGCTTGATGATGGATTCGCGCTCCACCTGGTTCAGCACCTGGCGCACCTGCTCGCGGGAATGCTCCTTATGGTCGAGGAAGGTGATGAAATCCGCGATGGCCCGCTCGAAATAGATATTGTTCTCGCAGAGCGTGTCGTCGAGGTCTATGAGCAGGGTCTGGCGGGAATCGAATCGCATCTTCGGTTGCATCGGGTAGGGAATCCATCATAACCAATCGCGCGCCATTTTTTCTGCTAAGATTCTTCCTCCAAGACCTTCCCCTGTGAGGCTCCCATGGACGACCGGAGAAAATTCGAACGCCTCAACCTGCCCACCACTTCCAAGGCTTTTGTGACCGATCCGAACGGCAAGCGTTTGGGCAATCTCAGCGTGCTGGGGCGCGGCGGCTTCCAGATCGACGTCCGCGACAACAGCCCCTATCCGTCGGGCTCAACGCACGATGTCGTTATCGTGGACGAATCCGAAGGCATCCGGCGCGAGGTCACCGGCGTGGTGCGCATGAGCAAGCCCGGGGCCATCGGCTTCGAGTTCCAGAACCTTAATCCCGACGCGGCGGTGGAGGTCGGGGTGATCATCGGGAAGTATTACTCGGCGGCGAACTCCGCCTAGCGATCTCGCGACCAATGCAAAAGGCCTGCTCGCGCAGGCCTTTTTGTCCTGACGGGGCATTTACACCCAGTCGATGTTCGCCTTGTGCGGGATGATGCCGGCCGAGTGCCCCATCTCCAGCAGGCGGCGGACGGCCTCGCGGCCGTCTGGGCCATAGTCCAGCGTTCGCTCGTTCACGTACATACCGACAAAGGTGTTCGCGTTCTGCTTGTCGAGGTCGCGGGCGAACTGCATGGCGTAATCGAGCGCTTCATCGCGATGGTCGAGCGCGTACTGGATGCTCTCCTTCAGCGCCACGCCCACGGTGCGCATCAGCTCGGGTCCCAGGTCGCGCTTGATGGCGTTGCCGCCCAGCGGCAGCGGTAGGCCGGTCATGTCCTTCCACCACTTGCCGCAGTCCAGGATCTTGTAGAGCCCAGCCTGCCCGTAAGAGAGCTGGCCTTCATGGATGATCAGCCCGGCTTCATACTTGCCCGCCAGGATCTGCGGAATGATCTGGTCGAAAGGCACGACCTCGGTCTTTACTTCCGGCGCGAACAGCTTGAGGGCCAGGTAGGCGGTGGTCAGCGTGCCGGGGACGGCGATGGTGACCTTCCGCACCTCGTCCAAAGACATCGCCTTCTGCGAGACGATCATCGGTCCGTAGCCTTCGCCCACGCTGCCGCCGCTCGTCAGCAGTGCGTACTTGTCCTGTACGTAGGGATAGGCGTGGAACGAGATGGCGCTGACGTCGTAGTGGCCTTTCATGGCCATCTGGTTGAGGGTCTGGATATCGCAAAGCGTGTGCGTGAACTTCAGGCCGGGGGTGCGGACCTTGTTGGTCGCCAGCCCGTAGAACATGAAGGCGTCATCGGAGTCCGGGCTGTGGGCGACGCTGATCTCGCGCAGGGAGGTGGAACTCGGAGTTTCAGTAGCAGGGGTCACAGACGAAGGCATGGTTTATGGTGAGAACAGGATGCTTTTCGATTATAGAAGGGAATCGTCAGTTGCGCTTGAGGCGCCAGCGCGATGCGATCGCCGACGCCAATGCAACCTTCAACACTTCGCCGGGGATGTAAGGCAGCACGGCGAGCGCAAGCGCCTGCATCGCTGTCACCCGCATGACGGCCGCGAACCACGTGGCGCCGACAGCAAAGAGTGCGAACTCCGCGGCGATACAGCCGAGCAACGCTCCGCCCGCTGTCTTGCGGCGCTCAAAGATCCAGCCGGCGAGGAACGCGGCCAACGGCGATGCCATCAGGAAGCCGCCAGTGGGGCCCAGCAACTGCGCAAGACCGCCCGGGCCGGCGGGGCTGAATACCGGCAAGCCGGCTGCGCCTTCCGCCAGATACAGCATAAGAGCCGCCGCACCCATGCGGCTGCCCAGGAGCAGGCCGATCAGCAGCACACCGAAGGGTTGCATCGTGAGCGGCACTGGCGTGAACACCAGCGGGATGGTTACGTAAGCGCAGAGCGCCATGAACAGGCTGGCGCCCACCACGATGCCGGCTTGCTTGGCCAGGCGGTAGGCGGCTGCACCGGCCAGGGTGTTCGGAGTCAGGATGCTGGTTCTGCTTGCCATATCTATTTCGCCACCGGTTCTTCTTCTTCCGCGCGCTGCCGGATCTGTTGGGTCTCCGACGGCGGCAGGCCGATCTTCTTCTTGATCCGCAGGTATCCGGCCAGGACGACGCCCAGAATGGCCAGCAACGAGAGGATCAGGATAAGGAATAAAGCCGTCATCGCGGATGATGTCTAACCCTAGGATACCAAAGGTTTTCCGCGACCCCTAACTTTACTTCTTTTTGGGCTTGGCCGCCGCCGCAGCCGGCGCCGTGCCTTCGGCCATGGTTCGTTCGATATCTTCCACCGTGCTGGGCAGGTTCGCGGTCAGCTTTACCAGCTTGCCGTTCGGGTCCACCCAGTACATGTCCTCGATGCGGACACCCAGGTTCTCCTCCGGGATGTAGATGCCCGGCTCCAGGGTAAAGACTGCGCCGGGGCGAAGGGGGCCGCCATCGCCCGGGTCGTGGACGTTCAGCCCGACGTAGTGCCCCAGGCCATGGATGAAGTAGCGGCCGAGCGACTGGCCGTTCTTGTCCTTGCCGTTCGAGTCGATGTACTTCATGGCCACGTCGTGCAGGGCGTTTGGCCCGCCGCGTAGCGTCGAAACGCCGGACTGGAAGGCGGCCTCGGCGGCCTTTTGGGCGCCGAGCACGATCTCGTAGATCTCACGCTGACGCGCGGTGAACTTGCCATTCGCCGGCAGGGTGCGGGTGATGTCGGTGGCGTACATCGAGTACTCGCTGCCCACGTCCATCACCACCATGTCACCGTCCTTGATGGTGTGCATGTTCTCGTTGTAGTGCAGGACGGTGCCCCAGAAGCCGCTGCCGACGATGGGCGCATACGAGGGACGTTCGCTCCCGCGCTTCATGAACTCATACATAAAGAGGGCTTGGACTTCACGCTCCGTCAGGCCGGGCTTCATGGCCTTCATCACCGCGAGGTGCGCGGCGGCGGAGGCGTCGGTTGATTTGCGGATGAGTTCCACCTCGCCTGGATCCTTGACCACGCGGAGCTGCCCCCAGAACGGACGGATGGAGCTGATGGGCGCGTTGGAGCGCTTCAGGAAATCAAGCTCCGTGCGCTCGGAAGGGGGAACGAGCTCGGTGTAGACCGTGGCGCCGCCCTGCATCGCCCGCATGACCTCGGCGCGCAGCGTGTCGAGAGGTTGCACCTTGTCGAAACCGGTGACCTGCGTGACGTCCTTGGTCTTAGGGTTCAGTTTGGGGCCGGTCCACTTCTCTTGGGTCTCGTTGAACGGCGGCAGGAAGAGGATCTCACTGTAAGGACGCGCCGGGCTGTTGCCGCGCGCCTCGACTGCAGGAGCGATCAGCAACGCCGCGCCGGGGTCGGGAATGCCGGTGAGGTAGTAGAAGTTCTGGTCCTGCTTGAAGCCATAGACATTGCTGCCCTCTTCGAGCGGCGCCAGCAGGACGATCACGCCTTTGGCCTTTGCGGCCAGGGCCTCGCGCCGGGCGCGATAGGTCGCGTTCGGCTGCCGCTCCATCGCCGCCAGCACGCCGCACAGCACCAACACCACCGACACTACAAACGCTACACGCTTTCGCACACTCCACCTCGCAGAACAATGATTGCCACAGCCTTGAGAACCTCGGATTCTAGCACGCGCAACCGCTCGTCCCCGCTAGCGGCCGCGGGCGAACTCCCACGCGCTGCCGACGATCTCGCGCAGCTCCGAATGCTGCGGGGACCACCCCAGCTCGGCTTTCAGCTTTGCCGGATCGGCGCACAGCACCGCGGGATCGCCCTCGCGCCGGGGCGCAACCTTTACGTTGAGCCTCTTGCCGGTGACGGCTTCGGCGGCAGCGATGACCTCGCGCACAGAATGGGCCCTGCCCGCCCCGATGTTGTAGGCGCGGAAGCCGGCGGTGCCGAAATGCTTGGCGGCCAGAATGTGGGCATCGGCGATATCGAGGACGTGAACGTAATCTCGCAAGCAGGTGCCGTCCGGGGTGGGGTAGTCGTCGCCGAACATCGAGAAGCTCTCCCGCTTCCCTAGCGCCGTATGCAGCAGCAGCGGGATGATGTGGCTCTCCGGCTCGTGGCGCTCACCCACGCCTTCGGCCGCGCCCGCGGCGTTGAAGTAGCGGAACGCCACGACCGACCAGCCGTAGACGTTGGCATACCACTCGAGCACGCGCTCGAACATCAGCTTGGTGGCGCCGTAGGCGTTGATGGGGACCTTCGGCGTGTCTTCGCGAATGGAGGAAGTGGCCGGGACACCGTAGACCGCTGCCGTCGACGAAAAGACGAAGTTTTTGACGTTATGCTCGCGCAGTGTCTCGAGGAGCGTGATGCCGGCGGCGACGTTCTCACGGAAATAGAGTCCCGGGTTCGTCATCGACTCGCCCACCTGGATCTTGCCGGCAAAGTGGAAGACAGAGTCGAACTTCTCAGTGCGCAGCAGGGAAGCGAGGCGGACATCGTCGATGCGCATCTGGTGCAACTGGGCGCCCGCAGGGAGAGCGTCCGCATGACCGCCGGAAAGGTCGTCCACCACGTGCACCGCGTGGCCGGCCCTCAGCAGTTGCAGGCAGCACACTGAGCCCACGTACCCTGCGCCGCCCGTCACCAGGATCTTAGCCATCCGCCCTCCATTTTCGGGTTGACTGACCATCATACCTACACGACCGTACGCCTACCTAGGTAACCCTATAAGGCATTGACCCGGCACGACTTCGCCCGCACTCTGCCCTATAATCAAACCTCCCCCAAATTGATCCTGATAAGGAAGCTTTCCACTCCCAGATGTTTGCTGTCTTTCGCCAACTGGCGCAGTTGAACGATACCCAGTTCAACGATTCCGAACTGCTCAAGCTGAACCCCTTCGTGTGGGAGCTCGGCTTCTGGCTGCTGGTCGCGGCACTGACCGTACTCTTTCTGTACTGGCGTCCCCGTTGGATGGACCAGGTCGAGGGCGCGTTCGTGCGGTTCTCGCGGCGCAAGGTGCTGGCGGTGGTCTCGGTCGGGCTGCTGGTGGTGACGTTGCGTGTGGCCACACTGCCGTGGAATCCCGAGCCGGTGCCTTCCATCCACGACGAGTTCAGCTACCTGCTGCAGGCAGAGACCTTCAAGCACGGGCGCCTGACCAACCCGACGCATCCGCTGTGGGTCCACTTTGAGAGCTTCCACATCAACATGTGGCCGACGTACCAGTCCATGTACCCGGTAGGGCAGGCCAGCTTTCTGCTGTTGGGACACGTGATCGGCAACGACCCGTGGATCGGGGTGATCCTTAGTGTGGCCCTGATGTGCTCCGTGCTGCTGTGGGCGCTGCAAGGCTGGATGCCGCCTAAATGGGCGCTATTCGGCGCGCTGCTCGCCGTCGGACGATTCGGCGTGTACGGATCGTGGATCAACTCTTTCTGGGGTGGCGCGGTGGCGGCCATCGGCGGGTGCCTGGTGCTGGGCGCGATGGCGCGGCTGCGGCATCGCCGGAACGTGGTGCGGAATGCGCTGCTCTTCGCACTGGGATTGGCGATCCTGGCAAATACGCGGCCCTTCGAAGGATTCATCTTCAGCTTGGTACCGCTCGGCTGGGCGTTGATGTGGCTGGTGCGCGAGCTCCGCTCCACGCCGGCGAATGCGTATAAGGCGCTCGCCTGCGGCGCGGCGGTCATGATGCCGGTCTTCCTGGGGATGCTGTACTACAACTACCGCAGCACGGGAAACCCGCTGCTGCTGCCCTATGCGATCAACCATCGCACGTATCACATCTCGAAGCCTTTCCTGTGGCAGGCGCGCTACGACTTGCCGCAGTACAACCACTTCATCATGAAGAAGTTTTACATCTTCCACGAGCTGCCGGATTACATGACGTCGCGCCAGCCCGGAGGGTTCGTGAAGATGACCACCAAGAAGATAGGTTTCTATTACGAGTTCTTTCTCTGGCCGCTGGCGATCGCCATCATTCCGACGCTGTGGTTTGCTGCCAAGAGCAAGCGTTGGCGTTTGCCATTCTTCGCCATGCTGGCAGTGTTCCTGGCGCTTTTGGTGCAGATGTGGCCTGCCCACGGACACTATGCCGCGCCGGCCTTTTGCGTGATCGTTGCCTTCGTAGTGCTTATCTTCCGGCTGGCGCGCACCGTGAAGTTCCGCGAGATGCAGTTGGGCGTGGCGTTCTCCCGCGCTGCACTGGTCAGCCTGATGGTCGTCGGGACCACATGGTGGGTGGGAAGCGCCGTCAACCTGGAAGGCATCAGCCGCTTCATGGTGCGAATCCCGCCGGGTGTCGAGCGGGCGCGGATCATTGGTGAGCTTGAGCGCACGCCGGAGAAGCACCTCATCATCGTGCAGTATCCTTATTACGCTTGGCCGGGCGTGGACTGGGTGTACAACAGCCCGGACATCGACAACGCCAAGATCATATGGGCACGCGACATGGGTGACCGCGCCAACCGGCCGCTGCTCGAGTACTTCCGCGACCGCAAGATCTGGATCATCAACATGGGCGAACGGCGGCTCCGCGCCTACGAGCCCATCCCCGCAACCATGGACGAGCTGGCGGCCGCGATCACGCGCATGCAGACCGCCACGCTGCGTCCTGACCGTTCCCAGGAAAAGAAGGTTCATGCCGAATAAGACCGCCATCATCATCGGAGCCGGCCCCGCCGGCCTCACCGCCGCGTACGAACTGCTGACCCGTACCGACATCAAACCCATCGTGCTCGAACGCGACGAGTACATGGGCGGCATCTCGCGCACGGTGCGCTACAAGGGCAACCGCATCGACATCGGCGGCCACCGCTTCTTCTCCAAGAGCGACCGCGTGATGGAGTGGTGGTACCAGCACATGCCGATCGAGCACCTGGCGTCGACGAACGGCAACAGCCAGATCACGTATCACCGCATGTCGCGCTCCATTCCGACGCCGCAGAAAGTGGCGGAGACCAAGAGCCCGGACGAGGTCCTGCTCCTGCGCCAGCGGAAGTCGCGCATCTACTTCCTGCGCAAGTTCTTCGACTACCCCATCACGCTGAGCAAGAACACGCTCATGAACCTGGGCCTGGTGCGGACCATCCGCATCGGCTTCAGCTACATGCGCGCCGCAATGTTCCCGGTGGCGAAGCCGAAGAACCTGGAGCAGTTCTTCATCAACCGCTTCGGCCGTGAGCTGTACCTCACGTTCTTCAAGTCGTACACGGAGAAGGTCTGGGGCGTGCCCTGCCACGAGATCAGCGCTGAATGGGGCGAGCAGCGCATTAAGGGCCTTTCAATCAAGAAGACCCTGCTGCACATCCTGAAGAAGCAGTTCCAGAGCAAGGCGGACGTGGCCCAGAAGAACCTGGAGACGTCGCTCATCGAGCAGTTCCTCTATCCCAAGTTCGGCCCCGGGCAGATGTGGGAGACGGTGGCGCGCAAGGTGAAGGAACTCGGCGGCGAGATCCATACCGGCATCAACATTACCGGCATCCGGTGTGACGGTTTTCAGGTGAAGTCCATCACCGGGCGAGACGCCACCGGCGCCGAGCGCACCTTCTCCGGTGACTACTTCTTCTCCACCATGGCGATGAAGGACTTGGTCCGCGCGATGGATGCACCTATTCCCGCCGCCGTGAAAGAAGTCAGCGAGGGGCTGATGTATCGCGACTTCATCACCGTGGGACTGCTCTGCAAGCAGCTCAAGATCACGGAGAAGAACAAAAAGCTCGTGGAAGACAACTGGATATACATCCAGGAGCCGGACGTGCTCGCCGGGCGCCTGCAGATCTTCAACAACTGGAGCCCGTACATGCTGGCGGACCAGGAGAAGGTATGGATCGGGGTGGAGTACTTCTGCTACGAAGTGGACGAGTTGTGGAAGAAGCCAGACGCGGAGATGGCCGAGTTCGCGCGCATGGAACTGGACAAGATCGGCATCGTCGACCGCAACGACGTGCTGGATTCCACGGTCATCCGCATGCCGAAGACGTATCCCGCCTACTTCGGTAGCTATGACCGCTTCGATGAGCTGCGCAACTACCTTGACCGCTTTGGGAACCTCTTCCTGGTGGGCCGCAACGGCATGCACCGCTACAACAACCAGGACCACTCGATGCTGACCGCCATGCTCGCCGTGGACAACATCATGAACTGCGTGACCGACAAGGCCAACCTGTGGGAGGTCAACACCGAGATGGAGTACCACGAAGAAAAGGCAGCGGCCAAGCAGGAAGAGAAGGCTGCAGCGGCTACCGCGTAGCGCCTAGACGCCGACCGGGAAGGGCTTGGTGTGGTCGTCGCTGCGGCGGCGGAAGCTGAAGCGCTCGAACCTGCCTTGCAGCAGCGACATCAGCCCGGTGTACCAGTACCCCAGGATGAACAGCAGCAGGAACGGCACCGTGATGTAATTCTGGTTGCTGATGGCGTACACCACGGTGAGCACGAAGTAGCTCCCGATGGCCAGCTCGATCCACGGGATGATCCCCAACCGCCGCCGATATTTCTTCGCGGCTTCCGTCTTGTCCGTCTTCTTCTCCACGCGATACTTCGGCGTGCGCTTGAAGGACGACTGGATGCCGAGGAGCGCCTCCATCACCGCCTTGGTGTTCGTCACGGTCAGCCCGATGCCCAGCGCCATCAGGAAGGGCAGATAGAGGAACGTCTTCGGCCAGGTCTTGGGGAACAGCTCTTTCTGCGAGACCAGGTAGAACGACGAGATAGAGAACGTCGAGGCCATGAAGAGCGGCAGGTCTATGAACAACATCTGGAACCAGCCCTGGTGGAAGCGGATGACCATCGCCGGCAGCAGCAAGGTGGAGAGCACGATCATCAGCGGATAACTGATGTTGGCGGTGAGGTGGTACCAGGCCTCCATCTTCACGCGACGCGGGGCGTCGCTCTTGAACACGGTAGGCAGGATCTTCTTTGAGACCTGGATCAGGCCTTTGGCCCAGCGCGCCTGCTGCGTCTTGAAGGCCGTCATCTCGATGGGCAGCTCCGCGGGGCACTCCACGTCCTGCAGGTACTTGAACTTCCATCCCTTGAGCTGCGAACGGTAGGACAGGTCAGTGTCCTCGGTGAGCGTGTCATGCTCCCAGCCGCCGGCGTCGATGATGGCCTGGCGGCGCCACATGCCGGCCGTGCCGTTGAAATTGAAGAAGACATCCGTGCGCGAGCGGCCGCCGTGCTCCAGTACGAAGTGACCGTCGAGCAGGATGGCTTCTACCTGCGTGAGGAAGGAGTAGTCGCGGTTCAGGTGCGTCCAGCGCGTCTGGATCATGCCGACCTTCGGGTCGGTGAAATGGTGGACGACGCGCATCAGCCAGTCCTCCGGCGGCACGAAGTCCGCGTCGAAGATGGCGATGAGCTCGCCCTTGGCGGTCTTCATGCCCTCGTCGAGCGCGCCCGCCTTGAAGCCGTAGCGGTTGGAGCGATGGTGATACGTGATGGGGTGGCCCAGTGCCGCGTAGCGCTCCACCACGGCGCGCGCGACGTCGACGGTCTCGTCGGTGGAGTCGTCGAGTACCTGTATGTCGAGCTTCTCGCGCGGGTAGTCCATCTTGCAGATGGCGTCGACGAGGCGGTCGATCACGAACTGCTCGTTGAAGATGGGGAGCTGCACTGTGACGCGCGGCAGGTCGGCCTCCGGGAACCGGGCCGGCGGCTCCTTCGTCGCGTTCTTCCGGTTCTTGTAATAAAGATAGACGAGCACGTACGATGGATCCCGTACGAGGCCAGCCAGACCAGCACGAAGAAGTACGGGATGAGCAACATCATGTCGAACGCGTTCGGCTCGTAGAGGCCCTGGAACGTGGGATCGAGCTGCTGCCGGATGAAGTGCCCGATGCCGCGATTCTGCGACATGGATATGGGCAGGGCAGTGCCCAGGACAGACGCTGCCGCCTGTACCGCAGACGCCATGGATGAAGCGAGAAGACTCAGTGTGTAATGTCCTGGGGGAAGTGGTTGCCGCGTGGCCGCGACACTTCATCGATTGTAAATGATGGGCGCGGCTAGTTCAGGAAGTAGGTGCGATACAGCGTGTCCCGCTGCTTGGGGATGAAGCCGGCGTCGCGGATGATGTACCGCAGCTCCTCTTCGGTGGTGCAATTGGAGACGCCCGCCGAGCGCACCACGTTCTCCTCCAGCATCACCGACCCCACATCATTGCCGCCGAAACGCAGCCCGAGTTGCAGGACCTTCAAGCCCTGCGTCACCCAGCTTGCCTGCACGTTCTTGATGTTGGAGAGATACAGCCGGGCGATGGCCAGCGTCTTCAGGTACTCCACCGAAGTTGCTTCGTCCCACTTGCGTCCGCCGAGCGCGGTGTTCTTCGGCTGGAAACTCCACGGGATGAATGCCGTGAACCCGCCCGTCTCTTCCTGCAGATCATAGACATGCTGGAAGTGGTTGATGCGCTGCTCGAAGGTCTCACCCACGCCGAACATCATGGTGGCCGTGGTGCGCATTCCCAACTCGTGCGCCGTGCGATGCACCGCCAGCCAGTCAGCCGTGAGGCACTTCAACCGCGCTACACGCTGCCGGACTTCGTCGTCCAGTATCTCCGCGCCGCCCCCCGGGATGGAATCCAGGCCCGCGTCCCGGAGCCGCAGGATGGTGTCGCGCAGCGAGAGCTCGCTGTACTCGGCGATGGCCAGGATCTCGCTCGCCGAGAGGCAATGCAGATGCACCTTCGGGAAGCGCTGCTTGATGCCGGTGAACAGCCGCTCGAACCAGTCGATCTTCAGGTCGGGATGCAATCCGCCCTGCATCAGGATCCCGGTGCCGCCCATCTCCACCGTCTCGCGGATCTTCTCGTAGATGGTGTCGAAATCGAGGATGTAACCCTCCGCCGACTTCTTGCCCTTCAGCGGGCGGTAGAAGGCGCAGAAGGAACAGTATTCCGTGCAAAAGTTGGTGTAGTTGATGTTGCGGTCGATGACGTAGGTGACCACGCCCTCCGGATGCAGCTTGCGGCGCAGCGCATCCGCCTCCATCCCGATGCCGATAAGATCGTCGGAGCGGAACATCTCCAGGGCTTTTTGGCGAGTCAGGGACATTACTTTGATTTTATCGGTGCTCTACAGGCTAGGCAAACCCTCGCACTCGCTCACCGACGCCACCACCGCCCCGGACGCCTTGCGCCGGACCGAGGCCTCATTGGTCGAGCAGAACGACCTTTGGCCCGTCGTGCCCACCGTGACCGGCGTTGCTGTCAGCAGGTAGTTCGAAGCCGGCGCGCTGCCGATCAGTGTCACCACGAAGGTGTAGCCGCCTTTCGAGCCCGTGGCCAGCGCCGAGTCGATCAGACAAGCGGAAGCCGACGACGGGGCGCAGGGCTCGTTCCCGGAGAGCTGGTTCAACGTCCCGTAGCCTGCCAGCGGGTAGTTCATCATGTACATGGCCTGGGCAGTGTTGACGGCTTTCATGGAGGCCACCGCGGAGGACTCATTCGCTGACATGCGCGCCCGCAGCAGGTTGGGAATGGCTATGGCGGCGATGATAAGGATGATCGCCACCACGATCAGGAGCTCGATGAGCGAGAAGCCCCGCTCGCGACAGGTTCGATTCATGTTCCTTCCGGACCGACGGGAGTGGGGACAACCAGAGTGTACTCGAAACCGGCAGAATCGAGCCATTCCCTTGGTAACGCACTCTGGTCACATCGGGTCGGCGGCGAAGGTTAGCTCGGGTATCCCGGGAATCGCCCCAGCCTCGGCCGCGTACCGGTAGAAGAGTTTCAGCCCCGCGAGGCATTCGGCGTCAAGCTGGTAGAAGATGTTGTCCCGCAAGTAGGAGATGATCGCCGCTTCGCTCAGACCCAGCCGCACCGACCACTCGCGCGCGGTCTTCTCCAGGTTCTGGGGCATCAGGCCGTTGTCGCGCGACGCCTGGAAGTCGCGGACGACCTCCGCGCTCGCCGCGCCCTTGCGTACCACCCAGAAGGCAAAGACGAACGGCTTGCCCGTGAACTGCACCCATTCGGTCGCCAGGTCACGCACCTCGTAGCCGGTAGTGTCGGCTTTGAGTGCCGGGTCGCCGATGAGCAGCGCGGCGTCGCACTCGGCCACCATCCGGTCTAGCTTCGGTTCCATTGGTACGAACTCCGGCGACGCCCCATACCAGTTCGCGAACAGGACCTTCAATAGTGCGACGCTGCTGCGCGATGATGTGTCCGCCGCCACGCGCCTGATCTCTTCCACCGGCACCTTGGTTACCAGCAGGATGGAACTGACCGGGCCCTTGGCCGCGATCGCGATGCCGGGTATGACCTGGATGTCCGGAATGGTCCCATACGCCGCCACCGGAATGATCCCGATATCCGCCATCCCTTGGCGCAGCATCTCCGCACACGCCGCCGGCACGGTGTACTCCACCTGGTATTTGCGCCGCAGCTCGCCGTGGTCAAAATCCCACATCAGCGGCGCCGTGTTCAGAAAACTGATGGCCGAAACTCGCAACCTGGACATTGCTTGGGATTTTAACAATGGCGGCATCGGCGAACCGTCCAAGCCTCCAGTGCCTGGCTCCTGAAGCGCCCGGCTACGAAAGGCTAACGGCTAAAGGCTAAAGGCTGCTTCTTGTTACGAAATCCGGACAAATTTCACTCCGCGTTTTCCGGACCCTTTTGCGCGGCTACACTCGCGGCCTATGGACCTGCGCCGCAATCATTGGCTCGCGCTGGCGCTCACGCCCGGCCTCGGGCCCACGCGCGCGCGCAAGCTGGTCGGCCAACTTGGCGGCGTGGACAACGTCTTCCGCGCCTCGCTGACGGAGCTGGAGGGCGCCGGCCTGCGCGCTGAGTCAGCGCAGTCCATTGCCCTGGGGCACTCGCTTGAGCTCGCCGAGGAGGAGCTGCTCCGCGCTACCTCCGCCGGGGCTGAGGTGCTTACCCTCGATGACACTGCCTACCCTGAGCTGCTGCGCAACATCTATGACCCACCCATCCTTTTATATGTGCGCGGCGACGTCCAACTGCTCGCTGCCCCCGGCGTGGCCGTCGTGGGCACCCGTCACCCCACGCCTTACGGCATCGGGATGGCGCAGCGGCTTGCCTGCGACCTCGCCGCCCGCGGCATCGTGATCATCAGCGGCATGGCGCGCGGCGTTGACACCGCCGCCCACAAAGGCGCCCTCAACGGTAAAGGGAAGACCATCGCCGTCTGGGGAACAGGCGTCGACGTGCCTTACCCGCGGGAGAACAAGCGCCTCGCCGACGACATCCTCGCTGCCGGTGGCGCCCTGGTCTCCGAGTTCGCCATGGGGACCTTCGCCGCACCGCAGAACTTTCCCATCCGCAACCGCATCATCAGCGGCCTCGCGCTGGGCCTGCTGGTGGTGGAAGCCGGTGAGTACAGCGGCACCCGCATTACTGCCCGCTGCGCACTGGAGCAATCGCGCGACGTCTACGCCGTCCCCGGGAACGTCACCAACCGCCAATCATGGGGACCTAACACCCTCATCAAGCAGGGGGCCAAGCTCGTCGCCACCTGGGAAGATATCTGGGAAGAGCTGCCCTCACAGGTCAAACTGGCCCTGCAGTCGAACCTGCCGCCCGACCCCAAAGACCCCGCCTCTGAATCCAACGACCCCTCCACCGCATCTCTTTTCCAGGACGATCGCCTCTCGCCCGCAGAAAAGAAGGTTTTTCGCGCCCTGCAGCCCGACCAGGCGCTGCAGATCGACGAGCTCATCGAGAAGCTGGAACCGCATCTTTCTTCGTCGGAGATCTTCGCCGCCCTGTTCGAACTGGAACTGGCGGGCAAGATCAAGCAGTTGCCGGGGAAGAATTATGTGCGCAGCTTCTAGCTGCGCGCTCTTGGCTCTTGGCGTTTAGCTCTTGGCTTTGAACCTCGCTCATGAAAGGGAGGACCTGCGATGAGAGACTTCAAAGAACTGAAGGTATGGCAAAAATCCCATGAACTTACGATGAAGATCTATCGGGCGAGTGGAGGTTTCCCTCGGCGTGAAATGTTCGGCCTGACGACGCAGCTCCGCCGGGCGTCGTCATCTGTGGGCGCCAACCTAGCGGAAGGGTGCGGCCGACAGACAGATGGTGAACTTGGGCGGTACGTTCAGATTGCAATGGGCTCGGCGAGCGAACTGGAGTATCACCTCCTTCTCGCACGCGACCTTGAATATCTGGCGAAGTCAGAGTTTGATGACTTACAGACTGATCTCACCTTGGTGAGAAAGATGTTGGCCAGCCTACTTAAAGCGGTTACAGGCAAGGCAAAAGCCGCTCAGAGCGGGAGTCCAGATTAAGTTTCTATGGTGCCGCCAGAAGCCGAAAGCCAAGAGCTAAGAGCAAAAAGCGCTTTTGGCCTTTCTTGACTCCCCTTCACTCCCTCGTGTTAGTGTCTGTAACGTTGCACCGGACAAGGAACCCTATTGGCAAAGTCACTCGTCATCGTCGAATCGCCTGCGAAGGCTAAGACGATCAACAAATATCTTGGTAAAGACTTCGACGTCGAGGCCTCGCTCGGCCACGTCAAGGACCTGCCCAAGTCGCGTCTCGGCGTCGATCCAGATGATGACTTCGCCACCGAGCTCGAGATCATTCCCGGCAAGGAGAAGGTAATCGCCGGCCTCAAGAAGAAGGCCAAGAGCGCCATCGCCATCTTCCTGGCGCCCGACCCGGACCGCGAAGGCGAGGCCATCGCCGCTCATTTATATGAGGAGCTGGGCGAGACCACCGGACACCGCAAGAAGAAGGCCTCCGGCCCACCGATTCGGCGCGTCACCTTCAACGAGATCACGCCCAAGGCCGTCAAGGAGGCCTTCGACCACGCCCGCGACATCGACTGGAACCTGGTCGATGCGCAGCAGACCCGCCGTGTCCTCGACCGCATCGTCGGCTATCAGGTCTCGCCGCTGCTGTGGGACAAGGTTCGCCGCGGCCTCAGCGCCGGCCGCGTCCAGACCGTCGCTCTGCGGCTCATCGTGGACCGCGAGCGCGAGATCCAGGCCTTCGAGAAGAAGGAATACTGGACCATTGACGCGCACCTGGTGGGCCCCAAGCCGCCCGCCTTTGACGCGCGCTTTGTTGGCATCGGCGACGAGAAGACTGAGATTCCTGATGGCGACGCCGCCGACGCCATCCAGCAGGACCTGAACAAGGCCGAGTGGCGCGTCCGCAATGTCGAAAAGAAAGAACGCCGCCGGAGCGCGACTCCTCCGTTCACTACCTCCAAGTTCCAGCAGGACGCCAGCCGCAAACTGCGCTTCAGCGTGAAGCGCGCCATGATGATCGCCCAGCGCCTCTATGAGGGCATTGAGCTCGGCACTGAAGGCTCCGTCGGCCTCATCACCTACATGCGTACCGACTCCACCCGCGTCTCGAGCGACGCTATCGGTGAGGTGCGTGAGGTCATCGCCAAGGAGTTCGGCAAGCAGTTCCTGCCGGAGTCGCCCAATTTCTACAAGTCCAAGAAGGACACGCAGGACGCGCACGAGGCCATCCGTCCGTCATCGGTCGCCCGCCATCCGGACGCCATCAAGCACTACCTGCAGGACGACGAGTACAAGGTCTACAAGCTCATCTGGCAGCGCTTCGTCGCTTCCCAGATGCTGCCCGCGGTCTTCGACCAGACCTCCGTCGACATCGAAGCCAAAGCTTCGAAGTCGTATACCTTCCGCGTCACCGGGTCAGTTCTGAAGTTTGAAGGCTTCCTCAAGGTCTATGAAGAGTCCAAGGACTCCAAGGACGAGGAAGATGAAGCGCTGAAGCACAAGCTGCCGCCGCTCGAAGCCGGCGACAAGCTGCAGATGAAGTCCATCCTGCCGGAGCAGCACTTCACCGAGCCGCCGCCGCGCTTCAATGAAGCGTCGCTGGTCAAGGAGCTCGAGGAGCGCGGCATCGGCCGTCCCTCCACCTACTCGGCCATCATCTCCACCATCCAGGAGCGCTCGTACGTCCAGAAGATCGGCGGCAAGTTCACGCCGACTGAGATCGGCCTGGTCGTCACTGACCTGCTGGTCAAGAACTTCCCGGACATCTTTGACTTCCAATACACCGCGCGGCTGGAAGAAGAACTCGACGAGATCGAGGAGGGCAAGGAGAAGTGGACCGACGCGATGAACGAGTTCTACGCCAAGTTCTCCAAGGACCTGGAGTACGCCCAGAAACACATGGAGAACATCAAGCGGATGGAGAAGCCGACCGAGGAGAAGTGTGAACGGTGCGGCTCACCGCTCGTCATCAAGTGGGGCAAGCACGGCAGCTTCTACGCCTGCTCCGCCTACGACAAAAAAGACCCCAACTCCTGCACCTTCACCAAAGAGAACCCCATCAACCTCCCGGACCTGGACGATGCCGAACTCCAGGAGACGCAGCAGGAGGAGTACTGCGAGAACTGCGGACGCGTCATGGTCCTCAAGCGCGGACGCTTTGGCCAGTTCATGGCTTGCACCGGGTACCCGGAATGCAAGACCACGCGGCGGCTCGATCAAGCCAAGAAAGTCCCTGATGTACCGCTTGAAGAAAAGTGTCCCAAGTGCCGCCGCAATATGGTCTTGCGCCACGGACGTTTCGGTGAGTTCATCTCCTGCTCCGGCTATCCGGACTGCAAGTACATCAAGCAGAACTACATCGGCGTGCCGTGTCCGCAATGCAAGGACGGCGAGCTGGTGGAGAAGAAGGCCCGCCGCGGCAACATTTTCTATGGCTGTTCAAACTACCCGAAATGCGACTTCACTTCGAACTATAGGCCCGTAGCGGAGAAGTGCCCGAACTGCGGCAGCCCATACCTGCTGGAGAAGAACCTCAAGTCCGGCACCGTGATCGTCTGCCCCAACAACAAGAAGACCGCGCCCGGCGAGGAAGAAGAGAAGCCCCGGCGCAAGAAAAAAGGTAAATCAGCCGCCGCCGAGGAGGCTGACGCCGCCAAGGCGCCGAAGTGCGACTACATCCGCGTGGTCGAGCCAGCCCCGGCATAACCCCTGCCGTCTTCAAACACTGGGGTTGACTGTTCGCATCCAACCCCCATGCGCTTCCTCGCCCTTGCCACCGATTACGACGGCACCATCGCCCATCACGGTGGCGTCGACGAACCCACGCTCAACGCGCTTCGCCGCCTCACTGACTCCGGCCGCAAGCTCATCCTCGTCACTGGGCGCGAGCTGCCGGACTTGCAGCGCGTCTTTCCGCCGCTCGACATCTTTCACTACGTCGTAGCCGAGAATGGCGCCCTTCTTTATCAGCCGCAGACCCGCGAAGAAAAGTGCATCGCGGAGCCGCCGCCGCAAGCCTTCCTCGACGAGCTTCAGCGCCGCGGCGTGCCGTTTTCGGTGGGCCGCTCCATCGTCGCCACCGTACAGCCGCACGAGAAGGCCACCCTCGAAGCCATCCGCGACCTCGGCCTGGAGCTGCACGTCATCTTCAACAAGGGCGCCGTCATGGTGCTGCCCAGCGGCATGAACAAGGGCGTCGGGCTCAAGGCAGCCTTGAAGGAGATGGGCCTTTCTCCGCATAATGTCGTCGGCGTGGGCGACGCCGAGAACGATCACGCCTTCCTCTCGCTGTGCGAGTGCTCCGCCGCCACTGCCAATGCGATCCCGACCTTAAAGGAGCGTGCCGACATCGTCTTGCATCAGGGCTGGGGCGCCGGCGTGGCGGAACTGATTGGCGGGATCATCGATGATGACCTGCGCGCCGCCACCGCGGACGTTAACCGCCACAAGATCCTCGTCGGCGGCAGCGACCGCGGAGAGCTGCACCTCCAGCCCTATGGCACGAACCTGCTCGTCGCCGGGCCGAGCGGCAGCGGCAAATCAACGTCGGTCACCGGCATCCTGGAACGTCTCAAGGACGCCGGCTACCAGTTCTGTCTCATCGATCCCGAGGGAGACTATGAGAACTTTCCCGACTCCGTCAGCCTGGGCAATGCCGAGCATGCGCCCACCACCGCTGAAGTCCTCGATATGCTCGACAAGTTCACCAACACCGTCGTGAACCTGCTCGGCATCAAGCTCAATGACCGGCCGGGCTTCTTCGCGCAGCTTCTGCCCACGCTCCAGGAGGTGCGCACGCGCACCGGCCGCCCCCATTGGCTGGTCATCGACGAAGCTCACCATCTGCTGCCCGCGGGTTGGTCGCGCGACGAAGCCGGCTGGCTGCGCGACTCCGGCAGCGCCATCCTGATTACCGTTCATCCGGAGATGGTCTCGCCGGCGGTGCTGAAGGAGGCCAACGGGGTCCTCGCCGTTGGCCGCGACTCCGGCAAGACCCTGAACGACTTTGCTCGTGTATCCGGCGTCATGCTCCGCGCCGAAGAGCCATCCCCCGCTCTGGAGTCCGGAGAAGTCCTCGCGTGGCTCGGGGGTGAAGTCCGCCGCGTTCGCGTGGAGCCTGCACGCACCGAGCGCCTGCGCCATCGCCGCAAGTACGCCGCCGGCGACGTCCACGAGAAGAGCTTTTACTTCCGTGGACCGGAAGGGAAGCTCAAGCTCCGTGCCCAGAACCTGAACATCTTCGTCCAGATCGCTGAAGGCGTGGACGACGAGACTTGGGAGCACCATCTACGCCACCAGCACTACTCTGAGTGGGTGCGCGAAGCCATCAAAGATCCCGAACTCGCGAAGGACATCGCCGCCATCGAGCGCGCGCAGCTTGACTCCCGCGAGAGCCGCCGACGCATCTTCGCCGCGATTGAAGAGCGCTATACCGGGGCGGCCTGAGACCCCGCAGCTGAGCAAACGTGCTTCTCGTCACGGGTACACGTGACCGTGGACACATCTGAGATGGGAATCCGGAAGTAGGCTGACCATGAAGGAGGTATTTATGACTCTCATGGAACGTCATATACTCCGCCACGGACATCCGCGGCACATGATCGTCGCCGTCGTCACCGTGATCTGGTCTACGTACTTCTTCTGGCAGCACGAACTTGCGTTTGCCCTGTGGACCATCGCCGGCGGCGTCATCCTCGCCCGGATCGTGACCTTCGGCATGGACGAAGCCCAGTTGGCGCAGACCACGCTGGGCAAGATCCTGCTTTTGCATCTCCACCCCGCCAACGTCATCCTGCAGTCACTCGGCTACGCTCTCGCGATGTTTGGGGTATGGGAGCACCAGGCGGTGCTGATCATGGCCGGGACTACGATGGTCTTCCTCGGTCACATGTGGGGATGGCACAAGGTGAGCGCGGCCTTCTGATGACGCGGTAACCTTTTCGGTTACCGGAAAAGAACCGGTCTTTCGTCGTACAATGCCGCGCCATGGACCTGCATTCTTGGGTGCGCCGTTGGCAAATGCGATTCGCAGCCCTGCTGCTGATCGTCTTCCTGATCTGGCAGCTCGACAAGCGTGTTCTCGACCCCCGCAATGAGAACGGCATGACGCCGCTAATGGTCGCCGCCGCGCGCGGCGATGCGGCCGAGGTCAAGCGGCTCGTCTCTAAACGCAATGTGGACAAGCGCGTCCCTTCGAATGACTTGGCGGTAATGATCGCCTTCATCTCCTGGATGCAATCCACACCCAAGCACGACGTCGGCTGGACCGCCCTCATCTACGCCGTCCAGGCGCGCTGCAAAGAATGTGTGCAGGTCCTTCTCGATCATGGGGCAGACATCAACGCTGCTGGGCGCGACGGCCAGACTGCCCTCCTGCAAGCGGCCCAGAACAACGACCGCGAGTTGGTCGAGATGCTGGTCTCCCGTGGTGCTGACCCGCGTAACCCCCACCTCATCTTTGCGACCCTAATGCATCCAGACAACGTCCTGCTGCGCTACTTTCTCGAGAAGGGCGCTCCCCCGGACGGTCTCGTCCCCGGCACCACGCTCTACAAGAGCAAGATGACGCCCCTGCTGATCGCCGTGAGGCAGAAGCGGCCGGACGCGGTGCGCCTGCTGCTCGAGTTCCACGCGAATCCCGAACCCCGCGACCCGCTCAACAACTATTCCGCGCTGCGCATCGCTCATCGCGAAGGCTCCACCGAGATCGAGCAGATGCTGCGCGCCGCCGGCGCCAAGGACGACGGCCAGGGAGAAGAGGCCTTGCTAAAAGCCATGCGCGCTCGCGACGTAGAAGGCGTGCGCGCCGCCCTCGCCGCCGGCGGAAATGCAAATTCCAAGGACCAGACCGGCGACCCACTCATCTGTGACGCTGCCGACAAAGGACTCACTGAGATCGTCGGGCTCCTGCTGGAGCATGGCGCCAACATCGAGAGCCGGAACACCTACGGGGCTACTCCGCTCTACCTTGCCATCTCCTTCAAACACCCGGAGACCGCGGCCTTCCTCATCAGCAAAGGCGCCGCCATCGAAGACCGCCAGCACAATCCACTGCACATTGCCGTGCACAATCGCGACTTCGCCACCGCCACGCTCCTGCTTGACCGGGGCGCCAACATCCACGCCGGCAATGATGCCGCCGTGCGCACCGCCGCCAAGGCCGCCGACATCGAGATGGTCCGATTCCTGCTGGAGCGCGGTGCGGATCCGCGCGGCGTGAACGAGTCGCAGGAGAATGCGCTGCACGTCGCCGCCTACCGCGGCAACCAGGGACTGCTGGAGATGATCCTGGACAAGGGTGTGGACGTGAACGCCAAGCAGTACACCGGCCAGACCGCTCTCTTCTACGCTGCTGCGCTCGGCAACCTGGAAGGCGTTCAGACTCTATTGCGCCGCGGCGCCGATCCGAACATCAGAGACGAAGAAGGGAAGACCGCGGCTGAACACGCCGTCCGCCACCCGGAGGTGCAATCAGCTTTGCGCGGACAGTAACCTGCGCAAGTACTAAGGTAGTTTAGTTCCGTACAACCGGTCGACTATCTGAGACAATCTAACTTCTTCGTTACGTCTCATCCGACTCGGGGGAGTCAAGCCAATGCTGCAGGACCGGCCTCAGGCGCCACTCATCCACTCCGTGCATTTTTATGAGCACGACATTGAGCTGGTCGACCGGCTGCGCGGCATCGTAGTCTCGGCATTGGCCACCGGAAATGCGGTGCTCATCGTGGCCACCGAAGCTCACCGCGAGCAGCTTTCCCATGCCCTCCATCTGAACTGGACGAACTGGGCTGCGGCGCGCGATGAAGGCCGCTTCCTTATGGTGGACGCCCGCGAGACCCTGGATAAGTTCATGGTGAACGGCCACCCCGATCGGCAAACGTTCATCAGCGTGGTCAGCGAACTCGTCCGGAACTGCCGGTTCACCTCCATGAGTGCGAACCGGGGACTGACGGTCTTCGGCGAGATGGTCGCCTTGTTGTGGGAAGAGGGCAACAAGGGCGCCGCACTCGAACTCGAGGCGCTATGGAACGAGGTGCTGAGTGACCGCACCTTCCACCTGCACTGCGCATACTCCAAGCCCTCTTTGGCGCACGCCAATGATGCCGCCGAAGTCCGGCTTATTTGCGGCGAGCACTCCCAGCTGATAGGCAAGACCCCCAGCGTCGCCTGAACCTCGCCCCCCGTCGGATCCAGCCGGCTACTGACGCAACTCTCCTGCTTTGCTATAGTGGCGTTCACCCATGAACGGCCTGGAACTCGTTGATCCCATTCAGATCGTGAAGAGCAACGTACTCGCGGTGCAGGAGTACGCCAGTCTGGCCGGTCGTTCGCTGCGCAACATCTTCCGGAAACCGCGCTATATGGCGGACACCCTGCAGCAGGCCGACTTGATCGGCGTGGGCTCGCTACCCATCGTGGTCCTGACCGGTTTCTTCACCGGCGCGGTACTCGCGCTGCAGTCATCGGCGACTCTGGTGAAATTCGGGTCTCTCTCCTTGACCGGGCAGTTGGTCTCGCTTTCCATGGTGCGCGAACTGGGGCCCGTTCTCACGTCGCTGATGGTCGCCGGGCGCAACGCCAGCGGCATGGCCAGCGAACTCGGCTCCATGAAGGTCACCGAGCAGATCGACGCGATGCGCGCGCTGGGCACTGACCCCACCAAGAAGTTGGTGACGCCCCGCGTCGTCTCGACCATCGTGATGTTGTTCTTCCTCACCATCATCAGCGACTTGGTGGGCATGGTGGGCGGCTGGGCCGTGGCCAAGATGATGCTTGGGCTGGACAGCAACCAATTCTGGAACCAGGCTTATCAGCACCTGACGAACGAAGACGTGACCATGGGCCTGGTCAAGCCGGTCATCTTCGGCTTCATCATCTCCACTGTGGGTTGCTATTACGGTCTTTCAACCAAGGGCGGGACGCAGGGCGTTGGCCGCTCGACGACGCAGGCCGTCGTCGCCTCCAGCGTGCTGATCCTGGTGACCGACTTCTTCATCACCCGCCTCATCATGTCCTGGTTCGGGAGCGCCGTGTGACCACGCCGCCGCCCAGCGACCAGACCACCATCATCTTCGACGATGTGCATCTCGCCTTCGAGCAGAACCGCGTGCTCAATGGCGTGAGTTTCCAGTTGCGTCGCGGCGAGACCAAGATCCTGCTCGGCATCGCCGGCTCGGGCAAAAGCACGCTGCTGAAGCTGGCGCTGGGACTCCTGAAGCCGGACCGCGGCCGTATCTTCGTCCTGGGATATGAGGTCACAGCGATGGAAGAGCAGGACCTGTTCGAGCTGCGGCGCAAGGTCGGCATGGTCTTCCAGGAAAGCGCGCTGTTCGATTCACTGACCGTGCGCGACAACGTCAGCTATCGCCTGCGCGAGGAGCACATCCCTGAGGTCGACATCGACCGCCGCGTCCGCGAAGCGTTGCGATTCGTTGAGCTGGAGCACACGCTGGACAAGTTTCCCTCCGAACTGAGCGGCGGCATGCGGCGGCGGGTAGCCATCGCGAGGGCCATCATCAACGAGCCCGAGGTCATCCTCTACGACTCGCCCACCGGCGGCCTGGATCCCATCACCTCCACCCGCATCATCGAGCTCGTGGTGAAGCAACGCGACGTCGCCAAGACCAGTGCGCTGCTGGTCACGCACCGCCTGCAGGACGCCTTTGTCATGGCTTCCAGCTACTGGGACACCGAAGCCAATGAGATGCGCCAGGTCGGCACGGGCACGGCCGTGAACACCAACACCACCTTCCTGCTGATGCGCGACGGCAAAGTCATCTTCGACGGCACCGCGCCGGAACTCGGCCGCTCCAAGGACGAGTATATCCGCGAGTACATTTCCTAGGGTCGCGTCTATAATCCGGCAGCATGACGGACCCGGAGCCACTTCAACCGCCTCGCGATACTTCACGCGACAAGAGCATCGCGGTCGGAGATATTCTCGGCGTCCTGTTGGGGGGCGCGATCTTTTTGGTCGTGCTCGGAACGGGGGTTGCGAATGTCCTGGCGGCGCTGGGACTATGGAACCCGCTGCATCTGAAAGGCCGGCTGTGGACCGGGGTCTTTTTGATCGCGGCGCCGACCGCGGTTGTCCTCATCACGGCTTTGCCGCTGCGCATCCGCCAGCGCATTCCGGAGAGTGTGGCGGCAATCGTCACCTTGGGCCTGTGGGCCGGGTTCTTCTGGGCGGCATGCGGCGGAAGGTAAAAGGCTGTTGTATGATGCTTCCGCAAGTTTTCCCATAGGAGCCACCCATGAAGCGCAGCTCGCTGGTCGTTGTGATCGTCCTCTTAGCTCTGGCCGCCGTCGCCCAAGTGCCGACGATGCCGTCCTTCTCCGCCGACATGGCGATGAAGGCCTCCGCGCGCGATCGCGCCATGACCGGCAAGATGTACATGGGCGCCGGCAAGATGCGCATGGACATGACCAACGAGGGCGGCAAGGTCTCGATGATCACCGACCCCGGCAAGAAGACCAGCTACATGGTCATGCACGACCAGCGCATGTACATGGAGTTGGGCGCGGGCGGCCCCATGAACCCGATGCAGCGGGGGCCCAAGATGCCCGACGTGAAGCCCGTCTCGGGCGACAGCCCCTGTGCCGGGCGCGCGGGCGTGACCTGCACCAAGGCCGGCTCGGAGATGATGAACGGGCGCATGTGCGACCGCTGGGAGATCGCCTCCAGCAACAAGAGCGAAGCCGGAACCATGTGGATCGACCAGAAGACCCACATGCCTATCAAGACCGCCATGCAGGACGGATCGAGCTGGGAGCTGATGAACTTCAAGGAAGGGCCGCAGGATGCGTCGCTCTTTGCGCCGCCCGCCGGCTATGAGAAGTTCGACATGGGCGCGATGATGCGCCAGCGCTAGTCTTTGGCGCGCTTCTTGATCTCGATGTTCAGGCGCTTGATCTTCTGATTAAGCGTGGAGAGCGGCACGCGGAAGCGTTCGGCCGCCTCCGTCTGGTTCCAGCCGCACTTTTCCAGCATGTCGCTGATGATGCGGCGCTCGCATTCCTCGATGATCTCGAACAGAGACGCGTCCGGGCGCGACTCCAGGATGCTTGCGATGGGCGCCCGGCCCATGATGCTGTCCGGGAGCAGGTCGAGGGTCACGTTCGACCCGGATGACAGCACCACCGCGCGTTCAATGACGTTCTCCAACTCGCGCACGTTGCCAGGCCATCCATAGTCGAGCAGCGGGCGCAGCGCCTCGGCGCTGATGGAGATAGGCGGCTTCCCGTTCTCCTTGGCAAATCGCTCCAGGAAATGATGAACGAGCAGCGGGATGTCCTCGGTGCGCGAGCGCAGCGGCGGCAGGTCCACGGTGATGACGTTCAGGCGATAGAACAGGTCCTCGCGGAAGCGGCCTTCCTTCACCAACTGCTTCAGGTCGATGTTTGTGGCGGCGATGATGCGCACGTCCACCTGGAGTTCCGTCACGCCACCCAAGTGCATGAACTTGCGGTCCTGGAGCACGCGCAGGATCTTCGCCTGCGTCTCCATGGACATGGAACCGATCTCATCGAGGAACAGCGTGCCCCGGTCGGCGACCTCGAACAGGCCCTTCTTGCTGGCGATCGCGCTGGTGAATGCTCCCTTCACGTGGCCGAACAGGGTCGACTCCAGCAGGTCGGCGGGCATCGAGCCCGTATTCACGGGGACGAACGGGCGGTCCTTGCGCGGGGAATTAGCGTGGATCGCCTTGGCGATGAGCTCTTTCCCCGTCCCGCTCTCGCCCTGGATGAGAATGGTCGAGCGGCTCGGCGCGACCTGCGCCACCAGGTCGAATATGCGGAGCATCGGCTCGCTCTTGCCGATGATGTTCTCAAAGTTGTAGCGCTGCTTCAGCGCGCGCTTGAGCTGCAGGTTCTCTTCTTCGGCGCGGCGGCGGGCTACTGCGGCGCGGACGTCGGCCAGCAGCTTCTCGTTGTCCCAGGGCTTGGGAATGAAGTTCGAGGCGCCGGCCTGCATCGCGCGGATAGCGTTGTCGACCGTGCCGTGCGCCGTGATCATGATGATGGGAAGGCTGGGGTCGCGCTCGCGGATCTCTTCGAGGACGTCCAGGCCGTTGCGGTCAGGCAAGCCGATGTCGAGCAGCACCAGATCGAAGGGGTTTCCCGCCAGGCGAGCGAGTCCGGCTTCGGCGGTGTCCGCCCACGAGACCTGGTAGTTCTCCATCTCAAGCAGGGTCTGGAGAGACTCGCGGATCGCATGCTCGTCGTCAATGATCAGGATGGAGCCGGGGGCTTCCGGCTCGCTGGCGCGCGAAAAGCGGCGGGAAACGACGGCGACATCAGACATTGACGTCCACCGCCTTCTGCGCCGACGCGCGGATCATGGGGAACTCGAGATGGAAGGTGGTGCCTTCGCCGGGCAGCGACTCCACCTGGATCTTGCCCGCGTGCTCTTGGATGATGCCGTAGGTCACGCTCAGGCCCAGGCCGGTGCCGCGCCGCTCGCCTTCCTTGGTCGAGTTCTTGGTGGTGAAGAACGGGTCGTAGATGCGCGAAACGTGCTCCGGCGCGATGCCGGAGCCTGAATCGGTCACACTGACATTCACCGTGCGTCCGTTGTTCGTCCGGATGCGGAGGGAGCCGCCGTTCGGCATCGCGTCCTTGGCGTTGAGGAACAGGTTCAGGAAGACCTGCTGGAGCTTGCCCGAGTTGCCGAGGATGGGCGGCAGGTCGGCGTAAAGGTCGGAGTGTACCTTGATCTTCGCCGTCCGGAACTGGTGCTCGAGGAGCGCAAGCGTGTCCGTGATGACCTTGTTGACGTCGACTTCGCCCATCTCCGTGCCGCTGGTGCGCGAGAAGTTCAGCAGATTGTTGACGATCTCCGAGGCGCGGAAGGTCTGGCGGGTGATCTTCTCGAGCAGGGCAGAGCGTTTCTCGTCGCCCTGGAGCTGCTTGGCCAGCATCTGGGCGTAGCTGGAGATGACCGCCAACGGCGTGTTGACCTCATGGGCCACGCCGGCGGCGAGCACGCCGATGGACGACATCTTCTCCGACTGCGACAGTTGCGACTCGAGCGCGATGCGCTCGGTGATGTCATCCACGATGATGAGGCGCCCGACGACCTGGAAGTTCTTGCTGACCAGCGGCGCGATGGCGATGTTCGCCGTGCGCGTCTCGCCCGTGGGCGTCGCCAGCCGGAACTTGTAGAGGTTGTGGATGCCGGGGTTCTGGCGCGCGCGGTTGTAGGTCTCGATGAAATTGGCGGGGAAGATCTCGCTCAGCAGCTTCCCGCGGGCCTCCGAGCGCGGCGTGGCGTACATCACTTCCATCTGCGAGTTCCACGATTCCACGCGGTCAGCCAGGTCCACGGCCAGCACGCCGACGCTGATCGACTCCACGATGTTCTCGTTGAAGTCCTTCAGCCGTTCGTACTCGCTGACCTTCTGCTCTAGCGACGCATACAGCAGCGCGTTCTGGATGGCGATGCCGAGATAGCCGGCCAGCGTCTCGAGCAGCTCGACGTCTTCGCTCGAGAGGAAGTCGCCGCGCGTGGTCTTGCCCAGGCCCAGCACCGCGATGCTGCGGTTCTGCACCTTGCACGGGATGTAGTAGTTCAGGTCGAGCTGGGAGATGGTGTACTGCGCCGAAGGCGTTTCGCGCACGGCGGACCGGGTGTTGTCGTAGAAGATGTGTCCAGCGTCTTCGCCCGCGCGTGGAATTCCGAGGAAGGCCAGGTCGAGCTCGCCGGCATAGTTGATGCCGTAGGACTTGGCCAGCACGAAGCCGCCGGGCGCATCCGGGTCCGCCAAGAAGACGGCGACGCGGTCCACCAGCAGCGTGCGCGAGAGGCGCTCTACGACTGCCGTGAGCATCGTGGAAAGGTCGGTCTCGGAGCTGAGCTCGCGGCCGAACTCGATCAGCGTGCGGCGGTAGTCGTAGCGCTTGCGGTCGAGCAGCTTGTCCAGGCGGTCCTGGATGGCGTGCTTCAGCGGGTCGAAGAGCAGGGCAGTGATGACGATGGCCGCGATCAGGCCCCAGTTGCCGAGCGGCAGGCGCGTCTGCACGAAGCCGGCCACCACTGCGGCGATGCCGAAGTACACGCCCACGATGCTGGCGGTGGCCAGCGTGTAGATCATGCCGCGCTTGAAGATGATATCCACGTCCATCAGGCGGTAGCGCACGATGGTGTAGCCGAAGGTCAGCGGCAGGAAGACCAAGAAGAACACGGAAAGCTGCATCGTCCGGCTGGGCAGCTCGCCGAAGACGTAAGGCCGGATGTAAAAGAGCGTGAAGGGAACGATCGCCAGGATGGTGCCGCGTGTGACCAACTTCATCTGCTGCCGCAACAGCGGCGTATCGGCCTTGCGGTATGAGTGCCACAGCACGCTGGCGGAGATGAAGAAGAAGACCGCCAGATAGCTCCACTCCATCTGGTCCAGCTGGAAGCGCAGGAGCTCGGTAGCCGCTAGCTCGCGGATGGCGAGGATGTGGGTCGCCAGCAGGATGGCGCCGGGCAGGTAGATGATGGCGCAGATCCAGCGGTGCCGGTCCACGAAGCCCTTGCGTTCCGGGAAGGTGAGCGCAAAGTGCAGGAACAGCGCCGGCTGCAACAACCATGCGACCACGTTCGACCAGTAGATGCTCCAGTCGAAGAGGTTCAGCTTGCCCGTGTACTTGAACGAATAGAAAATGAACGAGACCAGGCAGAAGATGTAAAAGTGCGCGGACTTGGGCGCGCCCCAGCGGCGCAGCAGCACGAAGAGACCAATGAACAGATACACCAGCGCGATCGCGCGCTGACCGTTGTTCAGTGAGGTGTCCGCCGGGACGAGGATGACGGGAAGTTCCAGGCTGATGTCGCCGCGGTGGATGCCGTAACGGACTTCCGCATAGACCCGGTTGTAGATCTTGCGCTGCAGGCTGGCCACATCGCGGATGGGCTGCCCGTTGACTTCGTAGAGGTGGTCGCCTTCCTTGATGCCGGCGCGCTCGCCCGGTCCGCCCGGATGCACGCGTTGGGCCCGGAGGTGGTCGCTCTCTTCCAGCCACCAGACGCCGTCGGTCGGCGTGGCGATGAGCCCTTCCTGGCGGAAGTTCAGCCAGGCAAAGACCATCGCGGCGACCGTTACCAGCGCCAGCACGATGGCCGTTGTCCGGACTTGCAGATCCTTAACCATGGGACTAGCGCCCGTGCGCGGGCGCGAAGACACCCCTGCCGTGGGGACAGACGTGTTCGAGTTGTCAGACTGCAAGTCGACTGCCACGGAATCTCGGGAGGCGCTAAGCTATGCCCCTTGTTTCTGCCATTATAGAAGCAATGGGCCGGCGCGCCCTACGGAAAAACGTATACGCGTGTGAAAAACCGTAGCCTCTAAAGCGCCGCTATTTCATTGACCTGCTTGGATTAAGCAACTTAGACTGGTTGTCTCCACCCATGAGCACCCGGGCCTACCTCACCTCCACCCCCAGCTTCTCGAAGTTCCTATGGTGGTCTGGAGGGCTGATCTGCATACACGCGTTTGCCTTAGCTCTGGTGCAGAACCAAGCGGTCATTGTGACCGCCTCGAACGCCGCCCAACTTGTCGCGTGCGGGCTGGCTTTATTCGCCTGCGTGGACGCCCGGCGCCGCGCTGGCGCATTCGGGCGCTCCTTCTGGACGCTGTGCGGCCTGTCTTATTTGCTGTGGATCGCCGCCCAGTCCGTATGGACGTACAAGGAATTCCGCTACGGGGTGGAAGCGACCGGCCACTACAGCTTCACTGACGTGATGTTCTTCTTCGCCTTTGCTCCGTTCGCGATGCTGCTGCTGGCCGACCCGGCGCAGGAAGGCGAGAAGATCAACTGGGAGCGGACGCTGGACGTGATGCAGGTGGGAATCGTCATCCTCAGCGCATATCTTTACTTTTTCTACGTTCCGTCGCGCTGGGAGACCGAAGAGCAGACGATGCTGCGCATGGTGAACCAGGTCTTCTTCGCGCGCAACCTGGTGATCATCGGGGCCCTCGGCCTGCGCACGGCGCTCTCCACCAGCCGCCGGGAACGAAGCCTGTTTCTGACGGCGACGCTCGCCATGGTCGTGTACACGGCCGTCACGCGGCTCTCCAACTATGCGCGCATCGCTTGGGACGCACGCACCGGTTCGTGGTTCGACCTGGGGTGGACCGTCCCATTCGCGCTCTCCGCCGTCATCATCGCCAGTTGGCGCGAGACGGACGAGCCGGAGAATATCGCCACATCGCGCCCTTCGGACCGGATCAAGAGGCTGCTTGTACTCCACGGCACGCCGATGCTCCTGCCGGGTCTGGTGCTGGTGCTGGGAGCAAGCATCGCCGCCGAGCAGGTGGCGGTGGCCTCTTTGGCCATCCTGGCCTCCTTCCTTTGCTACAGCCTGAGGCTGGCGGTGATGCAGCACCGCCAATCCAAAGCCACCGAGGAGTTGGCGCGGGCGGAAGAGCGGTTCCGCACGGTGTTCTCCAGCAATCCGCAGCCTTCCTGGGTCTACGATCACCAGACGCTGGATTTCCTCGAAGTGAATCAGGCGGCCGTCCGGCAATATGGCTACTCGCGGGAAGAGTTCCTGGGGATGAAGGTCACCGCCATCCGCCCGCCGGATGAGGCCGAGCGTTTTCTGGCGCGCCAGCGCACCTGGGAGCCCTACGCCGGCGAGTGGCGCCATCAAGCCAAAGACGGACGCATCTTCACGGTGAACGTGCTCGCCCAGCCGCTGGAGCTTGCTGGCCGGCAGTGCAAGCTGGTCATCGCGGAAGACATCACGGAAAAGCATCGGGTCGAGGCGCATCTGCGGCACGCGCAGAAGATGGAAGCCGTAGGCACGCTGGCGGGCGGCATTGCCCATGATTTCAACACCGCGCTCACCATCATCACCGGCTACGCGCAGGCTGCCATCGAGCGCGCCCGCGGCAATGAAGCCCTGCGGGAAGAGATCCAGCAGATCGATTCCGCCGCGCAGCGCGCGGCTGCCCTGGTGCGCCAGCTCCTGACGTTCAGCAGCCAGCAGATGGTGCAGCCGCAGCGGATCGACCTGCAGGCGGTCATCGCGGGCGTTGAGAAGATGCTGCGGCCCTTGCTCGGCGAGAAGGTCGAGCTCGTCATCTCATCGCCGATGAGGCTGGGCAAGATCCACGCCGATCCGCGCCAGATAGAACAGATCCTGGTGAACCTGGCGCTCAACGCCAAAGATGCGTTGGGCACCGATCCTCCACCGGGAAGTAGGCTCTCTTTCCTGACCGAGAACATCGAGTTGATGCCGGAACTCGCCCAGGGGCTGAAGCTTGCGCCGGGCCCATATGTCCTCCTCACGGTCTCCGACACCGGATGCGGCATCGACAAGGCGATCCAGCACCGCATCTTCGAGCCCTTCTTCACGACCAAGCCGGGCGGCGGCTTCGGGCTCGGCCTCTCGAGCGTGTACGGCATGGTGCAACAATGTGGCGGGGCCATCACAGTCGAGAGCGAGCCGGGCCAGGGAGCGACCTTCAAGATCTACCTGCCGCTGGCTGAGGAAGAGAGCGGTCCTCATCGGCAGGAGGGACGCGCGGTCGCGACCTCCGGCAAGCAGACTATTCTGGTGGCGGAAGACGACGCAGGTCTGCGGGAGCTGGCGACGCGCGTGTTGTCCCGCGCCGGATACCAGGTTTACACCGCCGGGCGCCACGATGAGGCCGAGGAGATCTGCCGCCAGCATGGGAGTGAGATCGACCTGCTTGTCACCGACGTGGTGATGCCCGAGGTCAGCGGAAAGGAATTGGCAGACCGGCTGACCAGCCGCTTTCCGCGCCTGCGCGTGCTTTTCATGTCAGGCTATACGGACGAGGTCGTGGTCAAACAGGGGGTGCGGGAGGGAAGCGTGAACTTCATTCCCAAGCCCTTTACGCCATCGGCGCTTACGCAGAAAGTCCGCGAAGTGCTGGCCGTGAGCGCTGGGGTCGAGTAAAAAAAGGGAGGGCACGAGGCCCTCCCCATTTCAGAAGCGACAGAGGCGATTACTGTCTGATTAGAGGCCGTTCAGGGGTGGAAGAGTTGTCTGCCAGGCCGATGAGTTTGCCGGCAAAGAGTGCCGCGGAGCGTCGCCCGCGCCAGGCTGTGCCCGAAGGCGTGGCCGAGCGCTGGGCTGAGGTGCGCGGTCATCGCATGCGCTATCTGACTGCGGGTCACGGGCCACCCATTGTGCTCATTCACGGCCTGATGGGTTACTCCTTTTCCTGGAGTGAGAACCTGGCCGACCTCGCCCACGACTTCACCGTCTACGCCCCCGACCTCTTCAATACGGGCAAGTCAGACCGCATCCCCCAGGAAGGTACGCTGAAGTGCGCGGCCGATTCAGTCCTGAACTTCATGGATGCAGTCGGACTAGCGCGGGCCCACCTCGTCGGCAGCTCACACGGTGGGACGCTAGCCCTGTTGCTTTTGGCCACCGCCCCGGAGCGCGTCGACCGGGTTGTAGCGGTGTCACCTGCGTCGACGGCAAGCGAGCAACGCCGCTGGCAGGCGCGGGTGTTCTCGACGCGGACCGGCGCGGTCATCGGATATGCGCTGCCATATGTCGCCGCGTTCGTGCATTGGTACTTCGTCTCGCGCATGTATGCAGACCCCAAGCGCATCCTGCCGGGCACGATCGCGGGCTACAATGCCCCGCTGAAGGTGAAGGGGACCATCCCTTATCTGTTGAAGGTGATGCGGTGCTGGCGCGCGGACTTCGCATCGCTGAACGAGAGCCTGAAGGGCCTCGACGACTCGCGTCTCACCTTCCTCTGGGGCGAACAGGACCGAGTGGTTCGGCTCGATTGCGTGCCGGAGTTGAGGCGTCTGTTCCCCCGGGCGGGATGGATCATGATGGCGGATGCCGGACACCTGCCCTACGAAGAACATCCCGCCGCCTTCAACCAGGCTCTGCGCGACTGCCTGAGACCCAGATGAAGACCGTCGCCCAACCCGGCGTGCTCCAGTTCCTGAGCGGCATGAACCGCGGCGCGTGGTTCCGCTTCTTTGTCGCGCTCATCGGGCTCGCGCTGGCGCTCACCGCCGCGA
>Ga0073934_10001372_pt1 | contig 59156 bp, 61 predicted proteins | sample LarsenN4metaG_FD_76834 | JGI IMG/M metagenome (GOLD analysis project Ga0073934, IMG submission 76834) | Hot spring sediment bacterial and archeal communities from British Columbia, Canada, to study Microbial Dark Matter (Phase II) - Larsen... ...
TCTCTACTGCCTGCAACTCATCAGCGGTGTCCAAAATTCGTAGTTTCCAGTTGCTCACGCGTAAGAATCACTCCCATAGAAAAGTACTCAGATCGGCCGCCGTTGGAACACGAACCGGAAAAATTCGCGCCGCCAGTTTCGACCTTCCAGATAAGCCAGGCGTTGGGAGAACCGCGAAGGCATGAGGTTGAACAGCCGGGGAATCGTGTCAAGAGAACAGGTGCGGTTCGCTGCGAGGTAATCCAGCCAATAGACCGACACGGGTGAAACCGGCAGCCAGGTCTCCAGGAGGACGGTGACCGCCCGGAGGTACGGTGGGCGGGTATAGATCAGCCTGCGCTGGATGCCCAAAGCCCTCATCACTTCCCCCAGGACCTGATTGAAAGTCAAATATTCTGGACCACCGATCTCGATCAACTGGTCCCTGGTGCCCGGATCGTCCAGCGCCCAGGTGAGGCAGGTCGCCAGATCCTCCACCCACAAGGGCTGAACCAGAACTTCCCCATCTCCGGGGACCAGGAAGACCCAAGGAAGGATATTGAGCAGCCGCGCCAGACCTGTCGTAAACCCGTCGTCCTTGCCGAACACGATAGCGGCACGCAGGATCGTGTAAGGAATCCCGCTCCTTCGGATGAACTCTTCCGCGATGGCCTTCGCCTTCAGTACCGGATAGGCTGATCCCCGATCAGCCCCGAGGTGGCTGACGTAAAAGAGACGAGCCACGCCCGCATCAATCGCTGCATTGAGGACATGCTGGGTGCCGCGTATGTCTACGTCCATCAGGCTGGCGTAAGCGCCGCGCCATTCAGCGCCTGCCAGGTGGTAAATGGCATCCACCCCGACCATTGCCGCCCTCAAGCCGCGTTCGTCCTCTAAAGTGCTCAGCGCGACTTCCAGGGGCAAACCCCGCGGCAGGCTGGGTGATTTCGGAGATGGGCGGATTAAAAGGCGCACCAGGTACCCGGCATCGACGAGATGCCGCACCAGAGCTCGGCCAATAAAACCGGTCCCACCAGTTACCAGTATCGTGCTCATCCTGTTCGGAATCTTCTTTGGTATCTCGTTGGCGATCCTCGGCCTGGCTCTCTGAGTCAGGGATCAGGAATCAGAAGCGCCCTTGCCAAACAGCCGCCGAAGCTCCTCTTCCCATACGTCATCCAGCGGGGCAAAAGGCTCTTCCTGGTATTCGTCCGACAGGCGGTTCAGGTAATCGCGGATCCCGATCTCAGGTGCAACGCTCTCGAGCTCCTCGATCTTCGCATCGAACAATTTCACCAGCTTCCTGCTCCTGCGCTCGAGGTCGGATAAGTCCAAACCGAGCTTGAGCATATAGTTGACCCGCTGCATGACGCCCAACCAGGCCATGTAATCGTTTTCGACGCGCATCGTGTTGCCTACATTTGCCACGTTGGAAAAATCGTATGCAGGCACGAATGCGTAGAAAGCGATATATTCCATGCCCTGGTCGCCTGCCCGCTTGCACAGCACGGAACCGATGCTTGCACCGCCATGGTAATCTGACAGGCGGACAGACATTCCCTTCAGCTCCTCCTTGAGGTGCCGCAGGCTGTAAGTCGAGGTGATCAGCCGCTCTTTTTCGTAAGGCAGCTCGCCGTACACACCCCCAAAGCCGATGATCCGGCGGACAGCAAATGTCTTTCCAATAGACAGGATGCTGGCGATGTACCGCTCTACATCAATGTGCGGCTCATCCCCCAGGAAGATCAGGAGCCCTTTGCCGTTGATCTCCGTGAAGTACAGCTCATTCCGCGGAGACTGCAGGCTTTCGGGGAATCCCTCGACGTACTTCACGACCGGGCGCACCAAGTCATGGGTGCCCGGGATTTGGAACAGGTAGAACCCGTCGTTGCGAATTGTTCCGATCTGGCGAGCGCCGGTTAGTTTGATTAGGTATTGAGGTAGACCTGAGGAGACCGAACCTGCATCTGCCCACTGCCGCCACCCGGCGAGCATGTATGTCTCTTCCGTTTTTGGCTGTTCTCTCAGCTCTATTGAATCAGTCATCGCACACCTCCTTCCACCAAAATCTCGATAGGGATTCTCTTATACATGGGTTGCTGTGGTGCCTTCCAATATTCTTGAGGTTGCTTTTAATCAGACGACGCGACCGATCTCTCCGTCCAGAACAACCTGGTAGGTTTTCAGAGGTTTCACAGCCGGCCTGCATACGACCGACCCATCCATGACGTCGAAACAGGAATCATGCCACGGGCAGGTGATGATTTTCCCTTCGAGATCCCCTTCACTTAGTGGGCCGCCGGCATGGGTGCACTCCTCCTGCGTGGCGTAGAAGACACCATCGAGGTTGTACACCGCAACGCGCTGCCCGGCTACCTGCACCAGTTTCACCTGACCGGACGGCAAATCCCTGGTGAAGAATTCGTTCTCTCGCAATTGCGCCTCGCCTTCGCCTGTGGTTCCAACCTCACCGGTTTCATCGACAGGCGGAATCTGCACCAGAACCGGGATCCTAAGCCGCACCTCGCCTTCCACGAGCGAGACCGGGTACATCTCGAGCTTCGCGCTGGAGTCCGTGACCAGGCTGCCGCTCTTCACTTCGAAGGTGTAGCCGTGCCAGGGACAGATCAGCTTTCCATCGACCAGGTCCCCCGTCGCGACCGGCCCTCCCCGGTGCAGGCAGCTGTTGCGCAGGGCATACCATCCATCCTGGTGATGGAAGACGCCGATGGAGAGTCCATCAATCTGGACTATCTTTCGCTCCCCTTCCGGGATTTCGTCAGCCCGGGCAACTGCGACATCGTTATAGGCATACAACCTGCGAATGCCAAGACTTTTTTCGTAAGAATCGATGGACATCTCCATGATCTCCTGCGCATTGACGGCCAGGAGATCATCGAATGTCTCCGCCTCGCGCTCGTGGCCGTAGGCTCTGGCGAGCATTTCCAGGATGACCATGCATAGCTTGTTCCAGGCTTTAATCGCCCGGCTTTCGAGGTCCGGGTCGAATTCCTTCAGTTCCGTCATCAGCGCTTTGGTGATGGCATGCTGGATAAAGCCGACCATCCCGATGACATACCGTTCGGCGATGTAAATGTTCGGGTCTGCGCCCCGGCAGGTGTGCGCCCGCCCGACGTAGTCCACGTAGCGAGCATAGTCCTCGTCGTAGATGCCCCCGGCGGTCCTGCGCCAGAAATTCGCCTGGTGATACATCCGCAGCTGGAGGTAGTGGTCATCCACGCTCCCGTCCGGTTTCAAGAAGAATTTCCGTGTGGGAGGGTACTGTAGCAGGTTGGTATAGAAATGCCCGATGATATCCGGGAGGTGCTTCTCGATGATCAGCGCAGATTCACGGATCGCAGCGCTGTCAGCTGGTTCGAAGCCCACAAACTCCGCCATGTACTTGAAATAACGCCATGCATCTTCACCGGCTCTTGCCTCGGATGAATCGGGGTTCATCGCTGCATCCATAAATCGATCGCTTCCTTCCTGAAAGTTTTTGTTCTCCCATTATACCCGGCAGCCAACCTAAACATATGTTGGTGTGCAGCTGAGCAGAGCAACCGCATTTCAACTTTGATTTCATTCGTCATGCCGTCATCGTGGGGTCTCTCGAGCGTCTGTGGAGCAAGGTCCCTGGATTCTAGCCGGCCCATCAGGAGAAGGAGAAATTATAATAGTAACAATTCGATGATAAACCGCATCTAATGGATAACGAGAACAGGCAGCAAGACTTTTCCCTGGAAAAGCTCCGGCAGGGTGATCGTGCTGAGTTTGCCCGCCTGGTGGAGGCGTATTCTCCCCTGATTTATCGGCTGGGTCTGAAAATGCTCAACAACCCGCAGGACGCTGAAGACATCCTGCAGGAGACCTTCATCAAGGCGTACCAGCACCTGGGAGATTTCGACGGTCGTTCCAGCCCGGCTACCTGGCTGTATCGCATCGCAACGAATGAAGCGCTGATGTCGCTCCGGAAGAAGCGCCCCGAGCTGATCTCGCTTGAAGAGCCGCTCTCGGACACATCCCAACCCCAGGAACCGATGCAGATCCTCGACTGGTGCTGCCTGCCGGAAGAGGATTATCTGACCGCCGAAAGCCTGGAAGCGCTGGATCGATCCATCGATGCCCTGCCTGCCAGCCTGCGGATCGTTTTCGTCCTGCGAGACATCCAGGGTCTGTCTACCCGAGAGGTGGCCGAGATCCTCGACCTCAGTGAGACTGCCGTGAAGACCAGGTTGTCTCGGGCCAGGCTGCGCTTGCGCGAGCTGCTCACCACCTACTTCGGTGACATTTTGAGCGAGAGATGAAAATGGGAAAACATCCTGAGTGCCGCCATCTGCTTGCCTCGCTATCCGGTTACATCGACGGCGAGCTGGAAGAGGAGCTGTGTGCCGAGATCGAGCGGCACATGCAAGACTGCGAGAACTGCTGCGTGGTCGTCGACACCCTCCGGAAGACGATCTCGCTCTACCAGACCACCGCGGCCAGCACGAGCCTTCCGGAGGAGGCACGCCAGAGACTCTATCGCCGGCTGGACCTGGATGAGTTTCTGAATGCCTGAACGCTCGTACAAAAATAGCAAGCAGGCAGCGTGGATCGAGATTTCGACCGGATGCAACCAACCTGGGGGGTCCTGCATCTAAAAGATGCTGTGCACGAGATCAAGGTCGATTCTTCCCCTATCAGAAAGGCAGCAACTGCTGCAGCTGACAATACCAGGACGGGAGCTCCATGCGCGCCTGTCCAGGAATTGAGAGCGGGGATCCGGTGTCCAGTCTGCCAGCGAGGCAGACTGGACTACAATGGTCTCCTCAATCTGGCCTGCCCGATTTGTGGGTTTACGTCTGGTGGGAGCTTCACCTGATGAGATCGAAAACGCCCCGGGTGGGCGCGCGCATACAAACAAGAGATTCTGGTAAAAATTTTTTAGAACAACGAGGTAAGAGCGTGGAACAAATTCTAACTGAAGACATCCAGAACCAGGTCCGCGAAGTATTCACTCAGCTCAAAGAACCGGTGGAGATCCTCTTCTTTGGCCGGCAGGAGGACTGCGACTTCTGTGAGCCTGCCCGCCAGCTGGCGGAGGAAGTAGCCGGGCTTTCCGATCTCCTACACTTCAGCGCTTACGACCTGGATGCAGACAGCTTGAAGGCGCAAACCTACCAGGTCGATAAGGCTCCGGGGCTGGTGATCGCCGGGCGCGAGGGCGATCGAATTGTTGATTATGGCGTTCGCTATGCTGGCATCCCTTCCGGGCACGAATTCACCTCCCTGATCCACGATTTGATCCTGGTGTCAGCGCGCGACTCCGGCTTGAGCAAGCAGACTCGTGAGCTGTTGCGGAAATTGGACCGGCCAGTCACACTGCAGGTGTTCGTTACCCCGACCTGCCCATACTGCCCACGCGCCGTCGTGCTGGCCCACCAGATGGCTATGGAAAGCCCTTTCATACAGGCAGAGATGGTCGAGGCAATGGAGTTCCCGGAGTTGTCGCAGAAGCACGGTGTCAGCGGCGTCCCGCAGACGACGATCAACAGCGGTGCTGGGACAGTCGTGGGAGCCGTTCCCGAAGAGTACCTGCTGGCTGAGATCTTGCGGGTCGCGAATGGGAAGCCGGCGGAGGAGCGTCGATGAATGTCCAGGTGACCTGGCGCGAAAATTTATTCTTTACCGGGACGACAGAAAACGGATCGACGGTGACGCTTGGGTCAAGGGGGGATGGCACCGACCGGGGCGGACCGAGTCCCATGGAAATGATCGCCCTCGGCCTGGCTGGCTGCACCGCCATGGACGTGATCTCCATCTTGAAGAAAAAGCGGCAGCAGATCACGGATTTCGTGGTGGAGGCCCACGTCGACCGGGCGGAAGAGCACCCGCGGGTCTTCACCCACGTGATCCTCGAGTACCACGTCACGGGGAAGAACGTCGATCCTGAAGCGGTGCTGCGCTCGATCGAACTGTCCACGACGAAGTACTGCCCGGCTCACGCCATGCTGTCCAAGGTGACGCCGATTGAGGCAAGGTACCACATCTATGAAGCAAGGGAAGGCCGAGAGCGGGAATTGGTGACGAGCGGGGAGTATTCCACGGAATAAACGACACGCGGCAGCATCGCAGCAAACCGTGGAGGAAGTAGGTCGGGATTCTTACCCGCCAGTTTTCTTAACGTCGCTGCAGATGCCAGTGCTGGAGACTCTCCTGCAGTTCTAATCAAGTCTCTCGACCCGGTTATTCGATGAAGATCTCGACGTGCTCTCCATCGACCTCATCGACGACGTCGACGATCTTGCCTTCCACGCCGGACTGGAGCATCTCTTTCAGCTGGGCGAAATCCAGCTCTGCAACCTCCGGGGCGAACTGCGCCCCGATCTGCATCCCCCATTCCATCAGGCCGAATGGGATGTTGACGCTGACCTTGGTCTTCCCGTTGACGATGTCCGTTACCCTTACCCGGAACCAGCGCGGTTCGCCGGGAGATTTCATCGCCACGGGGCGGGAGGGTTTTCCGCTGGCGCTCAAGGTGGAAAGCAGCTTGGCCCCTTCTTCGGCAGTGATTTTCCCCTCCCGGATCATGTTCAGGATCTTCATGCGTTCTTCAGTGGTAGCCATTGGCTTGCCTCCTCGGAATTACCCGATATAGATCTGCACTTTCTCTTCGCCATCCCCCTCGTCCACTTCGACGTAGAAGGGGGCCTCTGGACCGGTCGTCCTTTCAAGCGCCTGGACGACGGCAGCCACGTCCACGCCCTTCTCCCGGAGATCGGGGATAAAGCGTCCGAACGTGCGCAGGATCCAGGAGGTAAAACGCAGCGGCAAGGGGATGCTGAAGGCGATCGTCTGCGGACGCTCTCCAGGCTTCTGTTTGATCCGCAGGTGCAGCCAGCGGGCAGTGCGGCTTCCCCACGCCATGGCGATCACCCCCAGACCGATAAAGAAGGGCACCCACGCACACCCAAACCAGAAGCTGAACCCGCTTGCCTGGTAAGCCCAGAACGCCAGCAAGGCGCCGATCACGGTGATCCCCACCCCGAACCACATAGGGACCATCCACCACCGCCGCCATTTTTCGACCTCCGGCTCGAAGACTTCCTGGAGACGGTCTGGATCTGAGTCTCGCCGCTCCTCGGCTTCAGCTGCGAAGTCCGTGGCCGCTGAGGACTCACCTCCTCTTCCCAGTTCGGTTTCGGCTGATTCGGGAAATTCATCTTCTTCCAGCGCCTTTAGCAGGCGAGCGCCTTCGCTGGCGGTGATCACGCCACTTTCGATCATCGATAAGATTTCCAGGCGTTCGTTCTGTTCACTCATGTCGGCCACCTCACGCGCCTTTCCCTTCCAGAGCAGCCAGCAGCTGCTCGGCCTCTTCCAGTGTTATCTTTCCCTGCTCGAGCATTTGCAGGATCATCAGCCTTTCTTCTTCGCTGACCGGTTCGACTGGCTCTTTCGGCGCCGGGGACCAGACTGGGGGTGCTGCTCGTCTGCGTCGATCGCGGGCCGCGCGCTCAGCCGCCCTGGCTTTCATCTCGGCTCTCCGGCGAGCCGCCTCCAGCTTCCGCTTCATCTTCTCCTGCGCGCGCTGGATGCGGTCTTCAGCGCGCTGCCGGGCGCGTTCGCTAGCTTCCTGGGCGCGTTGTGCGATCCTGGCTGCCTGTTCGGCGCTCAAACCCACACCGCCGAGGCGGGAAGACAGGTTCTCGAGCTGCGATTCCAGCTGCTCCTCCAGGTACTCCATTTGCATCTCAACCTGGCGCGCGATCTGCTCGCTGAGGGTCTCAGATAAGCCGCCGATGTCTTCGCCGATCTCGACCTCCAGCTCGTTGACATCCCAATCTGGCGGTAGAGAAGAAAGGATGACGTTTCCATGCGCGGAGAGAGTCAGTTCGGCATCTCCCTCGCCCAGGACCAGCTCATACGGAGCAGCAAGCCTTGGTCCGCTTTCCACACCAGGGAAACTGACGGAGATCTGGCTTCCTTTTTGAACGCGGATCCGGACACTGGCATCCTCTGGCAAACGGCAGATCAAATTTCCATCTGCCGTGAATTCGTATTGATTCCCCGGGGAAGGATCGAGGGCGACTTTCACATTGCCGCGTGCGGCCGCCCGGGCGTTCCCATCGATCTCTTTGACGACCAGATTCCCGTTCACCGCATCCTCGACCAGGAAATCCCCCTCCAGGTTCCTCAGGGTGGCATTTCCGTCTACCGCAGTGACATTCAATTCCCCCTCGACGCCCCGGGCAGCGAGGTGCCCATGCACTCGAGCGATCGTCGTACCCCCGACGTTGCGCAGTGTCAGGTGACCATCGACCCTGTGGATGGTGGTCTCTCCTTCGAGCGCTTTCAAGACGGCATTGCCGGATACCCGTTCGATCTGCACCGTCGCTTCTATTGGGACTCGCACCACGCAGTCGGCACGACAGCGGATGTGCACTTCGTCATCCTGCTGCTCAACCGTCAAGTCTTCTGGCGAATCACTTCGCGCCAGGACTTCCGGCTCATCCCACCCTTTCAAGGTCAGATCGCCGTCGGTCTCCACGACCACCTTCGGGTTCGGACCACTCGCGATCGTTTGCTTATCCATAGATTCGGCCCTCCCCTTCCAGCATCTGCATCGCCTCTTCGTAAGTGATCCGGCCCTGTTCCAGGTCGTCGAGGATCTTGCGGCGGGTCTCATCGCTGATCCCGATCGCCTCCTCCCCTCCCGGTTCGTACCCCAGGGCGCGGATAATCTCGTGCAAGCGGTTCCGGATGGTCGGGTAGGACAACCCGATCTCGTCCTCCATCCGGTTGATTTTGCCCTCACAGCGGATGAACGTCTCAACGAAACTCAACTGTTCCGGAGTCAGGTTTTCAAAGACGCCGAAGGTAAAGCGACCTTCAATGGTGCTGTCGCAAACCTGGCAGTGCAGGCGGGAGACGATGATCTCACCGCCGCAAATCGGGCATTTGTTAGGGATTGTCTGCATGTCCATCTCCTGATTGGGAGGAGGCCTCGAAATGGAATTCTGATAATTTCTTCAAGCGCTCGCCGAGGGCGATCAGGGAAACCGCTGCTCCGAACAGCAGGCGGTCCTGAATTCCGGGACGCATTGTGGTCTTGGAGGGTACCTTTTTTGAGGGATATTGATAGACGACCTCGTCCTTATCGCCCAGATCGAACCGCATCCCAGCCTCCTTCCTTGAATGAGAACTGCGCAGGTTAAATCTATCAATATTGTACTCAATTAACCAGCTTTGTCAAGGGGGATATATTGAATTATTTCAAAGATAATATTAATATATTCAAAAAGAACTATTATTGGCTGGTCGGATCGGTCTGTAATCAGGGGGATTCTGTCGGTGTGGGCGTCACTCCCGACTGGGCTCCCCCGGCGGTGATGAAAGACCTGGCATCGGAGCACACACAGGCGGATACTGTCTGGCCGAAGCGAGTGAGCGTGCCGGAATAGGGTCTGTCGCCGTTCCTGGCTACCCAACCCTCCAGATTGAAAGCCAGGGCACCTTCTGCCAGGACCCACTCCCCGTTGAACTTCCGGGCGATGTGGACGTGGGTGCCGGTGCTGCGCCCGCCTTCGCAGGAAGGATGCCCGATTTTACCGCCCGTCTCCAGGACAGTGCCGGCTGCAGCGCGTCCCTCGTCAGCGAGGTGCAGGTAGAAGACCACCCAGCCGGTGCGTTCGTCACCATCAAAGTCCAGGTCGAGCACCGCAATTGCCGGTGCGGACCGGACGACGACTCCGGAGGCAACGGCGGTGGCCCACTCGTTCGTCGGGACGCAGCCTCCAACGACGGACGGCGGCGCAAAGTCCAGCGCAGCCAGCGGCGCGCCGGTCCCCCAGCCAGTGTGCGGCCCGCCGGTCAGCGCCCAGGTCGTGCCTGGCTCGAAGGGCAGGGCAAAGGCAGGCTGAGTCAGGCTGCCCGGGATGTGCGGCTGATCGGCTGCCCAGGGATCTCCGAAATATGCCTGGTAGGTGCGCGCGAATCCTTCCGTGTTCACTGCCTGATCGTATCCTTCCGGCGGGTAGACCTGCGAGAAGTAGAATTGCAGGCCAACAGTGGCCGCGTTTTGCCAGGGATCCGGACGTTCGAGGGTGCCGTCCTGGCGGGTGATCGCCGTCAGTTCGCCGCTGCGCCACTGGTAGTAGCCGTTGTTGAGGGTATTTGCAGCCCAGACCAGCTGCAGGTACAGGCCGCGGTGGTCGTAGCCGCGCTTTCCCAGGTAAAAAGGCGCTGACCCCTCCGGGGGAGCAGGCTGGCTGAGGCCGCTGGCCTGGTACTCGACCAGGGCCAGGAGCAGGCGCGGGCTGACGCTGAAGTTCTGGGCGACCAGATCGACGATCCCGGCTGCGCTGCGATTGGCCCCAGACGCGTATTCGACATACCCGTTCAACCAGCCAGGCTGCCCTTCCACGAAGCTCGCCGTATCGAACCCGACCACAGCCGGGCCGTTGACGTAATGGCTGTCCGGGATGATTTTGAACGGCGTCCCCCACAGTGGAGCGTAATATATCGGTATCTTCATCGGCATTCCGGGGGGGAGTGTGGTGGCGTCCGCCGGGATGATTGGGTTTGCCGTGCGGATCTCTTCCACCGTGGTGTTGAAGTGACTTGCCAGCGCAGGAAGGGTGTCTCCTGTTTGCGCCACGTAATCCACGAGTTCGCCCGGGTTGTATGGGGGGCGCGTGGGCAGAGGCGTGGCAGCTGCCGCCTCAAGTGCACCCTCGACGAGCTGGACATCCTCAGGTTCGCCCGGATTGGCGAGCGCCAGGGACCCGGGCTGGGGCGCACAGGCAGCCAACTGCCCCCCCAGGGACCCCAAAACAATCATCATCCCGATGATTGCGTGTATTTTCCCGCGCCGCACGTCAAGAAAATTCATCCTGCCTGTACCCAGCGTCAAGGATCGTCCGCCCGGCGGATGATTTGAGAAGCGCTCGGGCTCAAGGGACTGGCGATCACCACCTGGTCTCCGCGCACCAGCTTGCCCTCGTATGGTTTCTCCCCAGCCACCACCCTCCACCCGCTGAGCACAAAGGGGAGGGGCCCATCGGCGACGATCCACTCCCCGTTGTATTTACGCGCCAGGTGGATGTGGGTCCCTGTCGAAAAGCCGCCTTCGCAGGAGGGATGGCCGATCGGTTCTCCCGCCTCCACCCAGGACCCGGCCTGTATCCGGCCCTCTTTGGCGATGTGCAGGTATATGAGGACCCAGCCGGTCTGCTCACGCCCATCGCCGTCCAGGTCGATCGCGACGATGCCGTCATCCGCGCGCGTGATCAGCCCGGCCGCCGACGCCACCGCAAAGACTTGGGTATCAATGCATCCGGACTGCATGCTTCCCGGCGCGAAGTCGATCGCAGCCCAGGCGCCGTCTCGCTCCCAGGCGCCGTGCGGCCCGCCCGTATAACCCCAGATCTGGTTGATCCCGAAAGGTAAAATGAGCTCCGGTTGGACCAGGTCCGGGGGATAGAGCGGCTCGACGCCCTGCGCCCGCACCCATGGATTGCCGAACATGGCAGTGTACAGAGCTGGAAAGCCAGTCTCTTCATCCAGGGCTTCCACCCAACCCTGGCTGTCGTAATGCCGGGAAAAATAAAACTGCAGCGCGGCTGTCCCCGCATTCAGGTCCGGCGCCAGACGGGCCGTGACTCCATCCGAAAAGCGGATCTCGGTCAGACGACCTTCCCGCCAGCCGTAGTAGCCGATCGAGAGCTGGTTGACTGCCCAGGCTAGCTGTTTATATAGGCCTTCTTCGAGAGGGTCCTCTTCACCTATCATGTATTCCGTTTCGACGATTTCCCCCTTTTTGCCATACACCCACCCGCTCTGGTATTCCAGCAGGGCAAGCAGGAGCCGCGGGTTGATCGAGTTCTCGATCGCGACCCTGTAGACGATGTCTGGGCCGCGCGTCACGCCGGTGCTCGCCAGGTACCGCCGGTAGTCCTTCAGATACCCGCCAGCCTGGTCGACAAACCCGCTCACGTCGAACTCTATCGCTGACGGCGAAAAGACCACTTCGCTGTCCGGGATCAGGTGCTGGGAAGAAGTCGTGTTCGCCAGCCGGTTGGGGATGATAAGCAGCTGCCCGGGATTCAATAATGCTTCCGGAGGGATGGGCTCTGGAGATGTGATCTCGTCTGGGGAAACGCCGAAGCGGACCGCCACGACTGGCAGGGTGTCGCCTGCCTGGGTGTAGTACAGGACCGGCGCGGTGTTCACGAGTGGAAAAGTCGCCGTGGGGAGCAGAACGGGTTCGGAGGTCGCTCCTGCGGTCGCTTCTCCAGACAGATCACCACTACCAATCAAGAGGGGATCGTCCGCTTCTGTTTCTGCGGGAAGTTCCTGAATCGAGGCAACGGGGATCGGCGTGTCCTCCGGGTCGTTCGCCCCTCCCGGCGCGATGAAGAGGGGACCGGCAGCGTCGCGCGGCGCCAGCGCGCAGGCCAGGGTCGCGCCCATCCAGGCGCCAGCCACGAGTACCAATCGCCATCGCCCGTACTTGAGCGCGGATTTAGCGCCGGATTTCATTGGCAGGTCGGCGCCCCTCCCAGGCTTCGATTGTTTCCCCGTTCTTATCGAGATATCCATCGTACTCATTGCCCAGCCCATACGAGACCCAGCCGTCGAGCACGAACGGGATGTCCTGATCGGCCGGTATCCATTCGCCATTATACCGGCGCGCCAGGTGAACGTGTGTCCCCGTCGAGAATCCTCCTTCACAGGAGGGATGTCCGATCCTGTCCCCGGCTTTGAGCAGGGTGGCCGGGCGGACGCGATCGCGGGTTTCAACATGCATATACAGAACGGTCCACCCCGTCTGTTCCAGGCCGTCGCTGTCCAGATCCTGGACGACTGCCCCATCCTCCGCGCGGAGGATCAGTCCGTCCGCCACAGCCACGATCCAGGCATTGCTCTCAACACAACCGAGCGCCTTCCCCGGAGGCGCAAAGTCCAAAGCCGCCCAGGCTGATCCGCTCCCCCAGCCCCCATGCGGTCCGCCAGTGAACGCCCACCGGACCCCTTTTTCGAAGGGCAGCTGCATGACAGGCTGTGACAGCCCCGGCGGCACAACAGGTTCTACGGAGTACATGAAGGGATCCCCAAACAGCGACACGTATGTGGTGAAAAAGCCTTCCTGAGCAACAGCCTCTGCCCACTCCCCGTATCCCAGCAGCTCGGAAAAGAAGTGCTGCACACCAGCTGTCCCGGCGTTGATCGTCGGATCGATGGAAACCAGGCTGCCATCTGCCAGCACCCAGGCTCCCACTCCGTTCACCCTCCAGAGGTAATATCCGCGGTTGAGATTATCGGCTGCCCAGGCCAGCTGCAGGTACAATCCCTGGCGCGCTTCCTGGAGTACCCCAATCGGATAAACCAGGCTGCCCTCATCCGGCGCCTTCCGGGTAACCCAGCCGCTTTGATACTCGAGGACTGCCAGGAGCAGGCGCGGGTTGACAGAAAATTCCTGGGCGATGCGCGCGACGATCTTCACTCCGCTCGTCTGGCGTCCATTGACCTCTTCTTTATACCCTGAGAGGTAGCCGCCTTGAGTGTGAACGAATCCAGCGATATCGAAGTCCGCGCTGGCCGGGCTGAATACCAGCTCTGAGTCCGGGATGAGCTTGAACGCCGAGCCTGTCCCGACCGGTTGTGGGGCGGGAATGGTCAAGACCTGCCCAATTTCGAGCAGGTCCGGCTGGTTGATGCCGTTCGCCTCGACAATTGCCGCGATGCTGACGGAGAACTGGCTTGCGATCCGGGCCAGCGAATCGCCCGGTTGGACGACGTACTCCTGAGGCTGCGCCCGCAGGGTTGGCAGGACTCTCGGCGGGTCGGGCGTGGGGGAGACCAAAGGGCCAGATGCCCCTTGGGGATGTGCAGAGCTCTGGGCGATGGCGCCCGCCGATCCCGCGTCTCCGCCCGCCGCCTGCCCACCCTCCAGCCTGGTCCACGATTCATTGTCCACAAGTGCAATTAAAACACAGGTCAGCGTCAAAGCTGCCAGGAGCGCTGCGCCGAGCATGAGGAGGACCGGGGTTCTTAGGGAACGCGCCATCCGGTTGATTTTATCCTGAAAAAGCACCAATTTGCAAACGCCGGATCGAACCAAATTATGTTATCGACTGCGTGCAGGGAGGTGACATTAGACACCCTCACCTAGATCGGTTCGGTAATAGTAGCGATTTGGAAAATTCGTTGCAACATCGTTGCCATTACCAGTTGAGGGCCCATGAGTATCTTATCGAACCCTTCATAACCTCTCAGGCCGACGAGCTCGGCCTAAACACCGAGAAATTCATGGGAGATGGCGTGGTTACCGGTTATGGTCAGGTCGCCGGGCGCGCCGTATACGGGTACGCGCAGGACTTCACTGTCTATAGAGGGACGCTGAGCGAAATGCAGAGCCGCAAGATCTGCCGCGTGATGGACCTGGCGCTTTGCAACGGGGCACCCCTGATCGGGCTGATCGACTCCGGTGGAGCGCGCATCCAGGAGGGTGTGCGCAACCTCGGCGGGTACGCGGAGATCTTCCGGCGGAACGCCCAGTATTCCGGCGTCATCCCCCAGATCAGCATGATGCTCGGTCTCTGCGCGGGAGGCCCGGCTTACTCACCCGCCCTGACCGACATGATCATCATGGTGGAAAAATATTCTTTCATGTTCCTGACCGGCCCGGAGGTGATCAACGCGGTGACGGGCGAGGTGGTCGATGTGGAGACCCTCGGCGGCGCGCATCTGCGCGATTGATGGACCAACTTCAATCTACGTGGCGACATGTCTCGCCCCCGGGCTGCTGGCGCCGATCGCCGTGGCTGCGTATTCCTACATGAGCCTGGTGCCGATCATCCAGCCTCCTCTGATGAGGCTGCTCACCACGCCCGTCGAGCGCCGCATCCGCATGGAATACACCCCCCGGCCGGTGTCCCGCCGGGCGCCTCGCCGCGCAGATCGCTCAGGATGAGGACTTTGACAACTACATTTTGATGCACGCCATGGGTGCGAATACCGCCGGGCAGCTCGGGAGCCTGATCGCGGGAGGTCTCCTGCTGGCGCTGGTTTCAGGGTTCATCTCCGCCTGAGTACCGGAGTATAATTGCGAAGATCTGGGAAGCCGGCAGTTTGACAATTCCTGCTGGCTCAATCCAAGCCTCTTTAGGATCTACAGAATCCACATCGATGACATCCCCCCTCATTGAATGCGTACCCAACTTTTCTGAAGCCAGGCGGCCGGAAGTGGTTGCCGCCATCCAGGAAGCCATCGCCTCGGTGCAGGATGTGAAAGTCCTCGACCTCCACTCTGATATGGATCACAATCGAAGCGTGATCACATTTGTTGGACCGCCAGCAGCTGTCGAAGAAGCTGCGTTCCGCGGGATCGCCAGAGCGGCGGAGCTGATCGACCTGGAGGAACACACCGGCGAACACCCGCGCATCGGCGCGGCGGACGTGGTGCCGTTCGTACCTATCTCTGGGGTGGACCTGGATGACTGCGTCGAGATCGCCCGCCGGCTGGGCAGGCGGGTGGGCGATGAACTGGGTATCCCGGTCTACCTCTACGAAGCGGCAGCCACCCGTCCCGACCGGCAGAACCTGGAAAACCTGCGCCGCGGTCAGTATGAAGGTCTAAAAGCTGAAATATCCACCAACCCGGACCGCCAGCCGGACTTCGGCCCGTCCCGACTCGGCCCGGCTGGAGCCACCGTGATCGGCGCGCGGCCTTTCCTGATCGCTTACAACGTCTATCTGACCACCAGCGAAGTCGACGTCGCGCGGCGCATCGCTCGCGCGATCCGGCACTCTTCCGGAGGGCTGCGCTATGTCAAAGCGCTCGGCCTGGAAGTCGATGGCCGGGCGCAGGTCTCGATGAACCTGACAGATTATCGCAGCACACCCCTCCCTCGCGTGGTGGAAATGATCAGGCGGGAGGCAGCCCGCTATGGAGTTGCCATCCACCACAGCGAGCTGGTCGGGCTGATCCCCCAGGAGGCGCTGGTGGACGCTGCGGTCTGGTACCTGCAGATCGACCAGTTTACAAAAGGACAGGTCCTGGAGACCCGCCTGGCAGAGGTCGTCAGGGATGACAGCGAAAATCAGGACCTGGTTGACCAGGGCTTCCTCGATGCGCTGGCCGGAGCAACACCCACTCCGGGCGGCGGCTCAGCGGCGGCTTACGCCGGCGCGATGGCCGCTGCCCTCCTCGTCATGGTCGCCCGCCTGACGATCGGCAAGAAAAAGTACGCGGATGTCGAAGATAGAATGCGAGAGATCGAAAGGCGTGCCGAATCATTGCGCAGGGAACTATCGGCGGCCGTTGCCGCGGACGCCGCTGCCTTTGACGGTGTAATAGGCGCTTACCGTCTGCCTAAAGACACTCCCGACAGCCAATCCCACAGGGCGGCTGCCATCCAGTCGGCGACTCTGCAGGCCGCAGAAGTCCCCCTGGTAGTGACCCAGAAAGCCCTGGAGCTCCTGGAACTGGCGGGAGAAGCGGTCGAGCACGGTAACATCAATGCCATCAGCGACGCAGGATCGGCAGCAGCCCTGGCGGTCGCCAGCCTGGACGGCGCAGCGCTCAACGTTCGCATCAACGCTGCCGCGCTGGCGGACAGGTGGATCGCGGCGGACCTGGTCCGCCGGATCGATGCGATCGAAGCCCAGGCGGACCGCCTCCGACCGGGCATCCGGGCTCGCATCGCCACTCGGGGAGGGCTGTCCCCGGCATGATCCCCGATCCAAGGCGGAAGGCGCACTCGCCAGTCTGGTCCGGAATTCTTTTGCTGTCTGCCTGCCTGGCCCTGGCAGCATGCACCACGGGTCTGAATCCTCCCCAGGAAGATTTTGCTGGTGGTCCTCCAACCCGCACTCCTTTTCAACCCCTTCAATCGGTAGAACCGCCCTCACCCCCTGGCACTCCGACGACCGCGGAATCGCAGACACCTCCCCAGACGCAGCAAGTGAATGAGACGATCTCCGTGTGGTATCCGGACTACCTCCCTGACGCCCTGTCGGACCGCATCACCCTGCCCGCCGGGTACCAGCTTACAGCAGACCGGGATGAAGCACACATAACTTTGAGCGTCGGGAGCGAAAATGTGGTCAGCCGCTGGGTGTACGCGCTGGCAGCCCCTTACCCCACCATTCCCGATGGCGTCCCCTCAGAGGCCGTCCAGCAGTCGTGGCGCGGTGAATCCCGCGGTCCTTTCGCCGGCGCGCCGATCCTCTTGGACCAGAGCACCCTGGGGGTCTTCTCGGCGCTGTGGGGAGAGCCTGCCGCTGGATCGGTCAAAGTCCTGCCCCCTGGCAATCTGATCGATTATGCCTGGGGGAACCAGCCAGCCTGGGCGCTCCTCCCTTTTGAGGCCATAGAGCCTCGCTGGAAAGTCCTCGAAGTCGGCGGGGTGTCTCCGCTGCGGACAGACTTCGATCCCACAGCGTACCCCCTGAGCGCGCCGTTTTCAATCCAGGGCTCCGATCAGGAAAACCGGTTTGGGATCCCGGCTACTAACCGAGATCCATCTCTCCTGACGACGGTCGCCCTGACCGGCGTTACAGCGCTCGTGCGCGCGACTGCCTTCACGATGCACCGCAACGGCAGCACCTATCCCGCAGGGGATATCGGACCGATTCTGCGCCGCGCTGATATCACCCATATCAGCAACGAGATCCCATTCACCCCCGACTGCCCGCCGCCAGATCCCACACAACCCGGCCTCCTGTTCTGCAGCGATCCGGAATACATCGCCCTCCTGGATGATGTTGGGGCGGATGTCATCGAATTGACCGGCGATCACTTCGGCGATTGGGGCCCGGAAGCAATGCGGTACACGCTCGATCTCTACAGAGAGCGTGGCTGGATATATTACGGCGGCGGTTATGATCTCCAGGATGCCCGCCAGCCCCGCCTGATCGAACACAATGGGAACCGGCTGGCATTCATCGGCTGCAACGGAAAAGGGGGCGGCTACGCAACTGCCAGCGAGGCGCAGCCGGGCGCAGCAGCCTGTGATTTCAATTACATGCAACGGCAGATCCGGGACCTGCGCGAAGAAGGCTATCAGGTCATCGCCACTTTCCAACACTTCGAGTACTATACGTACTCTCCCCAGCCTGCCCAGGTGCGCGACTTCCGCAGATTGGCGGAGGCTGGCGCCGTTGTGGTAAGCGGCAGCCAGGCGCACCAGCCGCAGGGAATGGAATTCATCGCCGGCGCCTTCATCCACTACGGCCTGGGGAACCTGTTTTTCGACCAGTATCACTTCTGCACCGACAATGCCTGTGATGATGCTTTCATCGACCTGCATGTGTTTTACGACGGCAGGTATCTCGGGAACGAGCTGGCGACCACGGTCTTTATCGATTACGCAAAGCCGCGCTTAATGACCCCTGAAGAACGTCAAACCCTGTTGGAGGTCATCTTCACGGCGAGCGGATGGTGATGTTGAGGACCGAGGACGAACGACTGAGGTCGATTTAGGGTAGTCGTTTGCCCTCAGGCATCTTTCTGACTCTTCCTGAGGAGGTAACTATGGGATTGAAACCAGACCACTGGATCCGGAAGATGGCAAACGAGAAGCACATGATCGAACCCTTTGCCGACAATCAGGTGAGAGACGGGGTGATCTCGTTTGGCGTCTCGTCTTATGGCTACGACATTCGCGTCGCAGATGAGTTCAAGATCTTTACCAACGTATTCTCGGCAGTTGTCGACCCTAAACATTTCGACCCAAAATCCATGGTCGACTTCAAGGGTGAGGTTTGCATCATCCCGCCAAACTCCTTCGCTCTGGCGCGCACGGTGGAATACTTCCGAATCCCACGCAACGTACTGACCGTGTGCGTTGGTAAATCGACGTATGCCCGCTGCGGGATCATCGTCAACGTGACGCCTTTCGAGCCGGAATGGGAGGGTTTCGTCACGCTCGAGATCTCCAATACCACGCCTCTCCCGGCAAAGATCTATGCCAACGAGGGGATCGCCCAGGTGCTCTTCTTCGAGGCGGACGAGCTGTGCGAAGTGAGCTACGCAGACAAGAAAGGCAAATACCAGAAGCAGCAGTCCATCGTGTTACCAAAACTCTGATCCGGGTTAGAAGATTATGGAATTCGCCGAGCGAGTCAGCACCCTGGAACCGGAAGGCGCTTACGCCGTCCTGGCGCGAGCTCAGGCTCTAGAAAAGGCGGGGAGGGATATCGTCCACCTGGAAATTGGTCAGCCGGATTTTCCCACACCAGCTCACGTCAGTGCAGCTGGTGCGCAGGCCATCCTTGACGGTCACACGCGCTACAATCCTCCCGCCGGTCTAAAATCCCTGAGGGAAGCTATCGCTGCCCAGGCGGGTGCCCAAAGAGGTCTGCGCTTCGACTCTGAACAGGTCGTCGTTGGGCCGGGCGCGAAGCCGGGGTTGTTTTTTTCGACCCTGGCAGTGGTGAATCCGGGAGACGAGGTGATTTATCCTGATCCCGGTTTTCCGACTTACCCGGCGATGGTCGCGGTAGCCGGTGGGATTCCCAGACCTGTGCCGCTGCTGGAGGCGAACCGGTTTTCCCTGGATCTGGAGATCTTCGAATCCTTGGTCACCGAGCGAACCCGCCTGATCATCCTCAATTCACCCGGCAACCCGACCGGCGGCGTCATCCCCCATTCAGATCTGGATCGAATCGCCCAGATCGCCCGGGAAAGAGAGGTGTGGGTGATCTCGGACGAGATTTACGCCCGCCTGGTCTACGAAGCAAGCGACGCTCCCACGATCGCCAGCCTGCCCGGTATGGCGGAACGCACTATCATTATCGATGGGTTTTCAAAGACGCACGCAATGACCGGGTGGCGGCTGGGCTTCGCAATTCTTCCCCTGAGCCTGGTGAACCGCGTTGAACTGCTGCTCACCCACTCCATTGGGTGTACTGCCACCTTTACGCAGCTCGCCGGGTTAACCGCCCTTTCAGGCGATCAGAGGCACGTCGCCGCGATGATCTCGGCTTACCGCGACCGTCGCGATCGTCTAGTAGAAGGTCTCAACGCCATCCCCGGCGTCCACTGCGAGCTGCCTCAGGGGGCTTTCTACGCCTTTCCCAATGTAAAATCCTTTGGTATACCTTCCCGGGAGCTCGCCCGCCATCTCCTGGAAGAAGCCGGCGTAGCAGTCCTGCCGGGCGACGATTTCGGTCGCAACGGGGTGGGATATCTCAGGCTGAGCTACGCCACCTCGATCCAGGAGATCGACCGCGCGCTGGACCGCATGGCGGCTTTCTTTTCCCAGGTCTCGTGAGATCTGAACCAGGACGAAACCCTAATCCAACGGGTTTCTCCACACTGTAATCAGGTCTTTAATTTGTTCGTACACGCTTGGACCGATCCCGGGCACGTCAAGGATCGCAGTAGTGTCCTTGAATGGACCATGGACCTGGCGGTACTCCAGGATCGCCTCAGCCAGGACCGGCCCAATCCCCGGCAGACTTTCCATCTCGGCCTGGTTCGCGGTGTTGATGTTCACCAGACCATCAAGACCTGATTCGGTCGGCAAAGGCCTTGAAGCTTCCGGCGTCTCCGGATCTGCTGGATCTTCGATCTGCTGCGGCACACAGATTTTCTCGCCATCCTGGAGAAAGGCAGCCAGGTTGAGCGTTTCCAGATCGGCGTCGGCACTGGCGCCGCCAGCTGCCAGCAGGGCAGCCTCCACCCGCGCGCCAGCCGGCAGGGAATAGACACCCGGATTGCTGACGGCTCCGGTCACGTGAACCACGATCGGCTGCGGCGTCGGCGGTGGGAGCAGCTGCACCGCCTTTCCAGGCGGACGATTGACGAGGACCAACAAAACGCCTGCGGCAAGCATCCCGCAGACCATGCCCAGGAGGATTCCCCACCAGGATTTCATAGCCAGAATGGATGCGTTTCTTCCTAAATCCGCATGCTCAAGCCCAGGCGCTGACGGCTGGCATCCACGTGCAACACCCTAACCTGGATTCGCTGGCCTTCGTGGACCACGTCGCAAGGTCGGGGAGCGGAGCTGCTCACCATCATTTCGGACATATGGATCAGTCCATCCAATCCTTCTTCCAGGCGTGCGAAAGCGCCAAAAGGTGTCACACTGGTGACGACTGCTTCCACGACCTGTCCCGGCAGATAGCGCGCTTCTGCTGTCTCCCAGGGATTGGGTTTAAGGCGCTTCAAACTCAACGCCACACGCAAGCGGACTCGATCCACGCTGATCACGTAGACTTCCAATCGATCACCGACCTCGACGGCATCACTGGGGTGCCTGACTCTCCCCCAGGATAGCTCCGAAACGTGAATCAGACCTTCCAGACCGCCCAGGTCGACGAAGACCCCGAAGTCGGTGACATTGGTGACCACGCCACACACCCGGTCCCCTGAGTCGAGGGACTCCAACAGCTCGGTGCGCCTCCCGGGTTCTGACAGGGCAGCCCGCTCCGAGAAAACCACCCGCCCGCGGTCTGGATCGCATTCGATCACTTTCAGCGTGAGGCATCCACCAACATATTTGCTCAGCTGGTGGTCTCGCTCTTCATCGGTCTGCTCGCCAGACATGCCTACCAGGTGGGAAATTGGTACGAAGCCGTGCAGACTGGATCCCTCCACCAGCAGTCCTCCCCGGTTGAAGTCGACCACCTGAAGGCTGACCGTCTCGTCCTGCTCATAAATCTGGCGCGCCAGCTCCCAGTTCACGGACAGCTGGCGTGTGCTTTTCTTTGAGCTGGTTCTCTGCACCCTCCCCGCTGGAGATGTCGGTGAGTTTTCGTCCTCCGCCAGAACCGCTGCCCACCAGGATTCATCAATCGGAGGTGGGCCCCCTTTGATATCATCAGAGATTGTGTGTTTCACCATTAATCCTTACCTTTTCGCTGGAACTTGTTAACCGATGGCCCTCAGTTATCCACGTTCTACTTGCATAACTTGGTTTTTACTCCGTACCTCCTTCCGTGCTTCAGCTTCCATATTGACAATCGCTCTGGCAACAGCTTCGATCGCCACACGCTGTTTCCGGTACAGGTCGGCCTCCGACATTGCCAGCCGCAATGCGATCTCCCGGACTTTGCGACCCTCCATGAATTTTAGATCCAGAATATTGTAGAGAATCCATTCCCCGGTGAAGCGCCGCTCCCCTTCGGGACGCACCCGCTCGATCGCTTGCTGGAGGATCGACCGCAGCGCGTTCGTGGGATTCCCGCCATTCTCCGCAAGCGCGCGCTTGACGACCTCCAGCCGCAGCAAGGGACTCTGGGAGAGCTTCGGACCTCCCCAATAGTGGCTCAGGGCATCCTTGACCCACCTGGACATATCCCGGTCGTCCAAAGGCGCATCAGCGGAAGTCAAGACATCCGTACCATCGTACCTGGCGGCTGCGCGTAACCTCTGGAACTGTTCGACTTGAGGTGTCAGAGCTTCCAACGAAACGAAGACCTGCTGCTGCATTTTTACATCTTCCAGGGCCAATGCTGCCCGCTGTGCTAGGATCCGGGTGGCAGCCAGTTGATCGCTGTCCAATTTGTCCTCTGCCTTCCGCTCCACCCCCAGGAAGCCGCTCAGCTCGTCCATCAGGTTTTCTTCGTTGACTTCGCGCTCATTGGAGAACAGCGGTATGAGCCAGTAATCCTTCCACGTTAACATTGGAAGCTCGCTAGCCCGATGAACACCCGCCCCGCCATTTCTCGAAACCGTCTGGATCAACTCCAGCTGGTTGTTTTCATCCGCAAAGGGGTCCTTGTTTCCGAGGGTGAGCAGCATTTCTGCGCCGTTGGACCCCAGGACCACGATAAAGGCGTTCGTGACTTGCAGCCGGTCGCAAAGAGCTGCCAGGAGCGACTCCAGGAAATCCCGCAAATCCCCGCTGGTGAGCATGCGCTCCTCGAGGGACTGGATCAACTGCAGCTTCTCGGGGTCGCCCCCGTGGAACAGCCACCGTTCCCACAGCGGCGCCAGCAGGGTAATCAAGTGCTCGATTAACAGCAGGCTGGCGATCATTACGATTGGAATCACAGCCGGGTAGGGGTTGCCCAGGGATTCGTTGATCCTGCGCACGACGGTCGTGAAAGCCAGGACGCAGAAAGCTGTCACCGGACCGCGCATCAACCATTTGAACAGGCGCCGCTTGACCACCCGATCTGGCCAGGAAACACCGAAGAAGGCGACCGCGTACGCCATCACAACCAGCAGGAACGAAACCAACAGGTTGCTGAGATTGGCCGCCAGCCAGAAAAACAGTGGATGGTTTGCAGCGAACCCCGATCCGAAGAGCAGGAACGGGTACGTGCCTAGAACAGGTGCCAGGCTTCCGAAAAGCAGATAACGCATCCGCCTGCGGCTGGTTCGGGTTACTGTGCGCCGGTACGCCCGCCAGACGTTGACGATCGCTAATGCGATCATCGCCAAGTAATACACCGTGAAGATCCACGCCAGCCAGTTGCGTTCCAGGTGCGGCGCCGGACCGGTATCCAGAATGAGCGGGCCAACCAGCCAGGGGGTTAACAGCGTCAGCGCAAAACCGGCTGATACCAGATACCCGGCACGCACCAATCGGCGGCGGCGCCCACGTGATGGTCTTCCGGTTGTCTCCAGCAGCGCGTCAGAAAAGTGCAGATACGCTGGCGGCAAGAACAGGATCCCGACCCACTGCACCCGCATCCAGAACTCAATCCCGCTCCTCGAAGTGAGTTGACCGGAGATGGCGTCCCCCACCGAGACCACCACGACGCACATAAGAATGAAAGCGAACGATCGCGCCACCCGATCGCGTAAATTGAAACTCATCGCGTAAAGCAGCAGGGAGAATCCTATGATGGCGATCCCTGCTGTCAGGAGCTCGTTGCTTACCTTTAAGCCATTAATAATCGTTTCAAACATGCTCTTTCAGCGCTTCCCACCCTCTATATTATCCATTTTGTGAATAAAATTGCAATATCCCGATTGGGGTAAAAATGGTCAATGTATCCACAAAAATCGAAGCCAAGTTTCTGCGCCAGACAGATCGCCGGGTGGTTCTTCGGTTGCATCTCCAGGACCAGTCGGTGATTCCCGGGGTGTGCGGCGGCCCAATCCAGGGCAGCCAGCATCAGGGCCGTGCCTATCCCCTGGCCTCGCACGCGGGGGGCGACGACAAGGTCTGTCATCCAAGCAGTAAAGGGTACGCCGTCGCGCAGCAAGCTGGCATATCCCACAGGTTCCCCCTGGAGCACGGCGACCAGGTTTCCAGCGCGACGCTTCCAGTTCTCGGCCAGCGCCTGTGGTGGTCGCGGGTAGTCCACCCGCACCTTCCGTGGAAGGCGCACCTCGTGGAATACGGCTCCCATCTGACCAGACTCGAACTGCGGAGTCATCTGCCAGACGTACTCGCTTGTATAGCTGTGGTCGATCCCGGTCAGGTGGGAAATATCCGATTCGATTACTGGACGGATTTCGATTTCAGGCATGGATGGTTTTTCCCGAACCGCTCTGGAGTCAGGGTCCTACCACCGGATTGTTGATTCTCACCTGGATCACACAGGGTTCGGTGGAGACACCCTGGTTGTCAACTACGACCAATCGTAACATATAATCTCCGGAATCCAGAGTGCGGGTATCCCACTGCCCAAGATCGCCGTTCTGTCTGACCTCCCTCCCGGCCTGAATAGTCAGCCAGACGGTCTCGCCGGGACGCGCAACCTCGTACTTGTAGAAACCGAAATTCGGGATATCAGCCGTCCCCTTAACCAGCACCACACCGCTGATCTCCGAACCATCCCGCGGCTCGGTGATGACTACCTGGCCCGGAGTGCAGCCCTCACCCAGGATTTCTTCAGTGGGCGCAGTGGTGATTTCCTGGTCAGCCATTTCCGCTGGGACGTTAGCCAGCGCTTCAGGAGGCAGAGTGGTTGTCGGAGTCGCCAGGAGATCCACCGTTGGAGTAAGGATTGGGCTTGAGCCCGGGTATGCGGGGGCCACGAAGGAGACTGCCGCAAACACGCCAGAGGCCATGAACAACAGCACGACCAGGATCGATGCGGACTGGTTCAGGCGTCTCTGGGCGCTTTCCCGCTCAAGGCCGAATGCAGCCGCACGCATTTCGTCCCAGGCGAGGATAAACCTGCGCACGTAGACCAGCCCCGCCAGCGCGAGGACCAGGTATATCCAGATTTCATAGATCCTGAAGAATCGCAGTACTTCTTCCATATCACGCGATGATTGGCTTCCGTAATTCTGCCCGTCCTGATCATCCTGTCAATCCAGGTCTCTGAAGCGGTTGCCGCCTGCCTGGTCACCAGTCACAGGCGCTGCAGCACTCCCAGAATGATGTTTGTCAGGCGTGGCAGCACGATCCTGCCGGCTGCGAGCACCTCCTCGTGGCTCGTGATCGTGTTTCCATCCAGGTTTGCCTTGTTGCTGATCGTCGAGAGCCCGAGCACACGCATCCCCCCATGGCGGGCGACTGTCACTTCGGGGACGGTGGACATCCCGACCGCATCGACTCCGATGGACCTCAAGAACCGCAGATCTGCGGGGGTTTCGAAAGACGGTCCGGCCAGACAGATGTAAACGCCCTCCCTGAGGGGTATCTGCGCTTCCTGCGCCACGCGACGGGCGAGCTGGCCGAGCTGGCGGTCATAAGCCTGGCCCATGTCAGGGAATCGCGGGCCGATCTCGTCCAGGTTTGGGCCGCGCAGTGGACTGTGCCCGGCCATGCCGAGCAGATTCAGGTGGTCCGTGATCAGCATGATATCCCCCGGCTGAAAATCGGGATTGACAGCGCCAGCCGCATTAGTTACTAAGAGCATCTCCACCCCCAAACGCTGCATCACCCGCACCGGGAACCCAACCTGCGCCATCGAATATCCCTCGTAATAGTGGACTCTTCCCTGCATCACCGCCACCGGCTTCCCTGCGAGCTCGCCGATCACCAGGCGCCCCTGGTGGCCTTCGACCGTCGAAATCGGCCAGCCGGGGATCTCGCTGTACGGGATGGTGACCGCCCTCTCGACGCTATCAGCCAGCGGACCCAGACCCGAGCCCAGGATGATCCCGATCCGGGACAGCCGTCCAGACTTTTCGCGTACCGCCTCTGCCGCCTGATCGATCTGTTGTAAACTGACAAAGTCATCCATCTCAGGCACCTCTACATCTCCGGACACTGCGCATCCAGCCGGCGCATCAAGGCACGCGTTGAAAGCGGGTTGCTGTGGCCGAAAAGGACCTGGATTTCGGCCAGCGGCCTCCCGGCCTGCGCCATCCGCCAGGCTGCGGTGTTCCGGAGCAGGCGGGGGGAAAGGGAGAAAGGCAGGCGCGCACTGCGCCCCCATTGATGGAGGATCTGCCAGATCCCCTGGCGGCTGACGCGCCCATTCATCTGGCTGATGAACAAGGCCGGGTCGTCTGGCCTGCGGATCAGGTCCTGGCGGCCCCCCAGGATATATTTCTCGACGTACCGTCCAGCCGCCCCCATGGAGAACCAGCCCGTCTCCCCGCCGTTAGCTCGGACCCGCAGGCAGTTGGCTTCCAGGTCGATATCCACGAGATCGAGCGCTGTCAAGCTGCCCACAGAAAGCCCGGTCTCAAGCAGAAGCATCAAGATCGCCCGGTCACGTTGGGCGCGCGGGCGGGAAGAAATGTTCATTACATCCAGGAGGTCCTCTACCTGGCTGCTGGAAAGACAGGCAGTGTTGGAGCTCTCACTGTTTAAGCCCAATCTTGTTGCGGTGACTACGGCCTCTAAGGATATCCCGTCTGTTGGGATCGCTCCTGAGGACACCAGGAACTTCACGAAACGCCTCAAGGCTGCTAAACGGCGCAGAAGAGTGCTCTTCCGTCTGCCAGAATCGATCTCTGCCTTCAAGAAGTCTGCGATAATCTCTTCGTCGAGGTCTTCAATTCGCGGCGTTCGCTGGAATCTCTTCACTACATAAGCCAAAAAAACACGCAGATCGCCGGCGTAAGCCAGCTGCGTGCTTTTTGAATAGGCCGGTCCTTCCTCGATGTTGGCCAGAAAGGCTTTAACCTGGCTATCCATTTATTTCCAGATTGTCCTGCGCACGGTCTCCCAGGTAGTGAAAATTATATCATACTCTTTTCGAGCGCTTCCTCGAACGCCCTTACAGCACGCTCAATAGCGGCGTCGTCAATCCCGAAGTGAGTCACCAGCCGGAACCGCCTGGCGTCCACGCGGCCTGCTTTTATCCCTCTGGTTTCCAGCTTTCGGAGCATTTCTTTCGCGCTGATCGGGACCCATTCTTCCAGGGAGAGGAACACCATGTTGGTCTGCGGAGGGTCCGTTTCGATGACCAGGCCGGGAATCCTGGCCAGACCTTCGGCGAGGAGCCGCGCCCGCCGGTGATCTTCGCCCAATCGATTGACCATCTTTTCCAGGGCAACGATCCCGGCGGCAGCGATGATTCCAGCCTGGCGCATTCCCCCGCCCAACATTTTACGCATTCGGTTCGCCCTTTTAATAAACTCCTTCGTTCCGCACAAGACTGACCCGACTGGCGCGCACAGGCCCTTGCTGAGACAGAAAGTAACCGAATCCGCGGGGGCAGCCAGGGCCGCGGCCTGCACGCCCAATGCTGCTGCCGCATTGAAGATCCTCGCCCCATCCAAGTGCAGGCGCAGGCCGTGCTGGTGAACAAGTTTCCCAAGAGCCCGGGTGTATTCGACCGTCAGGACCACGCCTCCACAGCGGTTGTGCGTGTTCTCCAGGGAAACAAGGCGCGAGATTGGATAATGGGGGTCATCCGGGCGGATCGCCGCCTCGATGTCATCCAGGTCGAGCGTGCCATCGGCCTGGTTGGGCAGGGTGTGTGGCTGGATACCCCCCAGGGCAGCTGCGCCGCCCGCTTCGAAAAGAAAGGTGTGGGACCTGTCCCCCAGGATCATCTCGTCTCCTCGCGCGCAGTGCGCCAGGATCGCCGCCAGGTTGCCCATCGTCCCAGACGGAATGAACAGGGCAGCTTCTTTTCCCATTAACCCGGCAGCCATTTCCTGCAGCCGGTTCACTGTCGGGTCTTCCCCGTACACATCGTCGCCAACCTCAGCCCGGGCCATTGCGGCGCGCATCTCTTCAGTTGGCATTGTGACCGTGTCAGAGCGCAGATCGATAACTTCCATGCCTGTGCCTCCTGATCGACTGTTACTGGCCTATCTCAGCCAGCACCTTGGTTAGATCTTCCGGGAGCGGCGCTTCGAATTCCCGTAGTACTCCTTGCCCCGGCAGTGCCAACCGCAGGCGAGCGGCGTGGAGAAACTGCCGTCTGATCGGCAAAGTGGGGGTCCGGCGCCCATAGATTCTGTCGCCCACCACAGGGCAGCCCAGAAAAGCCAGGTGCAGACGGATCTGGTGCGTTCGCCCGGTAAGGGGATGTACTTCCAGGAGCGTATGGCGTGGGTAAGCCTGCAGCGTCTTGTAAACGCTAACAGCTGCCCTCCCCTTCGCTGGCGGTACGACCGCCATCCGCTTCCGGTCCCTGGGATCCCGACCGATCGCTGCCTCAACCCGGCCCTGGGGGGAAGGTGGTGCTCCATCCACCAGTGCCAGGTAAGTCTTCTCGGCCTTTCGGTTGCGAAACTGGTTTTGGAGCCATTGATGCGCCCTGTCGTTTTTCGCCAGGATGATCAGGCCGGAGGTGTCTTTATCCAGGCGGTGCACGACCCCCGGCCGTAACTCGCCCCCCACGCCTTCGATATCCGGCGCATGGGCCAGCACTGCGTGCACCAGCGTGCCCGTGTGGTGGTCCCCGGCCGGATGCACGACCATCCCGGCTGGTTTATCCACGACCAGCAGGTCCTCGTTTTCGAACACGATCCGGAGCGGGATGGCTTCCGGCAGCACGCGCCCCGGCTCAGGCGCTGGGATGGACACCGAGACCACTGCCGGCTTCTCCAGCAGCTGCCCGGCTTTCCGCGCCTGAAAACCGTCAACGGCGACCCGCCCTTCCCGGATCAGGGCCTGCAGGCGCGAGCGTGAATACTCCGGCAGCTTCTCGACGAGAAACCTGTCCAGCCGCTGCGGCTCACCCCCCGAGAAATGAAGTTCGAAGAAGGAATCCGAAATCGCGCCGCGCGCCTCGGGGTTCATTCAACCTGCTCAGAGATCGGATCGGGGGACGTCTCGGTTTCCAGCTTCTGACGCCTGTCTTTCCACCACATCCCCAGCACCAGTACAGCCGTCCCAACAGAGATACAGGCATCTGCCACGTTGAACACCGGAAAACTACCCACGGAGATAAAGTCCGTGACCCAGCCAATGGTCAATCGATCGATCAGGTTCCCCACCGCGCCGCTGAACTGCAGACTCATCGCCAGCCTCAAGATCCAGTCTTCCCGGGGCACCTGGGGAAAATAATACAGGATTGCGCCGCTGACCACGAATGCCAGGACCGTGAAGACGTCGCCAAAGCCCTGAAAAATCCCAAACGCAGCCCCGGTGTTCTTCCAGTGAACAATGCGCGCGTACGGCTCCAACCATGTCCAGGGCGCCCACATTTCTCCGAGCTCCAGGTTTCCCCGGACGATTGCCTTCGTGATCTGGTCCACCAGGAGGATCGCCCCAGCCATCCAGGCCAGCGCCAAGTAATCCCGATAAACCTCTTTCCAGGAAAAAATCTTTTTACCATCCATATCCCCGATTTTACCCCATCCGTCGGGATGTGGTAATATCCTGGCAGACCATCCCAGGGTTTTCACGAAAAGGGCAACCACCATCCTGAGCGGAGCGTAGCGAAGTCGAAGGATGGGGCGCCAGGCTCTGTTCGGCATGCGGATGGATGCCATCCCGGCAAAACATCCCCAAAAGAAATGCATCGTGGTTGCGCAGAATAAATATGCAATGAGGCTGCAGCTGCAGTTCCGGCGGCAGATGCAGTTCGATTGGAGGCGTTGTGCGAGTCCGTCTTCGCCGCCCTCGCCCGCTTCCGAGGGGATCCGAGCAGTTCGATGATATGACGATGCTGGTGGTGGAGGTCGGGCTATCCAAGCCGTGCTATAATAATGGACAACGCCTGATTCAAGGAGCGATCGATGGCCGAGAAAACCCAGACCGAAAAGACATTCCGGAGCCCCCTGCCGGAGGAGACGCGTGCGCACTTCCACGCCGCCCGCGAAGAATTTCGTAAAGGCTTCGAAGCCCTGCTCCCGCAAGGCTTCGTCGAGCACCAAAAGAAAGCCCGTAAGGAAGTGCTGCTCGCCTGGCGCAGCTGGATCGACGCTGCCCTCCAGCGCATGGAAGAGAAAGCCTGAGGCTCACCGCCTCCGCCGGAACACCATCCACAGCAGGAATATCCCGGAGATTCCAAGCAGCCCCTGGCCGTACAGCGTGTTGCCGGCGTTGTAGAGCAGCACACCGCCGATCAGCAGCGCCCCGAAGACGAGGCCGAACGCCAGGCGGTCCACCGACCGATCGATAGAATCCAGGGCCTGGAGGATCTGCGGGGATTCCACGACCACTTCCCCCCTCTCCACCCGCGCCAGTGTACGGCCCATCTGCGAGGGCAGGGCCAGCAATTCTTTCAGCAGGTCGCCGAGCTGGTTGAGTAGGACCTCCACCACGGCAGGCGCCTCTTGAGCCACCAGCTTCCTGGCATAGGGCGAGATCTGCTCCCAGACGTTGAAATCGGGATCGAGCCCTGTGCACATCCCCGAAAGGATCCCCACTGCCCGGACGAGATACAGAAGGTCTTGGGGGATCTGGAAAGGCATCTGCAGGATCATATCGCGGTACTGGTGTGCAAATTTTCGCAGCTCGCCGGGGTCTACCTGGCGCAGCTCGCTCATGGACATCCCCCAAAAGCGGTCGAATATTTGCGCCTCCATCTGCTCGATCGTCTTAAAATCTGCGCCGGGCAGGAGCATGTCCAGCATCTGGTAGGATTTGACGACCCGGGCTGCATCCCTGGTCCCCACGCCGATCAGCATCTCCCGCAGACCGGCGCGCACGCTCTCGCTCACCCGCACAGTCATCCCGAAATCCACGAATGTCAGCTGCCAGCGGCGCGGGGCTTCCGCAGCGGGGCTGATCGGCGTCACGAACAGGTTCCCGGGATGCGGGTCGGCGTGTACGAAGCCGTCCTCGAAAATTTGCTTCAGATAGGTGCGCAGCAGCCGCCGCGCCACCTCCTTCCGGTCGATCCCCGCGGCCGTGATGGCGTCGTAATCCGTGATCTTGATCGCATACACGTCCTCCAGGGTGAGCACGCGGCGGGTCGTCAGGGCAGAGACCACTCGCGGCACGTGCACGTTCTCGTCTTCACGGAAGTTCTCATAAAACCTGCGGGCGTTCTCGGCCTCGTGCAGATAATCGATCTCCTCTCTTACCGTGGCTGAAAACTCCCGCAGCAGCGCAGGAATATCCGCGCGCTCCCGGATGATGCGGAAGCGCATGAGGACTCCCCCCACTCTCCTCAGCGCAGCCAGGTCCACTTCCACGATCGATTCTATGTGAGGGCGCTGCACCTTCACGACGACCTCGCTGAACTCTTCACCCTGGACTTCCCCCGCGCCTGGTCCTCCTGCAGCTGCCTTAAGACTGCCATTGACGGCGGGTTTCAGCCTGGCGCGGTGGACCTGCCCCAGGGAGGCAGCCGCAAGAGGCTGCTCCTCGACCCATGCGAACCGCTCGGTGAGCGGCGCACCGAGCTCCCGCTCCGCCAGCTCGCGGATCTCCGGGAAAAGCACGGCGGGGACCTCGTCCTGGAGGCCGGCGAGTTCATCCGTCACATCTGCCGGGAGGACATCCAGCCGGGACGAAAGGAACTGTCCGACCTTAATCAAGACCCCGCCCATCCGGATCGCCAGCTCGCGGAAGCGGGAGGCTTCTTTACGGAGGCGCCCAGGCCTGGTCCGGCGGACCCAGCCGCGCAGTCCAAGGCGGGCAAGGATCACTTCGTTGAAGATGACGCGCAGGAGTATCCCTATGAAAAACCAGAGGATGCGGAGGTAACGCTTTCGCAGAAGGGAAGGTTTCATGCGAGGTTCCGGTTGAATATTATATCGCCGGGAGACCTCCCAACAAAATCCAGCTGGTGCGCGGCGTAGACCAATACGCCCTCCTCGATCTGGGTGTGCCGCATTCGGATCCACTCCTCGAAACGTACTGCATCGAGCTCCGAGTGCCCGTGAAGCGCCTGGTCAATGGTATGTACGATAAAATGCAGGAAATAGGCCTCGTTGCCGGGATAGCTTTTCTTGCTTGGATACACTATCCAGTCCGAGCTGCCAGCGGCGACGATCTCTGCACTGGTTTCTCTCAAATGACCGAATAAATGCCGACCGGTCCGGCTGTCCCCCGACGGCCTGCCCTTCGTGAAGCGCTCGTCCATCGTCCGGTGGTAGAGCGCGAGGATCTGCGCGTCGAAGCCGGGATCGACCTCCGGTTCCAGGATCGTCAGGCCGTCGTAAACGATCGTGAAGTAGAACAATCGCCCTGGCCCCAGGAGCCCGAAGAGCAGCGGCAGCGTGGATGGGAGGTCGACCAGGTCCAGGAAGGCGTGCGCGACCAGCAGGTCCCAGCGTCCGTCTTCCCCTTTGCGGGCTGCCAGATCAAACAGGTCGACGACCTCCAGCTCCACCTCCAGCTCCCAATCGACGCTGGATAATAATAATCCTAACCCCTTCCCTTGCTCTTTAATCCTGACCCTGGCACCCCGGTTCTTGCCCCAATCCACCAGCCTGCGTCTGGCCTCGGAAATGTTTTCCCCCTCAGAATCGATCGCGGTGTATCTGGCATACTTCAGCATTCCCCAGTCCACCATCCGTTCGACCATCGTCCCGATCCCCGCGCCGATCTCCAGCACGCGCGTGGGATCCTCTGGCGTCGAGCCTGGCAAAATGGCTCTCAAGGCCTCCCAAACGCCCCTGTTAAGCGCCCTGTCATCGACACTCTTCTTGGCGGCAAGATAACGGGTAAATCGAAATTCGCCGGGAACTGCCATCGAAACGCCTACGCCGCGAGTTCCAGTAAAAACTGGCGGATGCGCGCCCCTGTCTCTTTCCAGGTTGGATGGGACAGGTAGCGGGCACGAGCGGCCAGGCTCATCTCCTCGAGCAGCCGCCGGTCCTGCGACAGCCGGATCAGCCTGCCCGCCAGAGTCCCGGCATCGCCCGGTTCGACCAGGAAACCGTCTGCCTCATCCGTGATGATTTCACGTGCGCCGCCCGCTGTCGTCCCGATCGCCGGCAGCCCGAAACCCATCCCTTCCAGATAGGCGATCCCGAACCCTTCGTAAGTGGAGGGCACCGCCAGCACATGATGCATCCGCATCGCCTCAATCAACCCCTCTTCATCCAGAGGCCCGGTGAAACGCACCTGCCCCTGCAGCTCCCTGGCTGTGACGAAGTCCTGCATTTTCCGGGCATAGGGCGGGTCCATCCCCATGCTTCCGGCGGCTGTCAGGCGCCACATCCCCTGCGGTAGCCTGGATAGCGCTTCAAGGAGGGTGTGCAGGCCCTTGCGGGGGATCAGGTTGCCGAGGAAGATCACCCGCAGCGGGCCGGGTTGCCGGGCGCGGGCAGTGATCTCCTCCGGCGTTATTTCCGGATTCAACCGGTCCCCACCGGGCCGGGCGATGATCCCCGGTAAGCCTACGCCGGCGAGCTTCACGACCTCCCGGCTCGTCGCTTCGCTGTTGAAGATAAAACCATCCACGCTCATCAGGTAAGCCTTTTCCACGCGCCGGTACACCCACTCGAGCGATCTCGGATGGGCCTCGCTGATCCTGAGGTGGTGCACGATCGACAGGACCGGAAAGCCTGCCCGTCCACTCATGGAGCGGTTCGCCCAGATCAGCGAGGGGTGGTTAAGCTCATCCTGTAGCAGGGCGTCAACCTGGAGGCCTTTCAGCCTCGATTGGATCGCCGGCAAGAAATTGTCGAAGAGGTGGCTGCCATAGGTCCGCCAGGGCAGGGAAATGACCTCCACCCGGTCCCCGGACGCCTCCAGGTGCTCGACCAGCTTGCGGTCGTAGAGGTAGCCGCCTGACAGGGAATCGAGCGAACCGTAGATCACCAAGCCTATGCGCAATTCCCGCATCGTGCAATTCGCCCTTCCTCACTCCTTCCGGAGCGATACCCGGAAGGACGCCCATGCGATCTCGTTTTCCCACACCCTGACCGTGACCGCGCTCAGGTTGCCATCCCGGAGGCGGATGGATAGCGCCTGGCACAGGATGCGGGCGAAATGTTCGACGCTCGGATTTAACCCCGCAAATTCCGGCAGATCGTTCAAAGTCTGATCCCGGTAATAGGCGACCAGCCCGTCCAGCTCTCGTTCGATGTCGACGATGTCCACGAGATATCCATGCCGGTCGAGCCTCTCGCCCTCCAGGCGGATTTCTGCCTGGTAGTGGTGCGCGTGCAGTTCGTTCTCCGGCCCCCAGTCCCCTCCGATCAGGTAGTGCCGGGAGATAAAATCACGTTTTACAGCGACGATATATGTCATTGCACTTGTAACTCGCTACTCAAACTTGAACCGCCATACCGACAGCACGACGAAGAGGGCTGTGAACCCAAGCAGGATCCCCGCCGGCAGGAGCGATTCGGTGAGGCCCGCCCCGCGCAGCAGGATGTTCTTGTAACCGTCCATGATCCAGGCTACCGGCGAAAAATGACCGATCGTCTGCACGGTTCGTGAGGTAAATTCCAGCGGCACCCAGGCGCCTCCCAGGCCTGACAGGACGAACATCGGGACCAAAGTGAAGATCACCACCTGGTCCTCGGTCTTCGCCAGAGTTCCTAGAAGCAGCCCGAGGCTGGCTGCGAACAGGACTGCTGCCACTGTGATTGCCAGCGTTGCCCAGGGCTGGCTGAAGTAGTCCAGCCGGAGAAAGAGCTGCCCGAAGACGATCAACAGCGCGAACTGGGTGAACACCATGGCTGCCATAGCCAGGAAGTGACCCAGGATGATCTCCCCTCTGCTGATCGAGGTCGTCAACAGGCGGGAGAGGGCACCCTGCTTGCGCTCTTGGACGATCACACCTGCCGCTCCGATCAGGCCCGCGATCGCAAATTGAGCCATCATCCCGGGAGAAGAATGTGCGAATGCGTTATCGAGTTCCTGGGCGGGCTGCGTGGAGGCGCGCGCCATACGGGTCTCGACAGCCAGCGGCGGATCCACCCAGGCGCTGACAGCCTTGTTGAAAGCCTCATCATAGTAGCGCCGGCGAGAGCTGTCATCCTGGAAGGCAAGTTCGTTTTCGTAGGCCAGCACCGCCTGCTGCGCCGCCCGGACGGCAGACTGAAGCCGGTTCAACCCGGCCCGGATCTCGCCGAGGGCGGTCATCCCGGCAGGCGTGCCCTCCTCGACGATCACAGTAGCTGATATGGGTTGTTCACCCTTCAGAGCGGCGCTGAAACCAGCCGGGAAGATTACCGCCCCCGCAAGATCCTCCTGCGCGACCATCTCATCCGGATCGTCGCCTTCCCCTAAATTCACCGGTCTGACCGCGGTCGAGGCTTCCAGGAAACGGATCAGCTGGTCTGCCATCGCTCCGCCATCCTGATCCAGGTAACCGATTGGGAGTCGCGGGTCTTCTTCCGTCCTGGCGCTGAAGCCCCCGAAGAGGAAGCCGAACAAAAGCGTGAAAGCTACCGGCATGATCACCAGGAATAAAGCCGTCTGCTTGTCTCGCAGGATCTGCAGCAAGTCATTGTATGCCAGGTCAATCGCTCGCATTCGGTCCTCTCATTCGAAACGCCGCCGGAGCCTCAGAATCCCCACTCCGAAGAAGACCCAACTCCAGACCAGGACGCCTCCTAGAAATATCAGCAGTTCCTGAATCGGGGCACTTCCCATCGCCAGCTCCACGGTGCGCATTGACCATCCCTGCGGCACGAACAGCGAGACGACATCTGTCACACCCGAAGCAGCAGGGGAACTGGCCGTGAAGACACTCATGATCCCGATCATGCCGCTGAACGTGAGCACGCCTCCAAACACCACGCCAGCCTGGCGAGAATTTTTAAGGAAGGAGATTAGGAACAGTCCGCAGGTGGAGGCCAGCAGGATGAGTCCCAGCGCGACCAGGAGGACCGGCAACGGCTGCCCCCAATAGATTCCAAAGACGTATCGTGCGAACAGCAGCAGTACAGTCACCTGCACAGACAGAATCAGGAATACCGAGAGATATTTACCGGTCAGGATCGTCGCCTGCGGATTGGGCGTCGTGAAAAGCCGCGGCAGAGTGCCTTTCTCCGCTTCGGTCAGGATCGTTTGGGCAGAGGCGGCGCCCGTGAAGAACGCGTACAGGACCATCATCCCGCCCATGATCGGTCCAAGGATGCCGGCCAGCCCGCTGTTTCCCCGCGCCTGACCTCCTCCCACAGGTCCTCTCGCCACGAGGAGCTGGCTGTCTTCACTGCCAGACTGATCGGGAGCTGCCAAGAAGCCCAGGAGCACCTCCTCGACCAGGGAGCCGTCGATGGGCACTCCAGCCTGGGTTAACTGCCCCAGGACCACTTCGATCCCGATCTTCGTACCGGCGAGGCCGTCGATGAACTGGCTCACGATCGATTTTACGATGCCCGGGCCCAGGGTCAAAGCAGGATCCTGGTAGAGCTCGAGGCTGGCGCGCACACCCGGTGTGGTCACCGCCTGGCTGAAGTTTTCCGGGATCACGAGCAGCACGTCCACCTCGCCGCTTTCCACCGCTTTCCGGGCGCTCGCTTCGTCAGGAACAATTGAGACTTCAAGGATCTCGGCAAGGGAGTCGGAACGCAGGAAATCCAGCAGGACTTCCCCCATCGATCCCGCGCTAGCCGGATCAATCCCTGCCTGGGTGAGACGATTCGCGAACTCGGGTGACAGCCCACTGCCGGAGAGGTCCTGGCTGCCCTGGTCCAGGTTCACAACAGAAAGGAACGTGCGCGGCAGGTTGAATCCTTCGTCCTCGCCGCCTCCACCACCAAACATGAAATAGAACATGCCGGTCACCAGGATCGGCACTCCGAACATGAAAGCCAGCGCGAAAAAGCTGCGGAATGACTGGCGAAGATCCTTGAGTGCGATATCCAGGACCTGCATGTTCAATCCCGCAACGCCCTGCCGGTAAGGTGGAGAAACACCGCTTCCAGGTTCGGCTCCTGGATCTGGATCGAAGTCACCCGCACACCTGCCCTGCCTGCCGCCTCGATCAATGCGGGAAGCGCCTGGTTGCTGTCTTCTACCAGCAGATGTACCGCGCCGTTTTCGATATCCACCTGGCGCACGCCCGAAATGTCCCGCCAGGCTGAGACCACGCGGTCCGGCTCTGCGCTCAAGGTCAGCACCATCCGGTCCAATTCGCCGACGATCCGGACCAGCTCCTCGTGGCTGCCGTAGGCGATCAATTTTCCGTGGTCCAGGATGGCGATGTGATCGGAGAGCTCCTGGGCTTCCTCCATATAATGAGTCGTGTAAAGGACTGTCGCCCCTGCCCGGTTGAGCGCTTTCACGCTGTCCAGAATATTGCGCCGACTCTGCGGGTCGATGCCGACCGTCGGTTCGTCCATGATCAGCAGGCGCGGCCGGTTGAGCAGCGCTATCCCAATGTTCAGGCGGCGCTTCATTCCACCGGAGAACTTCCCCACCCGCCCGCTATCCCGTTCGGTTAATCCGATCACTTCCAGGACTTCATTCACCCGGCTGTTCAACGCAGCGCCGCGCAGGCCGTACATCTTTCCCCAAAAGACCAGATTCTCCCGCGCCGAGAGGTCCTCGTAGAGGGCGATCTCCTGCGGTACGACTCCCATTTGCGCTTTGGCTTTCTGTGATTCAGCCAGCACGGAATGGCCCATCACCCACGCCTCACCTCGGTCAGGTTTTAACAGACAGGAGAGGATGGATATCGTGGTTGTTTTCCCCGCCCCGTTGGGACCCAGCAGGCTGAAAATCTCTCCGGCCCTAACTTCGAAACTGACGTCAGCGACAGCCTGGATGTCGCCGAAAGATTTGTACAGCCCACGGGCGCTGATCGCGCTCTCGTCGGACATCAGACCCTCCTTCAGACTTGTGTTCGGGCAATCTACAATGCCGGGTACGAACCCCAAAATTATACACAATTTCATGTATTATGCCGGCCTTGTCGAAAGGCCCGGTTTCTCAGTAAACGTGAACACTTGCAGGGCGGATCTCTGGTAAGGGATTAATATTCGAAAACGACCTGGATCGCCTCTGCCGGGTTTTCGTCGATCAGCCTGTAGGCCTCGCTGGCCATCCCGAATGGGAAGGTATGCGTGATCAAGCCACTTTCCCCAGGAGCGCCGGCAGGCCTGACCATCCGGAGCATCTCCCAGGCAACCTCCATCCGGCGGTTTTTATCCCAGCGCCCGCGATGAACCGGCTCGATGGTGCTGACCTGGCTGCTAACCAGGCGGATCCGTTCGCGGTGGAATCTGCCGCCGAGATCGAGCGCTGCCCGCTTCTCTCCATACCAGGAGCCGATCACGATCCTGCTGCTGAATCCGCACAGGGAGATGGCGAGGTCCAGGGCGGCAGGATCCCCGGAGAGCTCGTACACCAGGTCGAATCCCGTTGGGAGATCCTCACCTTCGCTCACTTCGCCTGGAGCCAGGCTGGTTTCCGCTCCCAGTCTCACCGAGGTCTGGCGCCGCCGGGGGTATCGGTCGTACGTCACCAGGTCCTCCAGGGGGAAGCGCCCCAGCAGGGCTGTGGTCAGCAGTCCAACGACCCCCTGTCCGAGCACAGCGACCCGCTCCCCTATCAGCGGCGCGCCGTCCAGAACAAGATTGACCGCCGTCTCCATATTGGACAGGAAAGCCGCATCTTCGTCTCGGACGTCATCGGGGATTGGGAACAGTGCTTCCGGCCTCGAAAGGATATGGCTGGCGTGCGTCTGGAAAGCGAACACGCGCTTTCCAGTCCACCTCGCGTCCACATCCGGACCAACCGCTGCGACTCTTCCCACCATCGAATATCCATATTTCAATGGGTACGTGAACTCCCCCGCCAGCGCGCCGATCGAAGCATCCACTTTCATCCCGGACGGGAATTCCCCCCGGTAAACCAGCATCTCCGTGCCGGGACTGATGGCGGACAGGCTTGCCTGCACCAGGACCATTCCCTCGCCGGGTGCAGGCAGGGTCTCCGACACCAGGCTCACCTGCCTGGGGGCGGTGAAGAACAGGCTGACCGCTTCGACGGAAGACTGTGGCATGGGATCGAAGGGTATTATAAACCCCCCTCGCTTTATATCAATCACTGAGAAGGGGCACCAGCCCCGCAGCCCCGCTGGTTGTCCTAACGAGCCATTTCCCCCCAGACGACCAGATCTGCCCCTATGTGCGCCGAATTAAGCTCCCTCAGACGAGGGAACCCGGCCAGCCCGGCCTCGCCTGCACCAGCTAAAAGTTTGACAGCGGCGGGTTGCCCACCCACCAGCGCCGGCGCGATGGTCAGGACCAGGTAATCGACCAAACGCCCGGCGAGGAAGCTGGTGATCACCTCTGCGCCTCCCTCCACCAGCAAACGCCTTACGCCGAGCTTGCAAAGGCGATCCAGAACCGCCGGCAGGCTGACTCTGCCATCCTGGTCCGCCGGGAATTCCATCACCCGGGCGCCCCGCTTCTCCAGGGAAGCAGCTCTCCCGGCATTAACCGGAGATCTGGTCGCGATCCAGGGCGGGCTGCTCTGGAGCAGGTTCGCACCCAACGGGAATCTCAGACGGCTGTCGAGGACGATTGGTTGTGGGTTTTTTCCGGAGACCTCGCGCACGGTCAGCAGCGGGTCGTCAGACAGGACCGTACCGATCCCGACCAGGATGGCGTCGTGGGCAGCCCGCAGCCGGTGAGTCAGCTTCTTCGATGCAACTCCGCTGATCGCCAGCGGAAAGGCGCGCGCCGCCGCAATGCTCCCATCCAGGCTCTGTGCGTAGCTGAGCGTAACCGCCGGACGTCCGGGAGACACCTCGGTTTGGTTGAGCGCCGCGAGGATCTGTTCAACCGGGTCCTGTACCTGAGCCATTCCCACCCTGGCTGCCATTTACAGCAAGCCGGTCCAGGTTCAGCAGGTGGTGCATTCGGTGTACCTTCGTGGATAGGTAGCCGGCGTTTTGCGTGTTGATAGTCGGCTCGAGCGGCATCCGGCGGGTGACGCGGACTCCCAGTCCCCGCAGGTGGGCGATCTTCGCCGGGTTGTTTGTCAGCAGACGCACCGAACGCACCCCCAGTTCTTCGATAATGCACGCCGCAACCGTATAATCCCGCTCATCCGCTTGGTGACCCAGGACCAGGTTGGCATCGACCGTGTCCAGCCCTCCATCTTGCAGGTTGTACGCCCGCAGCTTATCCAGCAATCCGATGCCCCGCCCTTCCTGGCGGAGGTAGATCAATACCCCTTCTCCCCGCGCCGCGATCTGCTGTATGGCGCGATGCAGCTGCTCACCGCAGTCGCAGCGCATCGACCCAAGCACGTCTCCTGTGAAACATTCCGAGTGGATCCGCACCAGGACATCCAATTTCCCCTCCACGTTCCCCTTGACGAGCGCCAGGTGCTCCTTCGTATCCAGATTGTTGGAGTAGAGGTGCAGGTAGAACTCGCCATCCGCGATCGGGATCCGGGCGCGGACTTCTCTCTCCACGCATAGTTCAGTCATGAATTTCCTTCCACGCTGATATTTCTTCGAGGTCGATTGACCCGAATTGTAATCTAAAACGTCCTTTTTCCCAACCAGACTTGGATCTGGCAGTTATTTTTTTCCTTTGACTCTGCGCCTCCGTAATTGAAATCGTAGCCATCAACGGCAAGAAAATCTCTTAACCAGGAGTTACGCACTCCAGCGGGAAATTGGGGGTGTTTGGGCGGGAAAAGCCCGCCCAAACACCCCCAAAATCCTCTCAACTGCGTAACTTCTATTAATAACAATGATAATTCCCGGGCTCATCAGCCCCGGCGCCGATCGAGATAGAGCAAAACGATTAACAGGAGTTCCACCAGCTTGGTTCCATACCCAAGCAAGCCCCGTGATCCCGCAGGAATCCAGGCCAGGATCGTCAAAGCCGCATAGCCGATGAAGATCCATCGGATCAGGCCGTGGTTATTTCGCAAGATGGGAATTGGCAAGAAATAGGCAGCCAGCAGCGCCAGGTAGCCCAGACCGTTCAGCGTGAAAAGGACGGAGATGCCTTCTTCGGCGAACAGCAGGACATTCAGAACCACTAGATGGACAATTGCGGTGATCAATCCCAACAACAAGATCCCGGCTTTCATGCTCCCAAAGCTTGTAGCAGTGTTGTTCATATCTGGGTCTCCTCCAATTGCGATTTGTGAAATCAGCCTGCCTTATTTCCGAGGAGCAGGACGATTTATACGAGCTCGACGAACCTGGTTCCATACCCGAGCGCTCCTACGGGTAAGGACTTTTCTCCGACTGCCAGCCATGCCACGAGGCCTGGCGCGGACAGGATTATCGTCGGCGAATCCGGTGGTGGCCTCTGCAAATCCTACGGAACGCGAGGGGTTTTGGATTTACCAGCAAAAAGGACCCTGCTCCCCAGGACGCCTCCCAGCCACAAGCCCAACCCGCCAAGAAGTACATCCCGAGCACGGATCAGGAGCGCCAGGCTGAGACCCAGGGCAGGATTCAATCCCAGGGAGCCCATCGCCATGACCTGCCCGGCCTCCAGGCTGCCCAATCCAGCCGGAATTGGGAGCAGGAAAGCCAGGCGGGCAGCCGTCAGAGCAGTCAGCTCCGCGGAGAGACTCAAGTCCTCGCCCAGGAAACGCAGCATTAAACCGAACTCGAACACCATCAAAACCCAGATGAATCCGGAGAGGCCGGCTGCCAGGTACAGCGTCCCCCGTCGATTCCTGCTGAACTGGGTTACCCCCTGCTCCGTCGACCTTGCCCCCAGGGCTCCGGATTTCCAAAATTCCGTCCCGGGGAAACGCCTCGATAGCCACTCGAGGATACTGGCAACCGGCGACCGCCCTTGATGCAACGCCAGCAGGTAGCTGGCCGGCAGGATGAGCAGACCTGCCAGGGGTATCAGCAGGGCATGCCCTCCATGATCCCGGCCGAGCCCCGAATCAAGGATAACAGCAGCGCCCAGGAGCAGGAAGGTGAAATTGGCGATCAGTTCCAATAGTTTGTCCACGGCCACGCTCGCCGCTGCGGTCGGTGCAGGCATTTTCTCTCGCCGGGTGAGCAGGTACACCTGCAGCGGCTCGCCACCCAATTGAGGACCAGGGGTGAAGTACGTCACACCGAATCCTGCCAGCCGGTAACCGATGACCCTGAGGAGCGGGAGGGGATGTCCCAGCCCTCTCAAGATCAGCCACCAGCGGCTGCTGATCAGAAGAAAGATCAGTGCGTTAACCCCTGCCAGGATCAATATTTTATCGCCACGCAATTGCCTCAGCGTCCCGAGAATCTCCGGCAAGGCCACGCCTCGCAGCGACCACCAGATTACCAGCGGGATCAGCAACCATAGGGAAAGCCAGAGATAGCGGCGGGCGGGCCTGGCCGTGGCCGCTCCCGCGTGCACCCCGGAGACTGGCGGAACCGATCGCGCTTTTTCAGACCTCATCCCCTGCCAGCTCCCAGTCGCTTCGCCAGGAGACGACGCTCCGGGACCCAAAGGGACCATGGCCCGGTGCCAGTATGGAATAGACCAATTGCAGCAGCGATCAAGAGAACGTCGAGGACTTCCAGCGCGGCTGACCCGATTTGGATCCCTGCCGCGAGAAGCACGATCAAAGCCGCCAGCCTGCCAGCAGCGCCGATTGCCAGCAGGAAGCCGCTCAAACCAGCCAGGATCATCGGGCCTGGCGAGACGGGGCCGTCGTAGATCAGCCACGCGGCAAGCAGGCCTGCAGCCAGGATTCTCAAGGTAACGGGCGTCCAGCGTAAGAGTCCCGCCAGGAGGGGTCTTCTTTCTATCAGCCGGACAGACCAACCCCTGTTGGAGGCCGGGTAGATGACTCCACTCACGACCAGCCAGTCGCGCAGGAAGCTCACCAGGAAGGGCAGGGCAAACAGCGCAGCTGCCAGGGTGATCCCGGGCGGCGAGAAGACCGGGAACAGCGCCGCTGCAATGAAGCCCATTTGGGCGCCCGCCAGAGGCCTCCGCACCGGGCTTTCCTCAAGCGTATAGACCGGTTTACCCAGCTTCCGCCTGGTCCAGCTGCCGATCAGGAACAGGTAGCGCGCCAGCCCGACCAGGAGGTACAACCAGGGTGCCTGTCCGTATTGGACGACCAACAGGCTCCCGACGAGCACCCCCAGCCCATCGAAACTCAGGTCCAGTTTCTCCCCGAGCCGGGTTGCCTGTTTGAACCTCCTTGCCAGATAGCCGTCGAACAGGTCCGCCATGGCTGCAACCGTGTAGAGGCACCCCGGAGCCCATCCTGCCCAGCCTTCCGGCCTCGGCAGGAACAAAAAGCCCCCCAGCCCGGCGATCAGTATCCCCCGGTACGTGGTCAGCAGGTTGCCAGCTCCCAATGTCGGCAGCAGCCGGTCCTCACCTGTCCGGTGGTTGTCCGGCAGCCCCTGCCACAGGACCGCGAGCGGAAGGACCGATAACAAGGCCGCCTGGATTAACCACCGCCAGGCATATCCCGGCGACCAGGCTGCCTGCAAGGTTGTAGAGAAGATCCAGGCAGCCCCGATGGCAGCTGCTGTAAACAAAGCCCACTGCAGCCGTAGCCTGTTCAGAGAGCGCATGGAATCATTGACGATTGCAGACATTGCCGTTAGATTCTACCATTCCAGGATATATTCAGATAAATAAACGCAATATTGTTTGAATTGGATTACCTGGTCAGTCTCCCCGACGCCGCATCGCAGGCCGAATCCCCCTGAATGAGAAATACCCTACGCTTCGCCTAATCGCCGGATGTGCCCTCTTTTCGCTGCAGCACAGCCACCACACCCCGGTGGTCGGACACCCCGTCGAAGCGCGCCACGTGCGCGGAGAGGGTCTCCCAATCCTTCGTATGGAACACGTAATCGATGCGGGCCAGCCACTGTGGGACATACCAGCCGCCGATATGCGGTCGGTCGCTCTCCGGGATGTCGCTTCCCGGGAATGTGTGCCCCAGCCCAAATCCGGCTTCCCGGTAGGCATCCGAAAGTTCGCCCGTCAGGATGCGGTACGCTGTGCTGAGCGAGGTGCAGTTTGCGTCGCCGCCCACGATCGCCGTTTCAGCGGAATTAACGACCTGGGCAAGCAGGCGCGCTTCGGTCTTCCTCAAGCGGATGCTTCGCTCCACTCCACTGAGCGGCCTTACGCCGGTGGTCGGCCACATGTGGAAATTTACGAGCGTGACCTGCTCTCCGTTCCAGTCCAGCGCCATCACCTGCGGGCCGCCCACCCAGTCTCCGGGGAGGCGTTCCCCGGTCAACCGGATCGGGTGCTTGCTGATGGTCCCTATCCCGCGCGGGTCGTCTTCCGGTTCGAGCAGCTGGTAGGGGTAGATTTCGCCCAACTGCTCCTCGAGCTGGCGAGCCAGCGTCCAGTTCAGCTCCTGGATCAATACAATGTCCGGGTCCTCGGCGCGGATCGTTTCCAGGATCGGTTGGGTGTGGGTGTGCCAGGCCAGGACATTGTAGGTCATCACGGTCAGGGTGGGGTTCTCCGGCTGCGAGGGGTCCAGGCGAGGCACGAAGAGCGCGCCCCAAAACCATGCGAACACGAAGGCCCCCGCGGCGAACCCTGACCCCAAAGACCGACTGCTGCAGATCACTGCCCCCACTAAGACTAACAGCAGGGGGAAAAAGAGATAGACGGCCAGGTAGTTGAGCATGGCAAGAACGACGAGCGACTCCCCGGTCAAAAGGTACAGGATCAGCCAGCCGCCTAACGCGCTCAAGTAAGCCCAGCAGCCAATCCTCACCAGCCAGCACAGCGCTTTCTTCATCACAGGTCACGCCTGCCAAACTGCCGGATTGCCAGGAGCAGCGCTGCGCCGGCGTAGAGGGTTCCATAGATCACCATCATGGGGCTGGGGACAGACGGCGCAGAAAAGGGCGAAAAACCCGCTGCGGCTACCAGCGGCGACTGCATTTCGAATGCCGCCCGTCGCCAAAGCGCTTCGCTGGGGATGATCAGGCTCGTCAAGATGCCGATATCCACCGCAGTCTGGTTCTGGAGCAAAGAGCCAATATGCTCGATCCAGCCGCCGACGAAGGCCACCCCATAGAGCCCAAAAACCAGCACGCCGTTGGCCAATGTTGAAAGCGTCGCTCCTCCAGAGAACGAGACGCCGAGCAGGAGCAGCCCGTTCAACCAGATCAGGGATACCCCGCGCAGGAGGTTGGGGGGGCTGTAGCCTGAAATCAAAAACACTGCTGCCAGCACCCCTCCCGCCATCAGGGCCAGGTACAGAGTGAGCATCCCCCCGAACCCCAGCCATTTTCCCAGCACGATCTCCCAGCGGCGCACTGGCTTGGCGACCAGGGTGTGGATGGTGCCAGAAGCGATCTCTCCCGACAGCGTATCCACAGAGGTCAGGACCGCCATCATTACCGTTAGGAAGTTCACCACGTACAGGCCAGCCATCGTCAGGAAGTTGCGGATCTCATTCTGCTCCAGCGGCCGGGTGCCCTCCCGCTGGATTTCAGCATTCACGAAGTAAAAGCCGAGAGCATAAACGATGATGAAGAGAAGACCAAGCAGGAGCGCTGCCAGGAGAATCCTGCGCCGCGCCGCTTCTCGGAAGGTCAGCCGGGCGATGATAGCGACAGTCATAGACCGCCATCCGTCCCGACGATCTTAATGAAAAGGTCTTCCAGAGAGAGCTGGTTAGGTTTGAGGCTGTATACGTCTACTCCCATCGCCACCAGGTATCGGTTAATCTCCGGCAGTTCCTGCTCTCCGATCAGGGTCATGGTCAGGCGGTCTCCATCGGCGCGGACGTTTTCGCTCCACCGCCCCAGGCCGGCGACCACCTCGGCCCTCAGATTCCGCGCCCGCACCTCCACGGTCAGCTCCCCGGCTACCAGGCTCTGCAGCGAGCTGCTCTGCAGCACTTCCCCATGCTTGATAAACGCCACCCTATCGCAGGTGATCTCGACCTCGCTCAGCAGATGCGAGTTGAGGAACACCGTCGTGCCCTTCTCCTTAAGAGTACGGATAATATCTCGGACCATCCGCCGCCCAACGGGGTCTAACCCTGAGGTAGGTTCGTCCAGGATCACCAGCTCGGGATCGTTGAGCAGAGCCTGCGCCAGCCCAACTCGCTGAAGCATCCCCTTGGAGAAAGCCCGCAGCCGCTTATTGGCATACGGTGCCAGCCCCACCAGCTCCAGCATTTCAGGAACGCGATGGTCTAGTCCAGCACCATCCATGTGGTAAAGGCTCCCATGCAGCCTGAGGAATTCCTCAGCGGTCAGCCAGTCGTGGAAGCGGAAATGTTCAGGCAGAAAGCCGATCTTCGCCCGCGTCCGATGGTCCCCAAGCGGTTCCCCCAGTACGCTGCCGCTCCCGCTGCTCGGGAAGATCAATCCGAGCAGCATCTTGACAGCCGTCGTCTTCCCGGCTCCGTTCGGTCCGAGAAATCCGAAGACTTCGCCCCGTTCGACGTCAAGAGTCAGGTTTGCGACGGCGACTTTGTCCCCGAATTCCTTGCGGAGGCCCGTCACCCGGATGGCTGGTTCTGAGTTCGTCGACATAAACTGCAATGGACCTCACGGGTCATCAAGAAATCTATTTTAACCGCCTTACCGCTGCAGACCTGGCATATTTTCGAGAATCTGCCAGGTCTGTAGTAAACCTTGAATTTGGACTTGGGATTGTGGAATCAGCGGATCTTATTCGAGCGATCCGGCGATCTGCATGGCAGTCGAGTTATTCCCACTCCCGGTCAAGGCGTAGAGCACACCGTCTTTGATCCAGACCAGCATGTACTGCGCCGCATCGCCCTCCAGGTGCTGCTGAATGAACGTACCGGTCACGCCATCCACGCTGACTTCCTGGTATTCCACCCCAAACCGCGGGATAGGGACCACCAGGGTCGTTGTCCAGTCGACCTGCTGGCTGAACGCTCGGGCTTCTTCCGGCGTCATTCCCAGCGCGATCAGGAAAGCTTCGCCCAACCCGGCAATGTCGAGCCCGGGAGGCGCGTTGATGGCGGGACTCTCCATCTGCACCAGGGTTGTGCAGTCCGGCCGACGCAGCGCAGAATCATCCGGATCGAACCCTGGTTCTCGAACTGTTTCCCCAACGAGCGCACATGCTCCATAGCTGGCGGTGACCGCGCGGGACAGGTCCATGGTGACCAGGGCACCATCCAGCTGGTCAGGCAGCTGGATTTCTTCCATGCCGACTTCTCGCAGTAATGCCCGGATTTTCGCCAGGTCTACCCGCAGCGAGATTCTGGTCCCGGGCTGGACTTTCAGCTCCCTCGCTCCCTCGAGCCCGGTCGGGAGGCGTACCGGGATGCCCGCCAGGCGGCTCGCTGCCTCGGCATCTTCCACGGTCACGACCTCGCCAATCTCTTCGACCTGGACGTCATCGGCGATCAGGTGCTCAAACTGGGACGAGGAACCCAGCTGCTCAGGGAGGTCTCCAGGATTGACCGGCACCACTGCAACCTGCTCGACCCGGAAAAGGCCTAAGAAGCTGTTGGCGATCGCCCGGACCGGTGGAAAGACCAGCGCCGCAGCCAGGATCAACACGACTGCCAAACCAACCCAAGCCAAGCGGTGCTGCCTGGAAAATATCTTCTCGAACATCGAATTCATCTCCTTCGTCAGGTACTGGACTCTAAAACGGGCAAACGCCCGATCGACGGCGGCCGTCTCCTCTCCGGGAAGTAAGGAGAGACATCTAAGCTGCTGGCCCACGGATTCTGCGCGGCTGGCCAGCCGCGCAGCCCTCCGCCGACAACGCAGGCACCTCTCCAGATGCAGCCTGACCTTTTCGGCCGTCTCAGCCGCTGCTTCACCATCTGCATACGTGCGAATGTCGCCATCCGACAGGTGCATGGCTACCTCCCCAGGAAGATCAGCATTCCAGGCGCGGTCCCTGGTGTCCGTGTATGGAGAATTCTGAACCACATGCGATCCACGATCACCGCCTCATCTTTCATCAAAGCCGAACGTCTTTCGATAAAGCTGCTCAAATTCTGCTTCCGCCCGGGCCAGGAACTTCCCGACGGACGAAGGGTTGATATTCACCGCGGAGGCCACCTCCGCATAGCTCAACCCGGAATGGCGCAGGACGAGCAATCTTGCCGATCGAGGTTTCATCTGCGCGAGAACGGATCGCACCTGGCGGCGCTGCTCCGACCGTTCGAACTCCTCCGCCGGGTCAGGGGCAGGCGCATCGTCGAGAACCATCCGCCCTGCCTGACCCTCGTAATTTGCCCGTCGCCTTCTCGCGCGGAGAGCATTTAACCCGAGATTCGTCGCTGTCCGGTACAGCCAACCGATGACGTTTTCCCGGCTTCGAGGAGGCCGCCGGTAGTAGCGCCAGAATGTCTCCAATGCCAGATCTTCCGCCTCCTCCCGGTCGCCGACCAGACTGAGCAGCATGCCAGCCACCCTGGACCAGTTCGCCGTAAATAACGCTTCGAAATCCGGTGAAAGGTCTTCGGTGGATTGGGCGTTGAATCCCGCTGGAATGGAAGGCACCGGTCTGTTCCGCGCGTCCTTTGACACGCCTGTTACTATAACACCACACGGGTCTTTAATGTGACACCCGTGAGCCGGGCTTTGTCATCCAATCAGATGAGGGCTGCGTAAATATTTATTAACTGTGACTGCTGGCAACACAGTCAAATTCTCGAATTCTGGAGGAAACACATGATGAAAAAGATTTTTGGGTTATCTATGGTCGTGGCTCTCCTATTTGGAAGTCTGATGTCCGCTGGAGCCTTATCACCTGTGACTGCGAAGGAACCAAAGGTCCTTGAATTCGACACGATGACAGGTCTTCCGCAGGCTTTCACAGGTATTCAGAACCCGATTCGCGGCATCAACGGTGGAGGTCTTCCCTGGAAGTTAACCGCTGCATCGGGGGAGCTGAAGACCAACGGTCATCTGGAGATCAAGGTAACGGGGCTCGTGTTTGCCGCTGGACCCAATACGGGAAGCAACACTGTGGCGAACTTTCGCGCTCTGGTCAGCTGCCTGAAGAGCGACGGGTCCGTCGAGAATGTCCTGACGGGGAATTTCCCGGCCACCCTCGGGCCGGCATCTGCGGGCGGCGGGAACGCCAAGATCGAAACTGATCTTGTCCTTCCCGAACCTTGCATAGCCCCAATCGTCTTCGTGACGAGCCCTGGCGGCGCCTGGTTCGCTGCAACCGGAAATTGATCCAGGAAAAAGGACCGGGTCATTCCAAAATCGAGGGCTTTCCCGAAAGATCGGGAAAGCCCTCTTCATTATTATTTGGGCTTATCAATCGAACTTGGTAGCTCTGCACTTAACCGTGGTCACCCACCCCACCCCCAGCCCCGCCCCTCAAGGGGCGGGGAGAGAGAAGATCCTGGGGATTTTTGCGGCACTTTGTGCCGCAAAAATCCACAAACCTTCTGTTTTCTCCCCCTTCCCCCTGGGAAGGGGGTCGGGGGGATGGGGAAATTCCAGCCACCACGGTTTATTGTGGGGCTACCATGGAACTTTAATGAGACGTAATTTATCCAATTTGGTAGAATGAATACCAGGGTTTCATATGGGTTTTCGTTTGCTGCGCTTTACGAACACCGTCATCCTGGCTTCGATCGCGGCTCTGACGCTCAGCGGGGTTTATGGGCTGTTGTGGACCTTCCCCGGCTGGCTCTACGACGTCCACCGGTTGTCCGGCTGGCTGCTGATCGCCGTCCTCCCCTGGAAAGCGGCCATCTCGATGCGCTCGCTGCGCCGCGGGTTCGCCCTTAATTTCGACCGCGGTCTGATGGTCATCGTCTCGCTGCTGGCTGCTTTCCTGACCCTTGCAGTCGCCGGTCTGGGGCTGGTCTGGGGGTTTCAGCTCGACTCCGAACATCTCTGGCTGCGGCAGACCGCCATCTCCTGGCACTGGATGCTGGCGCTGGCGCTGGTCGTCCCCTTCGCCCTGCACGCCTGGCGGCGTTGGCCTCGACCGCGCAAGGAGGACCTGCTTTCCCGGCGCGCCGCGCTCCATGTGATCGGAGTTGGGATCGCCTCCCTGGCTGGCTGGCGGTTATCGCATTGGATCGGTGAACAGCGCGCTTCGGCAGAATCCCCCACCCGCGTGACCGGATCAAGGCTCGCGGGGGCTTTTACCGGTAATCGCTTCCCGGTGACGCACACGCGGGCTGCCCGGCAGGAGCAGGTCGATCCGGGGAACTGGCGCTTCGAGGTCCAGGGCGCGGTGCTGAATCCGCGTGTCTACACCTACCAGCAGCTGCTCTCCATGGACGCTGCCGGTACGTTCGCAACGCTGGACTGCACCCTCGGCTGGTATACGATCCAGGAATGGCGCGGGCTGCGGCTGCGGGACTTACTGCACGAAGCTGGCGCTTCTCCAAGAGCTTTTGCCGTTCGCCTCGAATCCGTGACGGGTTACGCCCACATCCTTCCCATGGCGGAAGCGAAGGAGGTCCTGCTCGCCACGCACATTGGAGAAGAGGTCCTTGAATACGCCCACGGCTTTCCACTCAGAGCAGTGGCGCCCTCCCGTCGCGGCTGGTTCTGGGTGAAGTGGCTGCGGAAAGTCGAAGTAATCGATCTCTAATTTCTATTACACCGCTGCATCCAGCAGGTTCCCATGAATAAGGGTCGTAAAATCACCCCTGGAGCGATTCCTAAAATATAATTACCGCCAGGGTCACAACAGATTGATCGCGTACCCCACCTCAGGACCAGGAGAGCCAATGCGTTTTGACAAAAAAGTCATCCTCGTGACCGGTGCCGGGCGCGGCATCGGTCGGGCCATCGCGGAAACCTTCGCTGATGAAGGGGCCTTCGTCGCCGCCAACGACCTCTCTCCGGATAACCTGGACGAGACGATACGCCGGATAGCCGAGCGGGGCGGTACCGCGGAGGCGTTCCTGGCAGACGTCGCCCGGCAGATGCCGGTTCGGGAACTGGCCCGGCAGATCCTCGACCGGTGGGGGCGCATCGACATCCTTGTCAACAATGCCGGCGTGGAGCCGCACGCCCCCCTGCTGGAGCTGGACGCCTGGGACTGGCAGCGCACAATCGACGTCAACCTGAGCGGGCCTTTCTTCACCATGCAGGCAGTGGGGCGCGCCATGCGCGAATCAGGGGGCGGCGCCATCGTGAACATCGCCAGCATCGCCGGGCGCGCCCACGGTTTGAAAGACCGCGCGGCTTACGTCGCCAGCAAGATGGGCCTGATCGGATTGACCCGCGAGGCTGCCCGCGAGCTGGCGGCATACAACATCCGCGTAAACGCTGTCTGCCCGGGCGTGATCGAGACCGAGATGACCGCTGTTTTGAGGCAAAACGAAGCAATAGTGGCGAAGTGGCTGGAGGATATCCCCCAGGGTCGCCTTGGAAAGCCGGCAGACGTCGTCGGGCTCGTCCTCTTCCTCTGTAGCGATGCAGCCGCCTATATCACCGGGCAGGCGATCAACGTGGACGGTGGGAAAGTGATGAGCTGAGATCGCGCCGGGTAACCCGCTTGCTCGCTTTCACAATTTGCGGAATCCCCAACCCACAAAGGAGAAGACCATGAAAGATTACACCTCGATCCTCGTCGAAACTCGCGGGCGCGTGGGACTGGTGCGTTTCAACCGCCCGCAGGCGCTCAACGCGCTGAACACGACCTTGCGCATGGAACTGATGGCTGCGCTGTCCGATTTCGATGCGGACCCTGAGATTGGAGCCATGGTGATCACAGGGGACGAGCGTGCCTTCGCCGCCGGCGCGGATATCAAGGAGATGGCCGAAGTTTCGGCAGTGGAAATGCTCCAACGGGATACGATCGCCACATTCGACGGATTGTTGAAGATCAAGAAGCCCGTGATCGCGGCCGTCTCTGGCTGGTGCCTGGGCGGGGGGAATGAGCTGGCCATGTCCTGCGATTTGATCGTCGCTTCGGAGACTGCCCGCTTCGGTCAGCCGGAGATTAACCTAGGCGTCATCCCGGGGGCAGGAGGCACACAGCGCCTCACCCGCGCCGTGGGCAAGGCTCTCGCCATGGAGATGGTGCTCAACAACCGCACTCTGACCGCAGCGGAAGCGCTGCACTATGGTCTGGTAAACCGCGTCGTGCCGGTAGAGCAATACCTGGAAGAAGCGTTGGCGCTGGCGGGGGAGATCGCCGCCCGCGCGCCGCTCGCGGTCCGGCTGGGGAAGGAAGCCGTCAACCACGCGTTCGAATCTTTTTTGAGCGATGGGTTGAAGGACGAACGGCGCGCCTTTTATTTTCTCTTCTCGAGCCAGGACCAAAAGGAAGGCATGCAGGCGTTTCTCGAGAAGCGGCCGGCTGTGTGGAAAGGGATCTAGAAGGCTAAGATTTAAAGACCGGTTAAGGGGATGCCACCTCGGCTTCCTGATCTGCTCCTGGCGGCAGCACCTCTCCGATTTCCACTTTCTCTTCCATGGTCACCTTCCCCCTCAGAAAAGCTCCTTCTTCCGTCGAGAAGGCAGCCGTAACGACATCCCCCCAGACCCGTCCAGTACTGCGGATTTCCAGCTTCTCCGCAGTGATGTCGCCGCGCACGGCGCCTGCCACGATCACCACGTTGGCGCGCAGCTGGTTGCAGGTCACTCGACCGGTTTCTCCCACCACCAGCAAGCCGCGCAGCGCAATGTCCCCCTCGAAAGGACCTTCGATGCGCACGCCTCCCACGCCGGTCAGCGACCCCTTCCAGGTGATGTTCGCTCCTAGCACGGAGGTGACCCGGTCCGGCGCGGGCTGCACGCTGGAGAGAGGTTGCGTGTCCTGACGTCTGCGGAACATCCCTTCTACTCCAGGCTTTCCGGGACTCCGAGGATGTTGTAACCGGAGTCGACGTACAGCACCTCGCCGGTCGTCTTTGCCGCCATGTCCGAACACAGGAAGACGGCCGCGCCGCCGATGTCTTCGATCGTGATTGGCTGGTGCAACGGCGCGATCTCGGGGAAGCGACGGTACATGTCTTTGAACCCTGCCACCCCCGCAGCCGAGAGAGTCCTGATCGGTCCAGCCGAGATCGCGTTGACCCGCACGCCTTGCTTCCCGAAATCGTACGCGAGATAACGCACCGACGCTTCCAAGGCCGCCTTGGCGATGCCCATCACGTTGTAATGCGGCGAGACCTTGACCGCGCCATAATAGGTCAACGTCAAAAGCGAACCACCCGGGCGCAGCGCTGGCTGGAACGCACGCGCCAGAGCCGTGAATGAATAAACGCTGATGTCCATCGCTTGGTGGAAGGCTTCGCGCGTCGTGTTGTAGTACGGGCCGGTCAAGAACTCCCGCCCGGCGAAGGCGATCGCGTGGACCAGAATGTCGATCCCGCCAAATGAATCCATCGCCCTCCGGGCTACCCGATCGATGTGATCGTCCTTGGTGACGTCGCACTCCTCCACAAAGCCGCAGCCGATCGATTCTGCCAGGGGGCGCACCCGCCGCTCGAGGGCTTCTCCGGCATAGCTCAGTCCGATGTTTGCGCCCTGTTCATAGAAAGCTTTGGTGATCCCCCAGGCGATTGAGTGGTCATTCGCCACGCCAAACACCAGTGCGTTCTTTCCACTTAATAGACCCATATCTCCTCCAACTCTGGGATTACCCTGTTCTCCGCGATCTCTGTGGTAAACGATCTTCCAGAACCCTGAATCTCCACGGGATGCTCTTCCACGGCTCAGGCACATTATTTAAACCCACGCGGGGACTGATAGTCACGCATTCTTCCGCGATTGGTTCTCCGTCTTCCACGAACAGCGCCGCATCGGGCGCGCAGAGATCGCTCCCGTGGAAGGCGCCGTCGATCCGCAGCGCCAGGCAGATTTTAGCCGGTCCATCCGTCCATCGATTGAGAGGCAGCCCGGCGCGGCGGGAGGCGATCCACTCCACCCCTTCGAGGGGAAAAAGGCCGCGTATCAAGACCGCCGCCGGGAAACCCTCCCGTTCCGTGACGAAATTTAACATCCAATGCTTCCCATAAGTAAAATAGACGTACGCATGCCCCGGAGCACCGTACATGACCCGAGTCCGGCGGGTCAGGCCAAACCTGGCGTGACACCCCTGATCTGTCTCCCCAATATACGCCTCGGTCTCGGTGATCAATCCGGCAACGCGTACTCCGTCATCGACTCTTACCAGCCGCTTGCCGAGCAGTTCCCGCGCGACCTGGAGCGTCGGTCTGGTATAGAACTCTCGCTCTAACCGGCTGTAATTTGGCATAGGATTATTGTACAATGGAAGGTAAGATTTGGATTTTGGATTTTGATTGATGATTTACTTAGGAGCAGTGAGGCTCATGAACCTGAGACAGGAAATTGGACTGACTTACGACGATGTGCTGCTTGTACCCCGGCGATCAGCCATCCCCAGCCGCGCGGCGGTGGACACCGCCACTTATCTCGTTCCGGGCATCCGGCTGGCGATCCCGATCATCAGCGCCAACATGGACACGGTCACAGAGGCAGAGATGGCCATAGCAATGGCTCAAGCGGGTGGGATCGGCATCCTGCACCGGTTCATGCCTGCCGAACGCCAGGCGGAGCTCGTCCAGAAAGTCAAACGCGCTGAAAGCTTTGTCGTCGAAAAGCCCATCACAATTTGCCCGGACGCAACGCTGTCAGAAGCCCGCCAGAAAATGGCTGAGACGCACATCGGTGGACTGGTGGTCGTCGACGAGGCAGGTCGCCTGCTTGGGATGCTGACGACCCGCGACCTGCTCCTTGCGCCGGATGCTGCGGCGCCTGTGGCGTCGGTTATGACTCCACGAGCGAAGATCATCGCCGCCCCCGCCAACGAACCGCTCGCTTCAGCGCGGGTGAAACTGCACGAACACCGCATCGAGAAATTGCCTCTCGTGGATACCGAAGACCGGGTGGTAGGTCTGATCACTGCGCAGGACATCATCAAACTCCAGGAACACCCCCAGGCGACCAAGGATGCCAAAGGCCGTCTGCGCGTGGGTGTCGCGGTTGGCGTGCGGTCCGAGGATATGGAGCGCGCCGCAGCCTGCCTGGAGGCGGGAGCAGACGTGCTGGTAGTCGACGTGGCGCACGGTCACGCCGAGTACGAGCTTCAAATGGTCAGGCGGCTCAAGAGAGAATTCCCCGGCATCCCGGTCATCGGCGGCAACGTCGCCACCGCGCAGGGCGTATATGACCTAGTCGAAGCCGGGGCAGATGCGGTCAAGGTCGGTGTGGGCTCCGGATCGATCTGCATCACCCGGGTTGTGACTGGCTTTGGCGTCCCACAGCTCACCGCAGTCGCCGAATGCGCACGGGCCGGCAGGGAGCTGGGCGTGCCGATCATCGCCGACGGCGGGATCCGGAATTCCGGGGATATCACCAAGGCGCTGGCAGCCGGAGCCAGCACGGTCATGCTGGGCAGTCTTCTCGCCGGCACCGAGGAAAGCCCGGGGGCTGCGGTTATCCGTGAGGGCCGGCGATATAAGATCGTGCGCGGTATGGCCTCGCTCACCGCCAACGTGGTCCGCAAGGAGATCGAACTCGGAGAGGAATTAGACCCGGAGGAGTGGCAGGAAGTGGTGCCGGAAGGAGTGGAAGCGGTTGTCCCCTACCGCGGCCAGGTCGCGGACATCCTTCACCAGCTGCTGGGCGGTCTGCGCTCCGGGATGAGCTACGGCGGCGCACGGACCCTCGAAGAACTCTACAGTAACGCCGAATTCATCCGGATCACAGACGCGGCAAAAGAAGAATCCGGAGTGCACGACGTCAGCGTGCTGTGAACAGCTATCAGAGCCAGCCTAGATCTGGCGGCGCACGGGGCGCGTCGGTTCGTTCTTGAAGCGCGGGTCCTTTTCCAGGGTCAATCGCAGACCTTCCGCGAGCGAGACGCGCGGCTGATACCCCAATTTTTCCCTCGCCAGGGTGAGGTCCGCGCACATCCGTGAAACCCCGGGGTCAGTGCGTGGGTTAATGATGACTTCTGCGTTGCTGTTGGTCACCTGGAGGACCAAGTTCGCCAGCTCGCGCACGCTGGTCTCCGTCCCAGCCCCGACGTTGATCACCTGCCGGTTGACGGTCCGCGCCGTAGCTGCGGCGACCATGGCGTTGACCACGTCGTCAACATATACGTAATCCCGTGTCTGGCTGCCGTCGTTGTGGATGACCAGCGTCCCGCCGCGCACCGCCTGGCGCAGGAAATTCGGGATCACCGGCGGGTGGGAGGGCGGAAGATGCTGGCCTGGACCGTATGCGTTGAAAACCCGCAGGCTGACAGTCTCGATGTTCCACAAATCGCCGATGGTGCGGACATAATACTCAGCGCAAAGCTTGGATACAGCATACGGCGAGCGAGGGCTGAGCGGCGCGGTCTCCTTCAGCGGCTGGATGCTCTGATCTCCGTAGACCGCACCAGAGGAGATCAGCACGACACGCCGCACACCCACGTCGCGCATCGCCTCCATCAGGCTGACGGTGCCGCCGACGTTTACCCCGTTGTACTCTCGCGGGTAGAGGATCGATTCTGCGACCAGGACCCGCGCGGCCAGGTGGTACACACAGTCCACGTCTTGCAACAGGGTCCACAGTTTCGGACGGTCGTTCACGTCTCCCCGGGTGAACATCACGTCCGGAGAGAGAGATTGGGGGTCCCCGGTGGAGAGGTCGTCCAGACCGCGCACCTGGTGGCCTTCACGCGCCAGCCGGTTCGCCAGCGCAGAGCCCAGAAAGCCCGCGGCACCGGTGATTAGAAAGTTCATAGAGAGGGGATTATAGCACGAGAATTAAGAAACCTTAATCCGGCGGGTTTGACACCGCTTCGAGAAGAAAGTATCATCCCTCCGATGAAATTCACACGCTGGGTCAAGTACTTCTTCCTGATCGCGGGGGGAGCTGTGCTGCTTGCATTTAGCAATAACCAGACAGCAGACATTCAAGAGCGCGTGCGCGCCTTCACCCGCCCAATTGAATTCGATTACGCCTCGTGGACGCTCGAAGCTCTGGGAGTCAAGCTGGGGCAACTCGCGCTGGGAATCGCAGAGCGATTCCCGGTTGAGACCCAAAGGCAGGTGGTCTTCGATTACCTGCGCCTGATTGAAAACATCCAGCGCCTGGAAGAGGAGCTCTACAGGATTTACAGCGATCCGAATGTCCGCGATCCAGAAACAGCTTCCAGGTCTGTGCGAGAGCAGCTCGCCGAACTGCGGTCGCAACGCGCCAGGCTTGGTCCGCTTGCAGAATCGGTGCTGCAATCCCAGATCGCGCGGGTGGTCGCCGATCTCGACCTCGGTCTCGGCGGCGAGGCGCTCCCCCCGGTCCTCTTCCACGCCACGCCTCTGCCGACCGCCCTGATCGTCTCCCCACGTGATGTAATCCGGCAGGAGTACAACATATCCCTGGCCCCGGACCTCCCCGTCGACCAGCGGGAAGCCCTGGAAGCCAGCGTCGACCAGGCTGTCAACATGTCCTCGCTCGTGGTCGATATCGGGGGGATTGGAGTGTACCCGACCATGGTGATCGAGACCACGGACCTCAATTACCTGACGGTCGTCGCAGCCCACGAATGGATTCACAATTACTTCACGTTGAGACCCCTCGGCTGGAATTATTTCGCCAGCCCGGTACTGCGCACCATGAACGAGACCGCCGCCGCGATCGCCGGGAATGAGATCGGGCGCGCCGTGTTGGAGCGCTATTATCCCGACCTGCTTCCCCCGCCGCCCGCGCGCTCTGAGGAAGGTGCCGAGGATCTTCAACCCCAGAGACCCGCCTTCGATTTCCGCCTGGAAATGCGGGAAACCAGAGTCAGGGTAGACCAGCTCCTCGCTGAAGGGAAGATCGAAGAAGCGGAAGCCTATATGGAAGCCCGCCGCGCGGTCTTCTGGGAGAATGGCTACGCCATCCGCAAGCTCAACCAGGCTTACTTCGCCTTCCATGGCGCCTATGCCGACCAGCCCGGCGGCGCTGCCGGGGAGGACCCGGTCGGTGCTGCCGTCCGCGCTCTGCGCGCCCGCAGTGAATCCCTGGCTGCTTTCTTGAAAACGATCGCCTGGATGACTTCTTTCGAACAGCTCAGGGAAGTTGTAGCTGACGATGCTGGTTAAGATGGCCTATCGGCTTGCACAGTTGTACTGGTTCACCGTTCGGCCAGTGACGCTCGGCGTGCGCGTGTTGATGGTGTCCGATGAGAAAGTGCTCCTGGTCCGCCATTCCTATCAGCAGGCATGGTTTCTGCCCGGGGGCGGCGTCAAACGCGGCGAAACGGTACCGATAACCTCGAGCCAGGCGGTTTGTGGTGAAATTCGATCAAGCCGCTCGAATAAGGCTGGTAAAATTGAAAATCTTTATCCGCCAGGAAGATTTCGGCACATCATGTCCAAGTCCGCTCTGTTTGTGATGTTCCTCATCGCTCTGGTTGCTTCCGCGTGCCAGGGCGAAAGCCGCGCGCCTGCCACTGGTCCCGCGGATCGGACCCCTGTAGTCCTTACAAGGACTCCGGTTCCTACAAACACGGCCCCTCCGACCCGCGGAGCCACCCTGCCGCCGACCGAGGAGCTTGCTGCCGCGCGGTGTACGGTCGTGAGCAGCCTGTCCGCAGCCTCTGCGGAATCCCCCTACCCGCCTGTCGGCGAAGGGGACTGGACCCGGGGACCTGCATCAGCTGCTGTAACGATTATCGAATACAGCGATTTCCAGTGACCGGGCTGCGCTGCCGTTGCTCCCGTGCTGGCGCAGCTTCAGGAGAATTATCCCGATCAGGTCCGGATTGCCTACCGTCACTTCCCGCTCCTCAGCATCCATGACAAGGCAGCCCTTGCCACGCAGGCTGCGGAAGCTGCTGGCGTCCAGGGCAGCTTCTGGGAGATGCACGACCTGCTCTTCGAACGCCAGGAGGAGTGGGTCGCTCTATCCGTCCAGGAATTTCAGGATTGGCTGACCGCAGCAGCCGGGGAACTGGGGTTGGATGTGGATCGATTCTCGGATGACCTGATGAGCGCAGATGCCGCCGCGCTTGCCCAGGATGCCTGGGACGCCGGCGTTGCTGCAGAACTGCCCGGCACCCCATTCCTGCTCATCAACGGGCGCCCCTACGGCGGTCCGCGCGATTACTTCAGCCTGGAGGCGATCCTTAAAACCATCCAGCTCGAGGACCGCCAGTTCACAGAGTGCCCGCCGATGACGATCGACCCCACGAAGCAATACATCGCCACGCTGAA
>Ga0073934_10001373_pt1 | contig 59153 bp, 49 predicted proteins | sample LarsenN4metaG_FD_76834 | JGI IMG/M metagenome (GOLD analysis project Ga0073934, IMG submission 76834) | Hot spring sediment bacterial and archeal communities from British Columbia, Canada, to study Microbial Dark Matter (Phase II) - Larsen... ...
CCAGACGGCGAGCGCGTCGCGGGTCGCGGCGACATCGTGCACGCGCACGATGTGCGCGCCGTTCTTCACCGCGACGAGGGCCGCGGCGACGCTCGCGAAGACCCTCTCCCCCACGTCGCGCCCGGTGATTTTCCCGAGCATGGACTTGCGCGACAGGCCCGCCATCACCGCGACGGCGAGCGACCGGAACTGCCCGAGCGCGCGCAGGAGCGCGAGGTTGTGCTCGAGGTCTTGCCGAAGCCAAAGCCGGGGTCCACCACGATCCGCTCGCGCGCGATGCCGGCGCGCTCCGCGGCCGCCACGCGCCCCGCGAGGTAATCGCGGACCTCGCGCACCACGTCGTGGTAGCCGGGGCTCGCCTGCATCGTCCGCGGCTCGCCGTGCATGTGCATCAGGCACACGGCGGCGTTCGACTCAGCCACCGCCTCGATCGCGCCGGGCGCGCCGAGCGCGCTCACGTCGTTCACCATGTCCGCCCCCGCCGCCAGCGCTTCGCGCATCAGCTCCGGCTTGCGGCTGTCGAGCGAGACCGGCACGCCGCACGAGGCGAGGCGCTCGATCACCGGCAGCACCCGCCGGCGCTCCTCGTCGAGCGCTACGGGCGAGGCGCCGGGCCGGGTGGATTCCCCGCCGACGTCCAGGATGTCGGCGCCCTCGCCGATCAGCCTGCGCCCGTAGGCCGCGGCTTGCGCCGCGTCGGTGAGCAGCCCGCCGTCGGAAAACGAATCGGGGGTGACGTTCACCACGCCCATCACCAGCGGGCGCGACAGTTCGAGTGTGAACCTACCGCAGCGGAGAATCTGTGGCATAAGGATGAAGGCAGAAGGCGGAAGGGTGAGCGGGGAATTCGAAAAACGTGCCTGCGCACGCTTGAGCCCGCGAATGCCCGACGCGATGCAGCGCGGCGGGCCGGGGGACCTACTCAGACTCCCGCGCCGCGGGGGTCATCCTTCATCCCTCATCCGTCCGGATGTCAGGCGCCCTGGGCCGGAGCGGTCGTGGTGGTCGCGCTGGGCGCGCTGTCTTTCTGCTGCGGCTGGGGCGCCGGCGCCGGTTTCGGCGGCCGCGGCGCACGCCCCGCCATGATGTCGTTGATCTGGTCGGAGTCGAGCGTCTCCCACTCGAGCAGCGCCTGCGCCATCGCCTCGACCTTGTCGCGGTTGTCCTCGATCAACTTGCGGGCAAGCTGGTACTGCTGGTCGACGATGCGGCGGATTTCGCTGTCCACCTTTTGCATGGTGGTCTCCGAGACGTTCTTGTGCACCGTCACCGAGCGGCCGAGGAAGACCTCGCCCTCGTTCTCCCCGTACACCATCGGGCCGAGCTCGTCGCTCATGCCCCAGCGCGTGACCATGCTTCGCGCGAGATCGGTCGCACGCTCGAAGTCGTTCGAGGCGCCGGTGGTCATCTGCCCCATGAAGAGTTCCTCGGCGATGCGCCCGCCGAACAGCACCGCGATGTTCTGGAGGATCATTTCGCGGTCGAGGCTGTAGCGGTCCTGCTCCGGCAACTGCATGGTCACGCCGAGCGCGCGCCCGCGCGGAATGATGGTGACCTTGTGCACCGGATCGGTCTTGGCGAGCAGCTTCGCCACCACCGTGTGCCCGGACTCGTGATAAGCGGTGTTCCGGCGCTCGTGCTCGGGCATGACGATGGAGCGGCGCTCGGCGCCCATGACGATCTTGTCCTTGGCGCGCTCGAAATCGTCCATGTCCACCAGGCGCTTGTTGGCGCGCGCCGCGAAGAGGGCCGCCTCGTTCACCAGGTTGGCGAGGTCCGCCCCCGAGAATCCCGGCGTGCCGCGGGCGATGATGTCGGGCTTCACGTCGGGCGAGATCGGGACCTTGCGCATGTGCACCTGCAGGATCTGCTCGCGCCCGCGGATGTCGGGCAGCGGCACCACGACCTGCCGGTCGAAGCGCCCGGGCCGCAGCAGCGCGGGGTCGAGCACGTCGGGACGGTTGGTCGCCGCGATCACGATCACGCCCGAATTGGTGTCGAAGCCGTCCATTTCCACCAGCAGCTGGTTCAGCGTCTGCTCGCGCTCGTCGTTGCCCCCGCCCAGGCCCGCGCCGCGCTGGCGGCCCACCGCGTCAATCTCGTCGATGAAGACGATGCACGGAGCGTGTTTCTTCGCCTGCTCGAACATGTCGCGCACGCGCGCGGCGCCCACGCCCACGAACATCTCGACGAAGTCGGAGCCCGAGATCGTGAAGAACGGCACCTTCGCCTCGCCCGCGATCGCCTTGGCGAGCAGCGTCTTGCCGGTGCCGGGGTTGCCCACCATGAGCACCCCCCTCGGGATGCGGCCGCCCAGCTTCTGGAACTTGGAGGGGTCGCGCAGGAACTCGACGAGCTCGGCCACTTCCTCCTTCGCTTCCTCGCAGCCGGCGACGTCGGCGAAGGTAATGGTGTTGTTCGACTCGTCGAGCATGCGCGCCCGGCTCTTGCCGAAGGAGAACGCGCCGCCGCGGCCCCCGCCCTGCATCTGGCGCATGAAGAAGATCCACACGCCGATCAGCAGCAGCATCGGGAACCACGAGACGAAGATGTTCATCAGGAGCGAGGGCTCCTCCTCGGGCTTGGCCTCGATGATGACCCCGTTCTTCAGGAGGTCCGAGACGAGCCAGGGATCCGACGGCGAATAGGTGGTGAAGCGCTCGCCGGTGGTCTTCACGCCCTTCAGCACGCGGCCCTCGATGGTCACCTTGGCGATGCGACCCTGCTTCACCTCCTCGATGAACTGGGAGTACTCCACCGCCTTCTGCGCCGCCTGGCGCGTGCTGAACTGGTTGAACACCGTCATCAGCACGAGCGCGATGACCAGCCAGATGGCCACGTTTTTGATCAGGTTATTCAAGCGGTTTCCTCTACTGTAACTTGCTCAATTCTAAGTGTTTCCAGTCGCGATGTCAGCCTTCGCGGCGCTGCGTCAGTGCCCGATTCACGGCTTCAGCCCGCGCCCCAGCAGATAGACCTCGCTCGAGCGGGCGCGCGAGGCTTCGGGCTTGCGCGTCACGACCTCGCGGAAGCATTCCCGCATGCGTTTCAGGTACGCCTCGAAACCTGCTCCATGGAACAGCTTCACCAGGAAATTCCCCTGTGGTTTCAAGTGCTTCAGCGCGAATTCCCGGGCGAGCTCCGCCAGCTCCAGGGCGCGCGCCTGGTCCGCGCTCGCAATACCGCTTAGGTTGGGGGCCATGTCCGAAAGCACAAGGTCCGCTTTCTGCCCGGCAAGCGCGCGGTCCAGTTCTTCGACCACGAGCGGCTCGCGGAAATCCCCGCGAATGAAGGTGACCCCCGGCAGCCGCGGCATCTCGAGCATGTCGAGCGCAATGACCTTGCCGTGCGGCGCCACCCGCCCGGCCGCGACCTGCGACCAGCCGCCCGGCGCCGCGCCGAGGTCCACCACGATCATGCCGGGCCGCAGCAGGCGGTCGCGTTCGATGATCTCGGCAAGCTTGTAGGCCGCGCGCGAGCGCAGGCCTTCGGCGCGCGCGCGCTTCACGTACACGTCGGCGACGTGCTCCTGCATCCAGCTTTTGCCCCTGACTCTGCCCATTGGCTCAAGAGTGGACAGGATTAACAGGATTCAACAGCATTCGCAGGACTCTTCAATAGTCGAAAAATCCTGTAAATCCTGTGTAATCTTGTAAATCCCGTCTATTTCCTGGATCGCCATGAAGGACCTCACGCCGGCGGAGCGGCGCGCGCTGCGCGCCCGCGCCCACCACTTGCACCCCGTGGTCATCATCGGGGGAGCGGGTCTCACGCCCGCCGTCCTGAAGGAAATCGACGCCGCGCTCACGAGCCACGAGCTGATCAAGGTGCGCGTGCCGGGCGAGGACCGCAGGCGGCGCGAGCGCCTCGCCGGGGAGATCTGCGCGGCGCTCGACGCGAGTCCGGTGCAGCACATCGGACGCGTGCTGGTCCTCTACCGGCCGCGTCCCGAAGAGGCCGGGCCGACAACCCCGCCGCAGCCCCCGCCCCGCCGCGCAAAGCAGCCTCCCAAGCGCAGCTTTCAGCACGACAGTGATTAAGTGACCAAGTGATTCAGTGATTGAGCGATTGGGCGACCGCGCTCAGCCTGAATCACTTAATCGCTGAATCGCTGAATCACTCATTTTCCGCGTCCGTGCAGGACGGCGAGCATCAATCCGAGCAGGCTCTGGACGATGTAGAGCGCGCTCGCCACCCCGTGCCAGGTCATGAAGCGGTCGCGCAGCAGCGACTCCATCACCTCCCTGGGCAGGGCCTGCGCCCGCAGGCTTTCCAGGATCGGCTGCACGCCGAATTCGCCGGCGAGCGTCAACGCGAGCATCAGCGCCGTCACCCAGAAAAAGCCCTGCTTGAGGCTGCCCGCCCCGAAGCGCGCCACGCGGAACACGAGCAGGTACGCGGCGCACGCGATGCCGAGGAAGGCGACATAGGTGAAGAGCGTGCCCGCGATCAGCCCCGCGAGCGCGCGATCCGGCACGCGCGCGAAGAGCAGCGGCGCGACGATGAAGCCGATCGCCCACATGCCGCCCACCCACAGGGTGACGGCGATCGACTGCAGCGCGTCCGCGATTGATCTCACGAACCTTCAACTGCGGGGCTCGGTGATCGAGGCTCGGGGCTCGAACAGCAGAGCAAGTGGCCTTGCGAGTTCTGTGTCACGAGTCCCTAGTCCCTAGTCCCGATACCCGCCCCTAGATGTACTTGACGTCGAGGATCTCGTATTCCCGCACGCCCCCCGGCGCCTGGACTTCCGCGACGTCGCCCGCGGACTTCCCGATCAGCGCGCGCGCGAGCGGCGAGCTCACCGAGATCTTGCCCTGCTTGATGTCGGCCTCGTCGTCGCCGACGATCTGGTAGGTGACCACCTCGCCGCTCGCCATGTCCTCGAGGTCGACTGTCGCGCCGAACACGCAGCGGCCGTCCGCGTCGAGCAGGGCGGGATTGATGATCTGCGCGTTCGCGAGCTTCGCCTCGAGCTCGACGATGCGGCCCTCGATGAAGGCCTGCCGCTCCTTGGCCGCGTGGTACTCGGCGTTCTCCGAGATGTCCCCGTGCGAGCGCGCCTCGGCGATGGCGCTGACGATTGCCGGCCGCCGGACCGTCTTCAACTCCTGCAGTTCCGCGCGCAGCTTCTCGGCGCCGGTGATGGTGATCGGTATCTTGCCCATTGCCGATTCCCGATTTCCCGTTTACGCCGTTTCCAGCAGGCGCGCATGCAGCTCCTGCATCACGTACGCGCGCAGCTCCTTCGCGTGCTCCATGCCCGTGCACGCGGCGCGCGCGCCGTCGAGCGTCGTGTAGAGGATCACCCGCTCCTGCAGCGCGGCGCGGCGGATCACGTAGGAATCGCGCACGGCCACGCGCTTCTGCTCGACCGTGTTGACGATCAGCGCGATCTCACCGTTCTTGATCATGTCGACGATGTGGGGCCGGCCCTCGGCCACCTTGTTGACCGGGGCGACGGCGAGCCCCGCCGCGGCGAGCGCGGCGGCCGTGCCGCGCGTGGCGGTGAGCGTGAACCCGAGGCTCGCGAGCTTGCGCGCGATCTCCACCGTGCGCGGCTTGTCCTCGTCGCGCACGCTCACGAACACCTTGCCGCTCGCCGGCAGGCGCTCGCCCGAAGCAAGCTGCGATTTCACGAAGGCTTCCGCGAACGTCGTGCCCACCCCCATCACCTCGCCCGTCGACTTCATCTCGGGGCCGAGGATGGTGTCCGCGCCCGGGAACTTGATGAACGGGAACACGGCCTCCTTGACCGAGTAGTACGGCGGCACCACTTCCGCGGACACCCCCTGCTCAGCGAGCGTTTTTCCCGCCATGCAGCGCGCCGCGATCTTGGCGAGCGGCACGCCGGTCGCCTTGGACACGAACGGCACCGTGCGCGAGGCGCGCGGGTTCGCCTCCAGCACGTAGACCACGCCGTCCTGGATCGCGAACTGCACGTTGATCAACCCCACCACCTTCAACGCCTGCGCCATGGCGGCGGTCTCCCGCTTGAGCTCGTCGCGCAGCTCCTGCGAGAGCGAGAACGGCGGCAGCGAGCACGCCGAGTCGCCCGAATGCACGCCGGCCTGCTCGATGTGCTCCATGACGCCGCCGATCACCACCTGCTTGCCGTCGGACACCGCGTCCACGTCCACTTCGGTCGCGTCGGTGAGGAAATGGTCGAGCAGCACCGGGGAATCGTTCGAGACCTTCACGGCCTCGCGCATGTAGCGCTCGAGGTCGCTTTGCTGGTAGACGATCTCCATCGCGCGCCCGCCGAGCACGTAGGAAGGCCGCACGACCAGCGGATAGCCGATCTCCTCGGCCACGGCGAGCGCCTTCTGGGGGCTCCTCGCGGTGCGGTTCGGCGGCTGCCTCAACTTCAGCTTGTGGAGCAGCTTCTGGAAGCGCTCGCGGTCCTCGGCGATGTCGATCGAGTCGGGCGAGGTGCCGATGATGGGCACCGCGTTCGCCTCCAGGTCGCGCGCGAGCTTGAGCGGCGTCTGCCCGCCGAACTGCACGATCACGCCGAAGGGCCGCTCCACGTGCACGATCTCCAGCACGTCCTCCAGCGTCAGCGGCTCGAAATAGAGGCGGTCGGAGGTGTCGTAATCGGTCGAGACCGTCTCGGGGTTGCAGTTCACCATGATGGTCTCGAAGCCGTCCTCGCGCAGGGCGAGCGCGGCGTGCACGCAGCAGTAGTCGAACTCGATGCCCTGCCCGATGCGGTTCGGGCCGCCGCCCAGCACCATCACCTTCCTGCGGCTGCTCGGCGCCGCTTCGCACTCGTCCTCGTAGGTCGAGTAGAGGTAGGCGGTGCGGGTGGCGAATTCCGCGGCGCAGGTGTCCACCCGCTTGAACACCGGCCGTAGCCCAAGCTCGTGGCGGCGCGCGCGCACCGCCTGCTCGTCGACCGAGAGCAGCTTCGCGAGCCTGCGGTCGGAGAACCCCGCGCGCTTGAGGCGGCGCAACGCCTGCGCATCGAGCTCGCCGAGCCGCGCGCCTGCGAGCGCCTTCTCCTGGTGCACGATGTCCTCGATCTGCGCGAGGAACCAGGGATCGATGCGCGCGAGCTCGTAGACCTCGTCCACCGACATGCCGCAGCGGAACGCGTCGGCCACGTAATAGATGCGCTCGGGCCCCGGGTCGCCGAGCTCGTTCTCGATCACGTCGCGGTCGGTCGCCTTCTCGTCGAAGCCGTCCGAGCCGGTCTCGAGCCCGCGCAGCGCCTTCTGCAAGGACTCCTGGAAGGTGCGGCCGATCGCCATCACCTCGCCCACCGACTTCATCTGGGTGGTCAGCCGGTCGTCCGCCTGCGGGAACTTCTCGAAGGTGAAGCGCGGCACCTTGGTCACCACGTAGTCGATGGTGGGCTCGAAGGAGGCCGGCGTCGCGCCCCCGGTGATCTCGTTCCTCAACTCGTCGAGCGTGTAGCCGACGGCGAGCTTGGCCGCGACCTTGGCGATCGGGAACCCGGTCGCCTTGGACGCGAGCGCCGAGGAGCGCGACACGCGCGGGTTCATCTCGATGATCACGAGGCGCCCGTCCGCCGGGTTCACCGCGAACTGCACGTTGGAGCCGCCGGTGTCCACCCCGATCTCGCGCAGGCACGCGATCGCGGCGTCGCGCATGATCTGGAATTCCTTGTCGGTCAAGGTCTGCGCCGGCGCGACCGTGATCGAGTCGCCCGTGTGCACGCCCATCGGGTCCACGTTCTCGATCGAGCACACGATGATGCAGTTGTCGTTGCGGTCCCGCACCACCTCCATCTCGAATTCCTTCCACCCGATCACCGACTCCTCGATCAGCACCTCGCGGGTGGGGCTCGCGTCGAGGCCGCGCTCGACGATGGCGACGAACTCGTCGCGGTTGTAGGCGATGCCGCCGCCGGTGCCGCCGAGCGTGAAGGAGGGCCGGATGATGGTCGGGAAGCCGACCATCGCCTGCACCTGCAGCGCCTCTTCCATCGAGTGCGCGAGCGCGGAGTGCGGGCTGGCGAGCCCGATTCTCTCCATCGCCTTCTTGAATTTCTCGCGGTCCTCGGCCTTGTCGATCGCGTCCCGGCGCGCACCGATCATCTCCACCCCGTAGCGCTCGAGCACGCCGTTGCGCGCGAGATCGAGCGCGCAATTGAGCCCGGTCTGCCCGCCCATGGTCGGCAGCAGGGCATCGGGCCGCTCGCGCGCGATGATCTGCTCCAGCATCTGCCAGTTGATCGGCTCGATGTAGGTCGCGTCCGCCATCCCGGGGTCGGTCATGATGGTGGCGGGGTTGGAGTTCACCAGCACGACGCGATAGCCCTCCTCCTTCAGCGCCTTGCACGCCTGCGCGCCCGCATAGTCGAACTCGCATGCCTGGCCGATCACGATCGGCCCGGCGCCGATGATCAGGATGCTTTTTATGTCGATGCGCTTAGGCATTCGAGGAGCCGTAATTCGTGAATCGCGAATCGTGATTCGACGAGATCCGTGAAGTCGGGAGGTCGTGAGGTCGGAAGGTCGGGGGGTTTTTCGCTCTCACGCTCTCACGATATTCTCGTGCCTTCTCTCTTCCGCCCTGGCGTACTGTCCCATCAGGGCGATGAACCGGTCGAAGAGATAATCCATGTCGTGCGGGCCGGGGCTCGCCTCGGGGTGTCCCTGGAAGCAGAACGCGGGGCGGTCGGTGCGCGCAAAGCCCTGGAGGCTGCCGTCGAACAGCGACACGTGCGTCACGCGCGCGCTCGCCGGCAGCGTCTGCGCGTCCACCGCGAAACCGTGGTTCTGGCTCGTGATCATGACGCGGCCGGTGTCGAGGTCCTGCACGGGATGGTTCGCCCCGTGATGGCCGAATTTCATCTTCACCGTCTTCGCCCCGCTCGCCAGCGCGAGCAGCTGGTGCCCGAGGCAGATGCCGAAGACGGGAACGCCCGCCTCGAGGAATTCGCGGATCGCGCGGATCGCGTAATCGCACGGCTCGGGGTCGCCCGGCCCGTTGGAGAGGAAAATGCCGTCGGGCCCGAGCGCGAGGGCCTCATCGGCGGGGGTCTGCGCCGGCAGCACCGTCACGCGGCAGCCGCGCGAGACGAGCTTGCGCAGGATGTTGCGCTTCACGCCGTAGTCGTAGGCGGCCACGTGAAAGCGCGGGTTCGCGAGCCGGCCGTAGCCCTCGCCGAGCGCCCACACGCTCTCCTCCCACTCGTAGGGCTTGGCGCAGCTCACCACCGTGGCGAGGTCCATGCCGAGGAGCCCGGGAAAAGCGCGCGCGGCCGCGAGCGCTTCGGCCTCGTTCAGCGCCCCCGCCATCAGGCAGCCGTCCTGCGCGCCCGTGTCGCGCAGGATGCGCGTGAGCCTGCGCGTGTCGATGTCGGCGATCGCGGGGACGCCGTGCTCCTTCAGGTAGTCGCCGAGCGTCCACTGCTTGCGCCAGTTCGAGGAGAGGAACGGCAGATCGCGGATGACGAGGCCCGCGGCGTGGATGCGGTCGGACTCGACGTCCACCGGGTTCGTCCCGGTGTTGCCGATGTGCGGATAGGTGAGCGTGACGATTTGCCGGCAGTAAGAGGGGTCGGTGAGGATCTCCTGGTAGCCGGTGGTGGCGGTATTGAAGACCACCTCGCCCACCGCGATACCCTCGGCGCCGATGGCCGTGCCACGGAAAACGGTGCCATCTTTCAGCACCAGGATGGCCGGAACCCGCGACACGCTAACCTCTTGATTTCAGGTGTAGATACACAAAGCGGGACAGGCTTGGCAGCCCGTCCCGCTGAACCTGCGCAATTATACGTCAGCCGGCGCGGACGGGCAACGCGCCGGGCGCGATTCAAACTCTAACCGCGGAGGTCGCTGAGGACGCCGAGGGACGCGGGAAACAATAACGTTGAGAGGTTTCCTTACCTTGATGCGAGCACGCGCCGCACGAATGCGCCCACGCGGCGCGCGGCGTCTTCGGTCGCGAGCTTCTCCTCCGCGCGCTGGTCGGCGCGGAAATCAAAGGCGCGCCGCGCGTGCGGATACATCACGATGTCCACGGGCACCCCGCGCTTCAAGAGCGCGTAGTAGGCGCGCCGGATGCCCATGCGGCGCACTTCGAACTCCTCCTCGCCCACGATGAAAAGGCTCGGCACCGCGATCCGGTCCACTTCAGGCGCATAGCGGAAGACCTGCCACGGCTCGGGCGCGTTGGGATTCACCATGTGCCCGTAATAGGTGACGATGCACGCCACTTCCTTGCGCCGGGCGGCGAGCAGGACGGCGTGGTAGCCGCCGCGCGAGATCCCGACCACGCAGACCCGGTCCGAGCGCACCTCGGGCACTTTTTTCAGCGCGTCGAGCGCGAGCTCCACGTCCCGCTCGGTCTCGGGATCGTGGGTCTCGGGCCACGCCACGATGAAGCGCGGGGAGTGGTAGTCGGGAGCGATGACCGCAAGCCCGTGCGCGACGATGCGCCGCACCTGCATGTCGGCGAGCTCGTCCCAGCCGCGCCGCCCGTGCACGAACAGCACCGCGGGATGGGGGCCGGCGCCCGGCGGGAGATACAGCTTCGCCGTGACCTCGATGTCCCGGTTGCGGTAGGTGACGTCCCGGACGCTGATCTCGGCGCCCGCCGCGCACGTGGCGAGGAACGCCCCCGCTGCGATCCACCCGCAAAGCCCGGGCGGGCGTGCCCGCGGCGTCACTTCAGCCCCAGCACGTCCGACATGTCGAAGAAACCGCTCTTCTTCGACGCGATGAAGCGGGCGGCGCGCAGCGCGCCGTTCGCGAAATTGGCGCGGCTCGAGGCACGGTGCGTGACCTCGAGGCGCTCGCCCGCCCCGATGAACATCACGGTGTGCTCGCCCACGAGGTCGCCGCCGCGCACCGTCGCGAAGCCGATAGTCTCGTCCTTGCGCTCGCCGGTCACGCCCGCGCGCCCGTAGACCGCGTTCTTCCCGAGGTCGCGCCCGAGCGCCTGCGCCACCACTTCTCCCATGCGCAGGGCCGTGCCGGACGGCGCATCCACCTTCGCCCGGTGATGCGCCTCCACGATCTCCACGTCGTAGCCCGCACCGAGCGCTCTTGCCGCCAGCTCGATCAGGCGGAAGGCGACGTTCACCCCGACGCTGAAGTTGGGCGACATCGCGATGGCGATGCCGCGCGCGGCCTCCGCGATCTCCCGTTTCTGCGCGTCGCTCAAACCGGTCGTGCCGATCACCATCCGTACGCCTTGCTTGCGGCAGGCCGCGAGGTGCGCGATCGTGCCCTCGGGACGCGTGAAATCGATCAGCACGTCGCAGCCCTCGATGCTGCCTGCGACGTCGTCGCTGATTCTCACCCCGCAGGGCGAGCCCGCCAGCTCGCCCGCGTCCTTGCCGACGTGCGGGTGGCCTTTCATTTCCAGCCCCGCCGCCAGCCGCAGACCGGGATCGCGGAGCACCGCCTCGATCAACGCGCGCCCCATGCGGCCGGACGCACCGGCTATCGCGATTCTCAATTCACTCGCACCCATGTCGGGACCGAATCACCCACGCATACACATTTGAGGTTTTTGAGACGGACTCCCGTCTCAAAAACCTAGCTGCTCCAGGATCCGGCCGAAGAACCCGCGTTCCGGCTGCGGCTTTTCCTCGGCCGGTTTTTGTTCCTTCTTCGGCTGCGCGCCCTCCGCCGTGCCCGCTGCCGCGGCGCCCGAGCTCACGGCTTCCCCGGTGCCGGTCACAAGTCGCGCGCCTTCCGTGGCCGCGGGCGCCGCCGCTTCCGGCTTGGGCTTGGGCGCAGCCGGTCCCGCGGCCGGCCTCGCCGCCGCCGCGGGATCCGGTTTCTCGATCTTCAGTCCGCCCCCCGTCACGACGGGCGCGCCGGCCGGCACCACGTCGCCTTCGATGTGCGCGAGCTTGTCATCCTTGAAGATGACGGCGATGCGACGCTGCTCCTGCGTCTTGCCGGCCTTCTCGTAGAGATAGACGTAATCCCAGCGGTCGGTCCGGAAGGGATCGACCACGAGCGGCGTGCCCAGCGCGAACCGCACTTGCTGGCGCGTCATGCCGGGCTTGAGTTTCGCCACCATCTCCTGCGTCACCACGTTGCCCTGCTGGATGTCGATCTTGTACGGCGTGACCGAAGGCAACGTCGGCACGCCCCCGCAGCCCGCAAGGAGCAGGACGGCAAGGACGATGTAGCGGGCCGATGTCAAGGGGAATGCGCGCCGGAATGGCATGTGATCAGTTCGCTGAGTGATATGATAGCCGACGCTCACCCATTCCGACAGGGACGCGCCGTGAGTACGCCTGATGATCTCAAGACGATAGGCCTCAAAGCGACGGCTCCGCGGCTGCGCATCCTCGAGCTCTTCGAGAAAAGCCCGGTGCGGCATCTCTCCGCCGAGGATGTCTACAAGCTGCTCTCGAAGGAAGGCACGGATACCGGGCTTGCGACCGTGTACCGCGTGCTCACCCAGTTCGAGCAGGCGGGGCTGCTCATCCGCCACCACTTCGAGAGCGGCAAGGCGGTGTTCGAGCTGAATCGGGGCAGCCACCACGACCACCTGGTGTGCGTGCAGTGCGGGCGCGTGGAAGAGTTCTACGACGCGGAGATCGAAAGGCGGCAGGAGCAAATCGCGCAGGAGCGCGGCTTCAAGATCCAGGACCACTCGCTGCACATCTACGCGGATTGCACGCGGGCGGACTGCCCCTACCGGACCCGGGAGCCGTGACCACTGAGCGCTGACCAGTGACCGGTAGATAGACCCGCCTCAATCCATTACTGGTTCTTCTTGGCGCCTCGGCGGTTCAATTACCGTTCCTGATTTCCTTGGCGTCCCTCGCGTCCTGGCGGCCAGATCATTCGGGCTCGATGCCCGCGGCCTTGATGACCCGCGCCCATTTCGCGGACTCCGAGGTCTGGAATTTCTCCAGTTCCGCGGAAGTCGTCGTCCACGGCTCGATGCCGGTCGTCTTGAAGAACTTGTCCGCCGGCGCGCTCTTCGTCGCGCTGATGAAGAGCTCGCGCAGCCGCGCCGCCACGGCGGGCGGCGCCTTCGCCGGCAGGTAGGCCGCGAACCAGAACGTCAGTTCGTAGCCCTTCACTCCGGCTTCGGCGATCGTCGGCAGCTCGGGCACGTTGGGCAGGCGCTTCGGGCTGCTCACGCCGAGCGCGCGCACCTTGCCCGCTTGCACCTGCGGCAGTCCGGTGACGACGTCGGTGATCATCATGTCGATGTGGCCGCCCACCAGGTCGGTCACCGCCATCGGGTTGCTCTTGTAGGGCACGTGCACCAGCTTCAATCCCGCCATCTGCTGTAACAGCTCGGCTGCGACCCGGCTCGAGGAGCTGCCGCTGCCGAAGGTGAGCTTGCCCGGCTGGCGCTTGGCGAGCGCGATGAATTCCTTCACGGTCTTCGCCGGCACGCGCGGGTGCACGATCATGACCTGCCCGCCGCGCGCGAGCGCGGTGACCGCCGTGAAGTCCCGCACCGGGTCGTACGGGATCTTCTTGTAGAGGTGTTCGTTGGCGGCATGCGTCGTATTGGTGGCAATCAGCACCGAGTAGCCGTCCGCCAGCGTCCGGAGGAAGGCCTGCGTGGCGATGATGCCGTTCGCGCCCGGGCGGTTGTCAACGACCACGTTCTGCTTCGTCTCGGCGGTAATCCCCTGCCCGAGCGCGCGCGCGAGCGTGTCGGTCGCGCTTCCCGCGGCAAACGGCACGTAGAAGGTGATCGCCTTCGCGGGATAGTCCTGCGCCTGCGCAGCTCCCCCTGCGCCGGCCAATATGAGGGCGGTTACCGAGCACGAGAGAATCTGTTTGCTGCGGATCATCACGGATCTCCTGGTCATTGTGAACAGTGAGTCGCAAATGGAATTGTCTCTTGGCGTCCTGGCGGTTAAGTTTTCACGCCCAGCATCTCCGCGGCGTGCTTGCGCGTCGTCTCGGTGATTTTCACCCCGCCCAGCATGCGCGCGATCTCCTCCACCCGCTGCGCCTCGTCGAGCACCGTCACGCGCGAGAGCACCTTGCCGTCAGCGGTCGCCTTCGTCACCCGCCACTGCTGATCGGCAGAGGCGGCAACCTGCGGCAGGTGGGTGACGCACATCACCTGGTGCTCGGCCCCGAGCTGCTTCAGCACCTTGCCGACGATCTCGGCGACGCGCCCGCCGATGCCGGCGTCCACTTCGTCGAAGATGAGCGTCGGCACCTGCGCCACCCGCGTCGCGACGCTCTGGACCGCGAGCGAGAGGCGCGAGAGCTCGCCGCCGGAGGCGACCCTGGCGAGCGGGCGCGCCTCCATGCCCTTGTGCGCCGAGACCAGGAACTCGACGTCTTCCATCCCGTGCGCCGTTACCTCCGGCAGCGTGTCGAGCGCGACTTCGAAGCTGCCGCCCGCCATCGCAAGCATCTGCATCGCCCGGGTCACCTCGTCCGAGAGCTTCGCGGCGGCCTTCTTGCGCGCGGTGGAGAGTTTCTTCGCCTCGGCGACGCAAGCCCGGCGCGCTTGCTCCTCCAGCTGCTTGAGAGCCTCGACGTCGCCCCCCTCTCCCAGTTCCTGCAGCCGCACTCTCGCCGCATCGAGCTTTCCCGGCAGCTCCTCGGGCGGCACGCGGTACTTGCGCGCGGCGGAATGAATCGCGTCCAGCCGGTGCTCGACCTCGCGCAAACGCTCCGGATCGAGCTCGAGGCGCTCGCCGTAGCGGCGCAGGTTGTAAACCGCCTCCTGCACCTGGATCTGCGCCGGCTCGAGCACGTCCAGGATCTCGCGCAGGCGGCCATCGTACTCGGCCAGGCTGGCGAGCCTGTCGATCACGAGGTTCAATTGCGCGAGGCTCGAATTGTCGCCCTCCGACAGCGCTTCGATGCCGAGCCGCGCGGCCTCGATCAGGTTTGCCGCATGCGCAAGCCGGACATGCTCCGCGGCGAGTTGCTGCCACTCGTCCGCGGTGAACCTGAGCGCTTCGAGCTCCCGCACCTGCCATTCGAGGCTCTCGCGCTCCGCGGCGAACGCCGCGGCGTTCCCTTCGAAGGCGAGGCGGCTTTCGCGGCGCCGCTGCCACGCCCGGTAGAGTTCCGCCACCCTGGCGGAGCACGGCGCGAGGCCCCCGTAGGCGTCGAGGAGCTCCCGCTGGGCGGCCGGCCGGGCGAGAGACTGGTGCTCGTGCTGGCCGTGGATGTCCACCAGGAACTCGCCCGCTTCGCGCAGCTGCTGGAGCGTCGCCGGGCGGCCGTTGATGAAGCCGCGCGAGCGGCCGGAGGCGTCGATCACGCGCCGCATGAGGCACGCGCCCTCGTCGCCGGCGAGCTCGTTCTCCGCCAGCCAGCGCGCGATGCCCTTGCCCCCGCTCACGTCGAACTCGGCGCTGATGTCCGCGCGCTCCGCGCCGGCGCGCACGACGATCGCGTCGGCCCGCTCGCCCAGTACCATCGTGAGCGCGTCGATCAGGATGGACTTGCCCGCTCCCGTCTCGCCCGTGAGCGCCGTGAAGCCCGCCGCGAATTCGAGCTCCATCCGGTCCACGATCACGAAGTCGCGAATCGAGAGACTGCGCAGCATGCGGAGAAGCGTGATTGGTGAATCGTGATTCGTGATTCGGCCGGAACTGCAGCTCGGGACTGCGGGGGCCGTCTTACGAATCACGACTCATGAATCACGACTCACGCCGTTCATTCCCGGTTCCAGTTGAGCTTCTCCCGCAGCATGCCGTAGTAGCTGTGCCCCAGCGGGTGCAGGAGGCTGATCTCGTGCGGGTAGCGGCGCACGATGACGCGGTCGCCCCCGCGCAGGTCGAAATGCGAATGGCTGTCGAAGTGCGCGCGCGCATCGGCGGCGTCCTTCACCACGACCTCCACCGTGCTCGAGCTGCTGATCACGATCGGCCGGTTCGACAGCGTGTGGGGGCACACCGGCACGAGCGCCAGGACCGACAACGCGGGATGCACGATCGGCCCGCCGGCAGAGAGCGCGTAGGCGGTGGACCCGGTCGGGGTGGCGACGATGAGGCCATCGGAGCGCTGCGTGTAGATGTACTGGCCGTCGACGTGCACGTCGACCTCGATCATGTTGCCCCGGACGCCCTTGCTCACCACGACCTCGTTGAAGGCGAGCACGTCGAACACCTTCTCCCCGCCACTCACGACCTCGCCCTCGAGCAGCATGCGGTCCTCGGCCACGAACTTGCCATCGAGGATCGTGCCGATGGTGTCGAACATGGTGTCCACCGAGATGTCGGTGAGGAAGCCGAGCCGCCCCTGGTTGACCCCCACGAGGGCCACGTCGTACGGCGCGAAGGTGCGCGCGATGTTGAGCATGGTGCCGTCGCCCCCGATCACGACGGCGAGGTCGGCCGCCCGGCCGAGCTCCTCGAGCGCCAGGATGGGATAGCGGGTCTCGCGCAGGTGGGACCCGGTGAGCTGGTCAATCATGACGTTCACGCCGCGGCTCTCCAGGAATCCGGCGAGCCTGAGCAGCGGCTCGGCGACCTCCGGGCTCTTGTATTTCCCGATCAGCGCGACGGTCTTGAAAGCGGTTTTCACGCCCGCATTAAACCATAAAAGCCGTGACTCGTGATTCGTGACTCGTGACTCGAAAAATGCGCGGCAATAGCCCCCGGCAACCCGGTCTCACCAGTCGCCAGTCACGCGTCACCAGGCACCGTTTTTAGTAGAATAGGTTCATGGTCGACCCCATGGTCCTGAACGAACGCGCGCAGATCCTGCTGAAGACGCTGGTCGAACGCTACATCGTCGAAGGCCAGCCGGTGGGTTCGCGCGCGCTCTCGAGGTACTCCGGGCTCGACCTGAGCCCCGCGAGCATCCGCAACGTGATGGCCGACCTCGAGGAAATGGGCTTCATCACGAGCCCCCATACCTCGGCCGGGCGCGTGCCCACCGCGCGCGGCTACCGCTTCTTCGTGGACACGCTGCTCACGATCAGGCAGCTCGACCGCGTGGAAATCCACCAGCTCGAGGCGCAGCTCCACACCGAGAGCAGGCAGAAGCTCGTCGCCTCCGCCTCGCAGCTCCTGTCGGAGCTCACCCACCTCGCCGGCGTGGTGGTGACGCCCCGGCGCAGCGCCGGCTTCCGGCATATCGAATTCCTCAAGCTCTCGGAGACCCGCATCCTGCTCATCATCGTCACGCCCGAGGGCGATGTGCAAAACCGGATCCTCATCACCAAGACGCCCTACACGCCCTCGGAGCTCGCCGAGGCGGCGAACATCCTCAACCAGCACTACGCGGGGCTCACCTTCGACGAGATCCGGCGGCGCATCCAGGCCGAGCTGCGGCAGCTGACCGAGGACATGACGCGGCTCATGACGGCGGCGCTGGAGGCCGGCAGCCAGGCCGCAAGCGAGTCCGCGGACGAGGTGGTGATCTCGGGCGAGAGCAACCTGCTCGACTCGCAGGACCTGTCCTCGAACATGGGGAACCTGCGGAAGCTCTTCGAGCTGTTCGAGCGCAAAACGGGACTGCTGCAGCTGCTCGACCTGTCGAGCCGCGCCCAGGGCGTGCAGATCTTCATCGGCGGCGAATCCGGCGTCGAGCCCCTCGACGAGTGCAGCGTGATCACCGCCCCGTACGAGGTGGACGGCCAGGTCGTGGGCACGGTCGGCGTGATCGGCCCCACGCGCATGGCCTACGAGCGGGTGATCCCGATCGTGGACATCACGGCGAAGCTCCTCAGCAGCGCGCTCACGCAGCGCTGAGGTGCAGGTTCCAGGTTCCGGGTTCCGGGTTCCAGGTTCAATGTTTGGGGTTCCCGCTGCAGCGCTCTCGTCGCATCCTCAACTTTGAACCTCGAGCCTTGAACTTTGAAGCTTGAACTTTGAACCTTGAGCTTTGAACCTGAACCGGCTTTCTCGCACGGCACCGAGGCGCGCATCGGCGTGCTGCTCATCAACCTGGGCACCCCGGAGGCGCCGACTGCCGCCGCGGTGCGCGCTTACCTGAAGGAGTTCCTGTCAGACCCGCGCGTGGTCGAGATTCCGCGCCTCGCCTGGTGGCCGATCCTGCATTGCTTCGTGCTTCCGACGCGGTCGAAGGCCTCGGCCGGCCGCTACGCCCAGATCTGGATGAGCGAGGGCGCGCCGCTCAAGGTCCATACCGAGCGGCAGGCAAAACTGCTGCGCGGCTACCTGGGCGAGCGCGCCGGGCGGCTGCCGCTCCTCGTCGATTACGCGATGCGCTACGGCTCGCCCTCGATCCCCGAGAAGCTGCGGGAGCTGAAGGGCCACCGCTGCGACCGCATCCTGCTCGTGCCGCTCTACCCCCAGTACTCCGCCAGCGCGACAGCCAGCGCCTTCGACGCGGTTTTCCGCTGCCTTCGCGAAATGCGCGACGTGCCGGGCATCCGCACGGTCCGGCACTTCCACGACCATCCCGGCTACATCGCCGCGCTGGCGCAGAGCGTGCGCGACTACTGGGTGCGGAACGGGCGCCCGGACGTGTTGCTCATGAGCTTCCACGGCGTGCCGCGCGCGACGCTCGCCAAGGGCGACCCGTATCACTGCGAATGCCAGAAGAGCGCGCGCCTGCTCGCGGAAGCGCTGTCGCTGAAACCGGGGCAGTATCGCGTCGCCTTCCAGTCGCGCTTCGGGCGCGCGCAGTGGCTCAAGCCCTACTCCGCGCAGGTGCTCGGGGAGCTGGGCAGGCAGGGAATCGGGCGCGTGGACGTGATCTGCCCGGGTTTCGTGAGCGACTGCCTCGAAACCCTGGAGGAGATTGGAATCGAGGGCAAGGCCACGTTTCTCAAGGCGGGCGGGCGCGAGTTCCACGCGATCCCGTGCCTGAACGAGCGCGACGACTGGATCCACGCGCTCACCGAGATCGTGGTGAGCCATCTCCTCGGCTGGGACATCGCGACCTCGCACGAGGAGCTCGAGATGTCGCGACTCCGCGCGCTCGCCATGGGCGCGAAAAGCTAGTGATGAGTGCAGAGTGATGAGCGCAGGGCTGACGGCGGCTTCCACCGGCTGACTGCGCACTCTGCATTCATCCTTCATCACCGCGTTTCAGCGCGGCCTCCACGCGCCTCGTCAACTCCTCGCGCTCCGCGGCGGATTTCCGCGCCCAGGCGGCGCGCCAGAGCGGAAACAGGTTCCCTTCCTCGCGGTGCTCGTGCTTGGCGAGGGTGCCCGAGAGGATGGCGCAAAAGGCGCTCAGTTCGCCTGCATCGCCCGTTGCCTCGAGCAGGCAGTCCTCGATCGCCACGAGTTGCGCCAGGATCTCGTCGTGCTCGCGCAGCATCGTCGCCACCGCCTCCGCGCTGCCGCCCGCTATGCCGAAGAACGGGACCAGCATTTCGTTCTCAACGTTGACGTGGCGCGTGATGAGCGCGGAGAAACGCACGATCAGGGGCGCGGCCGCCGCAACATCCGCGTCGTTGAGAGCCCGCAGCGCCTGTGCGAGCAGCCCGTCCATCCGCCGGTGATCCGCGAGCAGGGGGTCGAAGACATCGCGCGCCGGGGCATCGGCGCGGTGCCGCACCATGACGCGCCAGCCCGCGCCGGCCTCCGTGATCGCCCAGGCGAGCTTGTGACCGAGCTGAGAATCGAGGCTCTGCATCATGAGCGTGGGCTCCTGCGCGGTCGCGAGCACCACGCTCTGGCCGGGCGCCAACCCCTTCAACGTGTAGAATGCCGCGCTCTGGAGGCGGCTTGCCGGCTCGCCCGTGAGATCCACAATCTCGTCTTCACCCATGAAAAACCCTTTTTTGCCAACTGCTTACGGGCTTGCAGGCCGTGCCTTGAATTCTGCGGCTTTAGCCCAATGTTTGCAACGCTGATACGGAGAACGTGATGCAAGAAACCCCAGACGCCGCTACGACCACCGAAACCCAACCTCAAACGCCCGCCGGCGAGCTCACCGTGCAGCCCGCCGCGGAAAGCGCCGCAGCGCGACCCGCGGAGGAGAGCACCCGCGAGACGATGCCGAGCCTCGAAGAGCTGCTGAAGAGGGCGGAGCTCGCGGCACAGGAGCACCAGGATGCCTGGTTGCGCGCCAAGGCCGAGGCCGACAACATCCGCAAGCGCGCGCAGGTCGAGATCGCGAGCGCCCACAAGTTTGCGCTCGAGGCCTTCGCGGGCGAGCTCCTCGCGGTCAAGGACAGCCTCGAGGCCGCGCTCGCCGCGGAGAACGCCTCAGTGGAGAGCATGAAGAGCGGCGTGGAGCTCACCCTGAAGCAGTTGAAGAACGTCTTCGAGCGCTTCAACCTGACCGAGATCGATCCCGCCGGCCAGAAATTCGACCCGCACCGGCACCAGGCGATCAGCACGGTCGCATCGGCAGCCGAGCCGAACACGGTGGTGCAGGTGCTGCAAAAGGGCTACCTGCTGCACGAGCGGGTGCTCCGCCCCGCGCTGGTGACGGTGGCGAAGCCCAAAACGGTTGAAAGCTGAGGGACGATCCCCATATCCCGGCTTAGTGACGGATTCCAAAGGAAAACCTAAGAGGTAGAGACATGGCGAAGATCATCGGCATAGACCTGGGCACGACCAACTCCTGCGTGGCCGTGATGGAAAACGGCCAGCCCAAGGTGATCGAGAATTCCGAGGGCTCGCGCACCACGCCCTCGGTGGTCGCCTACATGGACGAGGCCGAGGTCCTGGTCGGCGCGCCCGCCAAGCGCCAGGCCGTCACCAATCCCAGCCACACGCTCTATTCGGTGAAGCGCCTGATCGGACGGCGCTACGCCGACGGGGAAGTGCAGAAGGCGATCAAGGTGGTGCCCTACAAGATCACGGAAGCCGCCAACAAGGACGCCTGGGTCGAGGTGCGCGGCAAGAAGATGGCGCCGCCCGAGGTCTCGGCGCAGGTGCTGATGAAGATGAAGAAGACCGCCGAGGATTACCTCGGCGAGCCGGTCACCGAAGCCGTGATCACGGTGCCGGCTTACTTCAACGACTCGCAGCGCCAGGCGACCAAGGACGCCGGCCGCATCGCGGGCCTCGACGTGAAACGCATCATCAACGAGCCCACCGCCGCCGCGCTCGCGTTCGGGCTGGACAAGCAGGAGAAGAAGGACCGCAAGATCGCCGTCTACGATCTCGGCGGGGGCACCTTCGACATCTCGATCATCGAGATCGCCGACGTCGAGGGCGAGAAGCAGTTCGAGGTGCTGTCCACGAACGGGGACACGTTCCTGGGCGGCGACGATTTCGACCAGCGCCTGATCAACTACCTGTGCGACGAGTTCAGGAAGGAGAGCGGCATCGATCTCCGCAAGGACGTCCTCGCGCTGCAGCGGCTGAAGGACGCGGCCGAGAAGGCGAAGATCGAGCTCTCCTCGAGCGCGCAGACTGAAATCAACCTGCCCTACATCACCGCCGACCAGTCCGGGCCGAAGCACCTGGCGATCAAGGTGACGCGCGCGAAGTTCGAGAGCCTGGTCGAGGATCTCATCGAGAAGACGATCGAGCCCTGCCGCATCGCGATCAAGGACGCGGGCATCCAGGCGGGCGACATTTCCGACGTCATCCTGGTGGGGGGCCAGACGCGCATGCCCAAGGTGCAGGAGAAGGTGAGGGCGTTCTTCGGGCGCGAGCCGCGCAAGGACGTCAACCCCGACGAGGCGGTCGCGATCGGCGCTGCCATCCAGGCGGGCGTGCTCAAGGGCGAGGTGAAGGACGTGCTGCTGCTCGACGTCACGCCCCTTTCGCTCGGCATCGAGACGCTCGGGGGCGTGATGACGAAGTTGATCCAGAAGAACACCACGATCCCGACCAAGGCGACGCAGATCTTCTCGACCGCCGACGACAACCAGACCGCGGTCACGATCCACGTGCTGCAGGGCGAGCGCGAGATGGCGCGCGGCAACAAGAGCCTGGGCCAGTTCAACCTGACCGACATCCCGATGGCGCCGCGCGGCATGCCGCAGATCGAGGTCACTTTCGACATCGACGCGAACGGCATCCTGCACGTCTCGGCCAGGGACAAGGCCACGGGCAAGGAAAACAAGATCAAGATCCAAGCGAGTTCGGGCCTCACGGAAGCCGAGATCCAGCGCATGGTGAAGGACGCCGAGGCGCACGCCGAGGAAGACCGCAAGGCACACGAGCTGGTGGACGCGCGCAACCAGTGCGACCACATCATCCACGGCGTGAAGAAGTCGCTCGCGGAGCACGGGGCCGAGGTGACCGACGAGGAGAGGGGCAAGATCGAGCAGGCGCTGAAGGAGGCCGAGGAATCGCTCAAGAGCGACGACAAGGCCGCGATCGAGGCGAAGACCCAGGCGCTCGCCCAGGCCGCGCACAAGCTCGCGGAGAAAATGTACGCCAAGGAGCAGGCGCAGCAGCAGCCCGCGGGCGGCGAGAAGACCGCCGAGGGAGCGAAAAAGGAAGAAGGCAATGTCGTCGATGCGGAGTACACCGAGGTGAAGGACAAGAAGTAACAGGGCGGGACTAGGGACTACAGGGGCTGGGGACTCGGAAGAGGCCCTGGCCCTTTTGCCGTTCTTGCAAGCCCCGGGCCCCGATTGCCGAGCCCCGAAGGAAAATGGCGAAGAGAGACTACTACGAAGTGCTGGGCCTCAACCGGGACGCCTCGGAGGAGGAGATCAAGAAGGCGTACCGCAAGCTCGCCATGAAATGGCACCCGGACCGCAATCCGGAGAACCCCAGGGCCGAGGAGCGCTTCAAGGAGGCGAAGGAAGCGTACGAGATCCTCTCCGACGGGGGCAAGCGCGCGGCCTACGACCAGTTCGGTCACGCCGGCGTGGACCAGTCGGCCGGCGGCGGCGCGGGCTTCGGCGCGGGCGCCGCGGGCTTCGGCGGCTTCGCCGACGCCTTCGGCGACATCTTCAGCGACATCTTCGGCGGCGGGCGCGCGCGCTCGAACGTGTTCCGCGGCGCGGACCTGCGCTACAACCTCGAGATCTCGCTCGAGGAGGCGGCGCGCGGCACGGAGACGCGCATCCGCATCCCGGCGATGGAGAGTTGCGGGACCTGCCACGGCAGCGGCGCGAAGCCCGGCACCTCGCCCACCGCCTGCCCGACCTGCCAGGGCCACGGCCAGGTGCGGATGCAGCAGGGTTTCTTCTCGATCCAGCAGACCTGCCCGCGCTGCCACGGCAGCGGCAGGATCGTCGCCTCCCCCTGCCCGAGCTGCGGCGGCGCCGGGCGCGTGAAGCAGCACAAGACGCTGTCGGTGAAGATCCCGGCGGGCGTGGACGAGGGCGACCGCATCCGGCTCTCCGGCGAAGGCGAAGCGGGCGTCAACGGCGGGCCACCCGGCGACCTCTACGTCGCGATCCACATCCGGCCGCACGCGGTCTTCACGCGCGACCACAACGATCTGCACTGCGAGATGCCGATCAGCATCACCACGGCCGCGCTCGGCGGCGACATCGAGATCCCGACGCTCGACGGCTACGCCAAGATCAAGGTGCCGGGCGGCACGCAGACCGGCCAGATGTTCCGGCTGCGCGGCAAGGGCATCAGGGGGGTGCGCTCGGCCAGCCAGGGCGATCTCATCTGCCACGTGATGGTCGAGACCCCGGTCAACCTCACCCCGCGCCAGAAGGAGCTGCTCGCGGAGCTCGAGGCGATCAACCAGAAGGACGCCGGCCGGCACAACCCGCGGGCGAAGTCCTGGCTGGAGAAAGTGCGGGAATTCTTCGCGCAATAGAGGACAACTGGTACGACGGGCAGTCGGTCGGGCAGGCTGCTCATTCTTATATCCCGCACTTTCTGAACACATCGAGGATTCGGCCCCCGCGGCCGGCGGGGGCCGTCAGCCGTGCCGAGGTCTCACGGTATCAGACGGCACAGCCGAATCCTGCCCCGCACTTTTCTAATTGGCGGCGAGCTCAGCTCGGCAGAATGCCGGCAGCGTGCGCGGCGCGGGCGAGCTTCGCCTCGCGCAGGGTCGCTCGATGAGCTCGGAGAGCCGCGATTTCGCCTCGTAGATCCCGACTCGTTCCATGCTCGCCCTCCGCCAACATCTGGCTAGCCAGATGATCTTACCCCCGGGCACGCTGGCGCGCGCCAGCCTGTCGGGCATCGCAAATATCGAGACCGGGTTCGAGCTCCCCGTGCGGCGGCAAATCACTGTCAACCGAATCGCCGTTGGTGCGTATAGGCTCTACAGGCGACTCACCCGGCGTGCGAATGCCTCCGAGGCCCTTTCGATGACACGTCATGCGGTTCAGGTGGATGATCGCGAGTCCGCAGGCCCCGTAGCCGACCTGCTCGGGCGGTCGCCCGATTTCCACGTGACGGTGATGCGCCTGAAGCTGGGTGATTACCTGGTGGACGGGCGGTTCCTGTTCGAGCGCAAGACCCTGCCGGACCTGGTGACTTCAATCATCAGTGGCCGCCTGTTCACGCAGGCGCTCAGGCTCGCCGGAGCGCGGTTGCGGCCCGCGCTGATCCTGGAGGGGACTAGCAACGAGCTTGCCGAGAGCGGCATGCGTTGGGAGGCTGTTCAAGGAGCCTTGATCACAGTGACCTTTTTCTGCGCCATTCCTATATTGAGCACGCGCACGCCGGAGGAGACCGTGCGGACGATGCTTTTTGCCGCGCAGCAAGGGCGGACTTACGCCATGGGATCGCTCCCACGACCGGGCTACCGGCCAACCGGAAAACGCGCCAGGCAGCTCTTCATGCTTCAAGGCCTGCCGCGGATCGGCCCTGAACGGGCCAACCGGCTGCTCGCTCGCTTCGGCAGCGTGGAAGCAGTGATCAAGGCGAGCGTCGAGGAGCTATGCGCAGTTCCTGGTATCGGGAAGCCAATCGCGGAGCGGATTCGCTGGTCGGTGGCAGAGCCGTTCTCCGCGTACCGGGTGATGGCCGCTCATTGATTCGTCGGCCGCGGCAGCGCTTGACGAACACGACTTGCGCGATTCTCCCCTATTCGGCGTGGTAGGATTGCCGTGCGCGCTCCGCAACGACCCGCATGCTGCTCAAGAAAATCCTGGCGGCCGTCCGGTCGCAGACCTCCGGCGGTTCCGGCGAACACGTCGAGTATCCGCTCGAGACCGAGCGCAAGCTCAACGAGCTGCACGGGCGAGCGCCGGTCGAGGAGCACCTGCGGATCCTGTTCCAGGACACGCGGGTTGGGGCCGAGAACTTCGCCGATCTCTACCTCCGCTGCCTGCGGCACACGGGAACGGTGGTGACGCCCTTCAACGTGTTCCAGCGTTTCCAGACCCGGTTGACGCTCCTGCAATACTTCCTCGCCACGCTCCCGGTTTCCGGCGCACGCGCCGAGTGCGGCGTCTATCGCGGCGCGACCGCGCTGCTGCTCGCCCACGCCTGGCGCAGCCGGCAGGCCGACTTCAGCGGCGGTGAGTTCTACCTGGTCGACAGCTTCGCCGGCACCAGCGCCTCGACCGAGCCGGATCTCATCCCGGTGCGCGCGGAGGACGGCACGACGCGCAGGGAAGGGTTCTTTCCCGCGGGCAAGACCGACACTTCGCCGGAACTGGTGCGCGGGTTCTTCGGCGAGTTTCCGAACGTGCGGATTTGCGCCGGCTGGATACCGCAGGTGCTCGCGACGCTGCCGGAGCGCGAGTGGGCGTTCGTGCACCTCGACCTCGCGCTCCACGATCCGACGCTGGCATCGCTCGAGTACTTCTACCCGCGCCTCAACAAGGGGGGCGTCATCCTCTGCGACGGCTCGATTTTCTGTCCGGGCGCGGAGAAGGCGTTCGACGAGTTCTGCGCGCGGCGCAACCTCGCCTACGTGGTCCTCGGTCACCGCGAAGCGGTCCTTATCAAATAACAGGCCGCCGCGCCCCTCGCACGATGCCAGGAAGCCTGCTCAAGCGGTTGCTGCGGCACGGGCTTGCGCGCCCGTCGGGGCCGCGGCCCGCCCGGTCCGGGAATCGTGGCGGCGCAGAGCGCTGGCTCGAGCAGGCGCTCGAGCTCCAGGCAAGCGGCCGCAATGAAGAGCTCGCCGGGCTGTGCCGCTCGCTGCTCGAGCGGCGGCCGGACGACGTCGAGGCGCTGCAGATGCTCGCGGCGGCCCTGTGCGCGGGCGGCCGCTCGCTCGAGGCGATCGCGCAACTGCGGCGCGTGACCGAGCTCGCGCCGCATTCGGGGGAAGCGCGCGCCAACCTCGCCGGCGTTCTCGCCGCCGCCGGCGACGCCGACGGTGCGCTCGAAGCCTACCGGCACGCCGTGCGGCTACGGCCGGGCTTCGCCGCGGCGTGGAACGACCAGGCGGCTCTCCTGAGGATCCTGGGGCGCTACGACGAGGCGGAGGCATGCTGCCGCCAGGGCCTGCGCGCCGAGGCGCGGCATGCCGGCCTCCACCACGCGCTTTCGGGCGCGCTGTTCGAGCAGGGCCGAGTGGACGAGGCGATCGCGGCGGCGCGCGCCTCGCTCGCGCTGAATCCCGACGCGCCAGCGGTGCACAGCGATCTCGTGCGCATGCTGAACTACGCGGATCACCCGGACCCGGCCGCTATCTTCCGCGAGCACCGCGCCTGGGGCGAGCGGCATGCGCGCGCCCTGGGGGAGGCGGCGTCCCCGCACCCCAACCACCCCGATCCCGCGCGCCGGCTGCGGGTGGGCTTCGTTTCGCCCTACTTCTGCAAGCACGCGATGACGTTTTTCTTCGAGTCCGTCGTCGAACACCACGACCGGGACCGGATGGAAATCTTCCTCTTCGCCGATGTCGCGCAACCGGATGAGTACTCGGCGCGGCTGCAGCGATACGGGGCCATCTGGCGCAAGACGGTCGGCAGAAGCGACGAGCAGCTGGCGGCGATGGTGCGGGCCGACGCCATCGACATTCTCGTCGACCTGAGCGGGCACACCCCGGGCAACCGGCTGCTCGCCTTCGCGCGCCGCCCGGCCCCGGTGCAGGTGACGTGGAACGGCTACCCGAATACGACCGGGATGGCGGCCATGGACTACCGCATCACGGATGCGTACTGCGATCCGCCCGGCACGACCGAGCAACTGCACTCGGAAAAACTCGCGCGCCTGCCGGGGATCTACATGACCTGGCGCCCGCCGGCGGATGCGCCGGATCCGGGACCGCCGCCCGCGCTCGAATCCGGGCGCGTCACGTTCGGCTCCTTCAACTCCTGCTTCAAGGTGACGCCGGCCACCGTCGCCCTGTGGGCGCGCATTCTCGACGCCGTTCCCGGATCGCGGCTCATGCTGCTCACCGTGAGCACCAGCGGTGCCGCGCGGCGCGTACGGGAACTCTTCGCCGCGCGGGGCATCGGCCCGGAACGGCTCGAAATCCTGCCGCGCGTCACTCACGAGGAATTCCTGGCCGCGCACCGGCGCGCGGACATCGCGCTCGACGCGTTTCCTTACCACGGCACGACCACGACCTGCTTTTCGCTCTGGATGGGACTGCCGGTCGTGGCGCTCGCCGGCGCGACCCACGTTTCGCGGGTGGGCGTCTCGATGCTCACGAACCTCGGGCTGCCGCAACTCGTCGCGCGCGACGGAGACGAGTACGTCGCAATTGCGAGACGCCTCGCCGCCGACGTGCCCGGGCTCGCCGCCCTCCGCGCCGGCCTGCGCGAGCGGATGCTCGCCTCGCCCCTCACCGACGGCTCGAGCGGGGCGCGCGCACTGGAGAGCGCGTTCCGCCAGATGTGGTCAGCCTGGTGCGCGAGGCGGGCGGGAGCCGATTCCGCCGGATCCGGATCCGCCGCCGGATCGCGCGAGCGCGTCGTCGCGTCGGTGTACGGCCCGCTCGTCGTTCCCCGCGATGATGTCATGATCGGCGCGAGCATCGCAAAGGACGGCGGCTGGGAGCGGGACGAGATCGAGCTGCTGCGCTGGTTCATGACCGCCTGCTACGGTTCCGAGCGGGAGGTCGAGATCCTCGACATCGGCGCCTACAGCGGGGTCTACACGGTTGCGCTCGCCCGCTTCCCCTTTCCGAGGGTGACGGTCCACGCCTTCGAGGCCCAGCGCGAAATTTTCGAAATGCTGGCGAGAACGGTGGCGCTGAACGGCCTCGACAACGTGCGCTGCCACCACAAGGCCGTCTCGTCCGAATCCGGCCGCATCATTCGTTTTCAGCCGGTCGACTACGGCACGCCGGCCAATTTCGGCTCCGTGGAGATCGAGCCGGCGCGGAAGCCCGACTTCGACGGCCGGAGACTCGAACGCGCGTCCGAGGAGGTCGGGACGATGCGGGTCGACGACCTTGCGCTCGGCCGGGTCCGCCTGATGAAGATCGACGTCGAGGGCATGGAACACAAGGTTCTCGCCGGCGCGGCGGACACGATCCGGCGCTGCCGGCCGCTGATATTCCTCGAGCACGAGAAAACCGATTTTGACGCCGTGAAGTCGTTCCTGCGCGAGGCGAACTACCGCTCCTACTACGCGCAGCGGCCCAACATCCTGTGCGTGCCGGGCGAGGTGAGCCACATCCGCATCGAGGGCGCCGTCGCCGTCGAGTACTGAGCACCGTCAGCGGCGACGAAAAAGTGAATGGGAATCCCTGATCTTCAGCCCGCATGTCGCGCGCGTGTGCCCGCGCGAATTCACCGCTATACCCGAAAAGCGTGCCAGTCACGGAACATGCGGGCTAGACCAGCACGCCGACCAGCGCGCCGATCATGAGTGTCGCGAGCGTGCCGGAGACGATCGAGCGCATCCCGAGCGCGACGATCTCGTCGCGGCGCTCCGGCGCCATGGTGGCGAGCCCGCCGATCAGGATGCCGAGGCTGCCGAAATTGGCGAAGCCGCACAAGGCGTAGGTCATGATCACCCGGCTGCGCGCCGAGAGGCTCGCCTCGGGCAGCCGGGCCATGTCGAGGTAGGCGATGAACTCATTGAGGACCGTCTTCGTGCCCATCAACGATCCGGCGGCCAGCGCTTCCGTCCAGGGCACGCCGGCGAGCCACACGACGGGCGCCATCGCGTAGCCCAACAGGCGCTGCAGCGTCAGCGGCGCGCCGCCCGTCTGCGGCAGCAGCCCGAGCCCGAGGTTCACGAGCGTCACCAGCGCGATCAGCACGATCAGCATCGCGACGATGTTGAGCAGCAGCGCGAGCCCGTCCACCGTGCCGCGCGTCACCGCGTCCATGCTGCTCGCCGCGGGCTGCGGCGGCAGGAGCCTGCCCGAGGTCGGCGCCCCGCGCGGCGGCACCATCACCGCGGCGACGAGGATCGCCGCCGGCGCGCTGATGATCGAAGCCGAAAGGATGTGGCCCATCGCATCGGGAACGACCGGCCCGAGGATGCTCGCGTAGAGCACCATCACCGTGCCGGCGATGCCCGCCATGCCGCCGGTCATGACGATGAAGAGCTCGCCGCGGCTCATCTGCACGAGATAGGGCCGGATGAACAGCGGCGCCTCCACCATGCCGACGAAGATGTTCGCCGCCGCAGAGAGCCCCACTGCCCCGCCCACGCCCATCGCCTTCTCCAGCACGGCCGAGACCGCCCGCACCACCGCCGGCAGCACGCGCCAGTAGAAGAGGAGCGAGGAGAGCGCGCTCACCACGAGGATGAGCGGCAGCGCGCGAAACGCCAGCGCGAAGCTCGACGTGCCCGGCCGCTCCTCGAACGGCACCGGCCCGCCGCCGAGGAAACCGAACACGAAGGTCGTGCCCTCCCGGGTCGCCTTCTCGAGCGCCATCAACGCGTCGTTCAACGCGAGGAAGAACTGCCTGAAGAGCGGCGCCTTGAGCAGCAACGCCGCCAGCACGATCTGCAGCAGCACGCCGGAGATCACGATGCGCCAGGGGAAGGCGCGGCGGTCCTCCGAGATCGCCCACGCGATCCCGATCAGGGCGAAAAAGCCGAAGGCGCTTTGCAGGGCCAAAAGCACTACCCCCTCTCACCGCGGAGGACGCAGAGGAACAACTGGGTGAGGACGTGACGAATGATAGTGACGAAAGATGGTGACGGAAAAAAGTGACGAAGGGCGGGACAACATCGAAAACACCCTCCCCGTCACTGGCATCTGGTCACCCGTTCCCGTCGCCCGTTCCCGTCACTTTTTCGTCATCCCTCATCCCTCCGCCCTCATCCCTCAGCTCCGGCGCCAGATGGTGCCGCGCGGCGTGTCCTCGAGGGCGATGCCCGCTTCCAGCAATTGCCTGCGGATGCGGTCGGCCTCGGCGAAGTCCCGGCTCTTGCGCGCGGCCGCGCGCGCGGCGATCAGCTCTTCGATCCGTTGCGGCGCCAGGCCCTCGCCCGCCGGCAGCGCCTGCAGGAACTCGCGCGGCTCGCGCCCGAGCAAGCCGAGGATCCCGGCAAGCGATTTCAGCAGCCGCGCGTGGCGCGGATCCCGCGTCCGGTTGAGCTCGCTCGCGAGATCGAACAGGACGGCGACCGCTTCCGGCGTGCTGAAATCGTCGTTCATCGCGTCGCGGAAGCGGCGCGCGTAGGGATCCTCCCAATCGGGCAGGCCGGGCTCGACCCGGAAGTCCTTGAGGGCGACGTAGAGCCGCGTGAGCGCGTGCTTCGCGTCCTCGAGATGCTGGTCGGAATAGTTCACCGGGCTGCGGTAATGCGCGCGCACGAGGAAGAAGCGGATCACCTCGGCGTCGTAGCGCGCGAGCACCTCGCGCACCGTGAAGAAATTGCCGAGAGACTTCGACATCTTCTCGTTGTCCACGCGCACGAAGCCGTTGTGCATCCAGTAATTGACGAACTTCGTCCCGCTCGCGCCTTCCGACTGGGCGATCTCGTTTTCGTGGTGCGGGAACTGCAGGTCCTGCCCGCCGCCGTGGATGTCGAAGTGCTCCCCGAGCAGCGTGCTCGACATCACCGAGCACTCGAGGTGCCATCCCGGGCGCCCCCTGCCCCACGGCGAGTCCCAGGCGGGCTCGCCGTCCTTCGCGCGCTTCCACAAGGCGAAGTCGAGCGGGTCCTGCTTCGTGACGTCGATTTCCACGCGCTCGCCCGCGCGGAGATCAGCGAGCGACTTGCCGGAGAGCTTGCCATAGCCGGGAAACTTGCGCACCGAATAGTTGACGTCGCCGTTCGCGGCGCGGTAGGCGAGCCCGCGGGCCTCCAGCGTCCGGATCATCTCCAGCATCCCCGCGACGTGCTCGGTCGCGCGCGGCTCGAAATCGGGCTTCTCGACCCCGAGCGCCGCGTTGTCCTCGTCCATCGCCCGGATGAAGCGCGCGGTGAGCGCCTCGACGGGCTCATTGTTCTCCTGCGCGCGCTTGATGATCTTGTCGTCAATGTCGGTGATGTTGCGCACGTAGGTGACCTGGTAGCCCAGCGCGCGCAACCATCGGCGCACGACATCGAACACCACCATCACCCGCGCATGCCCGAGATGGCAGTAGTCGTACACCGTCATCCCGCACACGTACATGCGGACTTTTCCGGGAACGATCGGGCGAAATTCCTGCTTTTCGCGCGCGAGCGAGTTATAGATCCTCAACATGGCTGCGGATTCGACGGCTGCGGCCCCGGGGATGCCGGTCCCCCGGGCGGCCGCGACGGGGAATCTTGAGGCTGCGAAGGACTGTGGAAAGCGGAGTTTGAATTGACCGACGTTCTTGGTAGAATTTCGAGGATTTCGCCACTAAGCCACTGAAATTTTCGGGAAAGTATAGCACAATGACCCTGTCATCCGTGCGCTCCCACGCGCTCGCCGCGGCATTGCTGCTCGCGTTGGTCGCCACACCGCCCGCGGGCGCTCAGGGCGATGAGTTGCAGGAGGCGAGCCAGCTCATCAAGCAGGGCCAGCACGACCGCGCGCTCGAGCGGGTCAACGCCTACCTCGCCAGCCGGCCCAAGGACGCGCGCGGGCGCTTCCTGAAGGGGATCATCCTCGCCGAGCAGAACAAGCCGAACGACGCGATCAAGGTCTTCACCGAGCTCACGCAGGACTTCCCGGAGTTGCCCGAGCCCTACAACAATCTCGCCGTGCTCTACGCTTCTCAGGGCCAGTACGACAAGGCGCGTTCGGCGCTCGAGATGGCGATCCGCACCCACCCGAGCTACGCCACCGCGCACGAGAACCTCGGCGACATCTACGCCAAGATGGCGAGCCGGGCCTATGACAAGGCCCTTCAGCTCGACCGCGGCAACGTGACGGCGCAGACCAAGCTCAACCTGATCAAGGAGCTCTTCTCGAGCGCGCCGCTCGCGGCGAAGCCCGCCGCCGCGCCGGCGGAGCCCGCCACCAAGGTCGCGGCGGCGGTCGCCAAGCCCGCGGTGCCCAAAGCGCCGGAACCGGTAGCCAAGGCTCCACCCAGGGAAACGGTGAAGACCCCGGCCGCGCGCAACGCGGACGAGGTGTTGAAGGCGGTCAACGGCTGGGCGGCGGCATGGTCGCAAAACGACGTCGCCGGCTATCTCGCGCATTACGCGCCCGACTTCCAGACGCCGAAGGGCGAGCCGCGCGGGCAGTGGGAAGCCGAGCGCAAGGCGCGCATCGCCAAGCCGCGCAAGATCCAGGTCTCGATCGAGTCGGCGAAGGTCGTGTTCGCTGACAGCAACCGCGTGAAGGTGACCTTCCGGCAACACTACCGGTCCGATACCCTGAAGGTCTCGAGCACCAAGACGCTGGAAATGGTGAAGGCGGGTGACACATGGCTGATCCGGCAGGAACGGATTGGCGGCTGAGAGTGGCGTCGCGGCTGCGGGCTGTCCTCGCGCCGCGCGGCGCGAAGGCGTCGGCGCGCCTCGCGGCGGTCGCGGTGCTCGTGGCGGCGGGCGCGACGCTGCTGCTGATCGGCGGGCGATTGACCAAGGTCGCGCCGTTGACGGCGAGCGCGAAGACGGGCGCGGTCGACAGCAGGCACGCGGGCGCCGACGCCGACACGGTGCTGTTCAGGACGCTGAACGAGATCAGCAGCAACCGGCTCGACGCCGCGCTCGCCGAGATCGACCGGGTCATCGGCACGTATCCCAACTTCCGGCTCGCGCACCTCATCAAGGGTGATCTCCTGATGGCGCGCGCGCGGCCCATCACCACGCTCGGCAACACGAACCACGTGCCGCAGGAGCGGCTCGACGAGCTGCGCGAGGAGGCGAAGGCGCGGCTTGCGCGCCACCTGCAGGAACGCCCGAGGGATCGGGTCCCGCGCTACCTGGTGCAGCTGCAGCCCGGGCAGCGCCATGCCTTCGTGCTGGATACCGCCAAGTCCACCCTCTACGTATTCGAGAACCATAACGGGTCGCCTCGCTACATCGCCGATTACTACATCACCATCGGCAAGAACGGCATCCACAAGATCCGGGAAGGCGACAAGAAGACGCCGCTCGGCGTCTACCACGTCACCAACAGCCTTCCGCGCGACAGGCTCGTCGCGATGTACGGCAAGCTCTCCGAGCTCTACGGCAATGGCGCGTTTCCCATCAACTACCCGAACGAATGGGACCGCCGCCAGGGCCGCAATGGCTACGGCATCTGGCTGCACGGCGTGCCCTTCGACACCTACAGCCGTCCGCCGCGGGCTAGCGACGGTTGTGTCGCGCTCACCAACGAGGATCTCGAGGCGATCGCGAAGAACGTGCAGGTCGGGTTGACGCCCGTCATCATCGCCGAGGGCGTGGAGTGGGTGGAACCGGGGGCGACCGAGGCGCTGCGCCGGGAATTGCTGCAGCAGCTCGACAGCTGGCGCCGTGACTGGGAAAGCCTCGACGCCGGCAAATACCTCGCGCACTACGCCGCCGGCTTCTCCTCCGGCAAGATGGATCTCGCGCAGTGGTCGCAGTACAAGCGCAAGGTCAACGCGAACAAATCGTGGATCGAGGTCAGGATCGACGCCATCAGCATCTTCCAGTATCCCGGCATGGACAACCTCGCCGTCGTGACGTTCGAGCAGGACTATGCGAGCAGCAACCTCTCGCAGCAGACGCGCAAGCGCCAGTACTGGACGAAGGAGGGCGGCCGCTGGAAGATCCTTTACGAAGGATCGGCCGAGACCGCCCCGGTCGCGCCCCCGCTCCGGACCGGCTGACCCGGGAGTTTGTCGGACTTAGCCTCGACAACCCCCAGGCCAGACCGGCCGCTGGACAGAGGGCGAAAAGGGTGGCAACACGCGAATTCGCACATGCTTTTCTTCATGCTTGGCCGCTTCGGGGGTCTGCTATCCGGATTCTCGACCGGTTTTGCGTTTAGCAGCCTGTGCGGCCGCTTAAGTCCGGCAGGCTGCTGAGCGGCGTGCGCTTCGCATACCGGATCGTTGCCGCGACCCTCGTCCTGCTGGTTTCATCTCACGCGGGAGCGGCGGAGCCGCAGGTCGAGCTGAAGACAAGCATGGGAACCTTCGTCATCGAGCTCTATCCGGAGAAGGCGCCGCGCACCGTCGAGAACTTTCTCCAGTACGTGAAGGAGGGGCACTACGACGGGACGATCTTCCACCGCGTGATCCCGAAGTTCATGATCCAGGGCGGCGGCTTCACGCCGGATTTCGCTGAGAAGCCGACGCGCAAGCCGGTGCGCAACGAAGCCGGCAACGGGCTCAAGAACACGGCCGGAACGGTGGCGATGGCGCGCACGCCCGATCCCCATTCGGCGACCGCCCAGTTCTTCATCAACCTCGCCGACAACGACTTCCTCAACTTCCGTTACCCGACGCAGGAAGGCTATGGGTACACCGTGTTCGGGAAAGTCATCAAGGGCATGAACGTCGTGGAACGCATCGCGAAGGTGGCCACCGGCGCGGGTCCGCCGCCGCACCGCGACGTGCCCGCGAAGCCGGTCGTGATCGAGCGCGCACGGCTTCTCGGCGAGGCCGAGAAGCCGTCAAAATAGGCCGCTGGGCTGCAGGCGACGGCCTGCTCGACTCACGAATCACGATTCACGACTCATGACTCACGAATCACCATTCACCGCCACCATGGTCAAACTACACACCAATTTCGGCACCATCGCGCTCGATCTCGACGAGAAGCGCGCGCCCCGGACCGTCGCCAACTTCCTGCAGTACGTCAAGAACGGTCATTACAGCAACACCCTGTTCCACCGCGTGATCGACGGCTTCATGATCCAGGGCGGCGGCTTCGAGCCCGGCATGCGGCAGAAGGCGGCCGCCCGGCCGATTCCCAACGAGGCCGGCAACGGACTCAAGAACTCGGCCTACACGATCGCGATGGCGCGCACTTCGGACCCCCACTCGGCGACCGCCCAGTTCTTCATCAATGTCGCCGACAACGCTTTCCTCGACCACACCGCCGAGACGGCGCAGGGCTGGGGCTACTGCGTTTTCGGGCGCGTCGTGGAGGGCACCGACGTGGTGGACAGGATCCGGAAGGTCAAGACCGGCCGGAGCGGCATGCACCAGGACGTGCCCCTCGAGGACGTCGTGATCGAGCGGGCCGAAGTGCTCTGAAACCAGGGGTCAGGATTCAGGATTCGGGATTCGGTGAACGGCAGAACAGAGAGCGTGCCTGGCTCTCGCTGAATCCTGAATCCTGATTCCCGAATCCTATGTCGCACAGCATTTTCGTGTCCGACCTCCACCTCTCCCCCGAGCGGCCGCGCATCGTCGAGACCTTCTTCGACTTCCTCGAGCGCACCGCGGCGCAGGCCGACGCGCTCTACATTCTCGGCGATCTCTTCGACTACTGGGTGGGAGACGATGACCTTGACGACGCGTTCAATGCGCGGGGAACGGAATCCCTGGCGCGGTTGACGCGAAAAGGCGTTCGCGTCTGCGTCATGCACGGGAATCGCGACTTCCTGATCGGGCAGGCGTTCGCCGGGCGCACGGGCGCGAAGCTGATCGGCGACCCGACGCTGCTCGATCTGCACGGCGCGCGCACGCTCCTCATGCACGGCGACACGCTGTGCACCGATGACGTGGATTACCAGAAATTCCGCGCGCTGGCGCGGAGCCGCAAGTTCCAGGAGGAATTCCTCGCGCAGCCGGTCGCCGCGCGCAGGCAGCGCGTCGGGCAGCTGCGGGAGATCAACGAGCAGGCCAAGCAGGCGAAGAAACCGGAGATCATGGACGTCACGCTCGCCACGGTCGAAGCGGTTCTGCGCCAGCACGGCTTTCCGCGGCTGATCCACGGCCACACTCACCGGCCGGCGCGCCACGTGCACGTGGTGGACGGGCGCGAGTGCGAGCGCTGGGTGCTCCCCGACTGGTACGAGCGCGGCGGCTACCTGCGCTGCGACGCGAGCGGCTGCACTGCAGTGATGCTATAGGTCAATCCCCCACACTGTCACCGCGGAGGACGCGGAGGAAAGGCAGGGAATAGTCTCAAAGGGGTCAACGCTTTACTTTATAGCGCAAATTCAGGCCGGCCTGGAAAGCGCCAAGCCGCAAGGGCCGATGCAGAAAGTGGTGGCTTGCTATAAGGTAAAGCGTTGACCCCTGAATCCGAGCGTCTAACTTGCCGATGAGCCCGCCGGCAGCGTCGCGTTGCTCCGCCGCCGCAGGTTATCGTCGCGTTAGGCGACAAGGAAGGACCTGGGAGAACGGGGTCAGGTCTTGCATTGGCGCATGATGAGCAACCGCAAGACCTGACCCCTTCGTGATGATGAGCAACCGCAAGACCTGACCCCTTCGTGAGACCTGACCCCTTCGTGCGGTGCTAGACTTCTCCACGGCCTGCCTCCTCTTCCCGGTTGACGCCTTCGTGCTCACCGTGTGGCTCGGCGTGGCTCGCCACGCAATCCACGATACCGAGGAGGCGGGCCGCCCAACAACAGGAAGCCATTCTGTCTAGACGGCAGCCCGACATCCCGGCGCATTGAAAGCCTGCTCTGATGGACTTTGAGATCGTCGGAGACATTTCCCATGTCGAGACGTTTGCCACCAGATCTTCGATTCGGGAAATCGGGCGATTGCGCAAGCTCTATGGACGCGGGCGCCGGAGGAAACGAAAGGGGATTGCGCGGGTCCGACTTCCCGATGGCGCTACGCGGTTGGCGGAGTTACACCGGTACCCAGCTCATAGCATCGGGCGTAAAGAGTTCAAAATCAAGCGCTACCTAGACTGATTCTCTATGAAGACGGCGCCGAAGAAGCGAGGTTGTGTCTGGCGAAAGCCTCATTCAGGTTCCAGAGGTCCTGTTGCAGCCGCATCGCGGCGTCCCACTCCTTGCGCCGGCACAGCTCATAGGGGCTGACGCTCTGGCGCGGCACGGCCATCGCCACCCTTCCTCACTCCCGCTCTTCCTCTGCGCCCTCGGCGTCCTCAGCGGCGAGAGTTTGCCTGCTTGGCTTTCCTTGGCGCCTTGGCGGCTATTTTCCCAGGCCCCGCGCCAAGTCGGCCTTGATGTCTTCCACCGCCTCGAGCCCCACCGCGACGCGCAGCAGCCCCTCCCCGATCCCCGCCGCCGCGCGCGCTTCCGGGGTGATGCGGCCGTGAGTCGTTGACGCCGGGTGCGTGATGGTCGTCTTGGTGTCGCCCAGGTTCGCCGTGATGGAGAGGAGCCGCGTCGCGTCCACCACCCGCCACGCCGCCTCGCGCCCGCCCTTGACATCGAACGAAACGACCGCGCCCGGGCCCCTCTGCTGCTTCTTCGCCAGCTCGTGCTGCGGGTGCAAGGCGAGCCCCGGGTAATACACGCGCTCGACGCCCGGCTGCTTCTCCAGCCAGCGCGCGAGCTCCAGGGCGGACGCCGACTGCGCCTCGATCCGGATCCGCAGCGTCTCCATCCCTTTCAGGATCACCCACGCGTTGAAGGGCGAGAGCGTGGGACCCGCCGTGCGCAGGAATCCGAACACGCCCTCGTAGATCGTCTCGCGCCTGCCGAGCACCGCGCCGCCCAGCACGCGGCCCTGCCCGTCGAGGTACTTGGTGGCCGAGTGGACCACGATGTCCGCGCCGAGCGCGAGCGGGCGCTGGAGTATCGGGGTGCAGAAGACGTTGTCCACCGCGAGCAGCGCGCCCGCCCGCTTTGCCACGCGCGAGAGCGCGGCGATGTCATAGACCTCCGTCAGCGGGTTGGACGGCGTCTCCACGAAGAGCAGGCGCGTATTGGGTCGCACCGCGGCTTCCCAGGACGCGGCGGCGGTGCCGGACACGAATGTAGTCTCCACGCCGAAGCGCTTGAGGATCGTCCCGAAGAGCTGCACCGTGGCGCCGAACACGGCCGCGGAGCAGACGATGTGCTCGCCCGCCTTGAGCAAGCCCATCGCGCACGACAGGATCGCCGACATCCCGGAGCCGGTGGCGATGCAGCATTCCGCGCCTTCCAGCGCCGCGAGCCGCTTCTCCAGTACCGCGACGGTCGGGTTGGTGAAGCGCGAATAGATGTTGCCGGGCTCCTGGTTGGCGAAACGCGCCGCGGCCTGGGCCGCCGAGTTGAAGACGAAGCTCGAGGTGAGATACAGCGCCTCGGAGTGCTCGCCGAACTGGCTCCTCTCGATTCCCGCGCGTACCGCCAGGGTATCCAGTTGATGCTCGTCGCTCATAACACGCTCTTTCTCTCGCGTGAACCCATAAAAAAACCCGTTCAGCTTTCGCGAACGGGTTTTTTTCGCTTTAGCTGAATTTCTAACGCGCCCGCAAGCTGATCATCAAATCGGCGCCGATGCAAACTTACTCTGGCCCTCGAGGCTTGTCAACACCTCGCTCTCCGGCAGCCCAAAGGCGTGAGTGGTGAGTAGTGAAGGGTAAATGGACCGAAGCCGCGAATCTGGGTGCTCCGCTTCTTCGATTCACCGCTCACCGCTCACCATTCACGCCTCGGTCGAGTGACCGGGCACCGGTCACTCGACGAGCTCGAGCCCGAGGTCGAGCTGCGTGCTCGCCGCGGCGGCCTCCGACATCTTCACCCCGTCGCGCCGCCTCGCCTCCACCCCGTCCAGGTATTCCCGCGTCACGTCGCCGGTGACGTAGACGCCGGAAAAGCACGAGTCCTCGAAATTGGTGACCTTCGGGTTCACGCTGTGCACGTCCGCCCGCAGCGCCTCGAGGTCCTGGTAGATCAACTCGTCGCAGCCGATCTCGCGCGCGACCTCGGGCTCGCTGCGGCCGGAGGCGATCAGTTCCTCGCGCGTAGGCATGTCGATCCCGTACACGTTCGGGTGGCGCACCGGCGGCGCGGCCGAGGCAAAGAACACCCTGCGCGCGCCCGCCTCGCGCGCCATCTGCACGATCTCGCGGCTGGTGTTGCCGCGCACGATGGAGTCGTCCACCAGCAGCACGTTCTTGCCCCTGAACTCCATCGCGATCGCGTTCAACTTCTGCCGCACCGAGCGCTTGCGGATCGACTGCCCGGGCATGATGAAGGTGCGGCCGATATAGCGGTTCTTGATGAAGCCTTCGCGGTACGGGAGGTCGAGCTGCTTGGAGAGCTGCATCGCGGACGGCCGGCTCGAGTCCGGGATCGGGATCACGACGTCGATGTCGATATGGCGGTACTGGCGGTTGATCTTCTCGGCCAGGCTCTCCCCCATCCTCAGGCGCGTCTCGTAGACCGAGATGCCGTCGATCACGGAATCGGGTCGCGCGAGGTAGACGAACTCGAAAATGCAGGGATTGAGCGAAGCGCTCGGCGCGCACTGCCGGCTGTAGAAGTTGCCATCCTGGTCGACGAAGATCGCCTCGCCCGGCGCGACGTCGCGCACCACCTGGAAACCCAGCGCGTCGAGCGCGACGCTTTCCGAGGCGACCATGTATTCGTAGCCCTGGTCGGTCTCGGCGCGCCCGAAGATGAGCGGCCGGATGCCGTAGGGATCGCGGAACGCCAGCATCCCGTAGCCCGCAATCATCGCCACCACGGCGTAGGCGCCGCGGCAGCGCCGATACACCCCGCCCACCGCGCTGAAGATGGTGGCCGGGTCGAGCTTGTAGTTGGTCGCCGCCTCCTGCAGCTCGTGCGCGAGCACGTTGAGCAGCACTTCGGAGTCGGAGTTGGTGTTGACGTGGCGCAGGTCCTGGCGGAAGAGATCGCTCTTCAACTGCTCGGTGTTGGTGAGATTGCCGTTGTGGCCCAGCACGATGCCGAACGGGGAGTTGACGTAGAACGGCTGCGATTCCGCGCCCGACCACGCCGAGCCCGCGGTCGGATAGCGCGTATGGGCGATGCCGGAGAATCCCGTCAGCGCGCGCATGTTGCGCGTGCGGAACACATCGCGCACCATCCCGGGCCCCTTGTGCATGTGGAAGGTCGCGCCCTCGGCCGTGACGATGCCGGCCGCGTCCTGGCCGCGGTGCTGCAGCACCAGCAGCCCGTCGTAGAGCAGCTGGTTCACCGGGTTCTTCGCGACGACCCCGATTATCCCGCACATCGCGCGTCCTCACTCATACGTGATGCGTTGCGACAGGCCCGCCGGCAGCCACGCCTTGACCTCCAGCGCGAATGTTTCCAGCGGCTTGGCGAGCACCGCCTCGCGCCACACCGGCTGGCGCGGCAGCGACGTCAGCCCCGCAGCGAGCACCAGTACCAGCAGCACGAGCACGCCGCGCGCCAGTCCGAAAACGCCCCCCAGCACCCGGTCTTCGACGCCGAGCCCGGCGCTCCTCACGAGTCTCGAGGCGGCCATGGCGAGCAGGCTCATCGCGAGCAGCGCCACCAGGAACACGGCGACGAACCCGGCCAGCAGCCGCAGCTCCTCGCCGCCCACTGCCGCCGGCATCAGGCCCGCGAGCTCCCCGGCGAAGAAGCCCGCTGCCACGAATGCGACCACCCAGGCGGCGAGCGCCAGCACTTCGCGCACCAGGCCGCGGGTGACGCTCAGCACCACTGAAAATCCGACAATCGCAAGCACGGTGTAATCGAAGACCGTCATCTACTTCGTGGTGATGTTGCCGCCGAGCCCCATGCCCTTCAGCTGCTCCCGCGCCTTTTCCGCGGCCTCGCGCGTCGCGAACGGGCCGGCGCGCACCCGGGTCACGTCGCCTTTCACGGTCTTCACCACCTCGGTATAGGAACTGATGCCGGCGGCGGCGATACGCTCCTGCATCTGCCTCGCCTTCGCGGCGTCGGCAAGCGCGATCACCTGGACGACGAAGCGCCCGCTTGCGGGCTGCGCGGCGGGCTTGGCCGGCTCCTTGCGCGCGCTCCTCGGCGCCTCTTTCTTCGGCGCGGGCCTGGGCCTCTCGGTCCCGGCGACGGGCTTCGCCGGGGCGGCGGCCGCCGGCGCCGCTTTCTTCTCATCGGGCACAGGGGCCGCCGGTTTGGTTTCGGCCGGCGGTTTGGCAGGCGGCTTGGGCGCGGGGGCTTCCGCGAGCGGCACGATCCTGGAAGTGAACGCGCCCGACTCCGGTGAAGGGATCTCGACCGTGATCTCCTGGCCGCCGGGCTTGGGCTCGGAATCGAGCACCATCGGCAAAACGACGACGATGCCGGTGACCAACACGATGGCGCCGATCAGGCGCCGCCTTGCGCGTTTCTTGAGCTGGAGCTCCTCGTCGCTGATCGCTCGCGCCATATCCCGTGGGATCCTGAGGCGGTCTTGCTCCCGCCAGCGTGTCGAATCGCCATGCCCGACAGGCGGCTAGGGCCCTGGATTGCGTCGCATACCGTCCGTCGCCGCGGAGGCCCTGCGGGCCTCGCGTAACCGCATCACCGCGGCCACCGTGTAAAAGGATCCGAACACCAAAATTCTATCATTTTCTGTCGCCATATCACAGGCTTGCGCATACGCAGCCGCGACGTCCGCGCACCGGGTCGCCGATGCGATGCCGGCGGCGTCGAGCGCCTGGTCCAATTCGGGCGCACCGGCGCCGCGCGGGCCCGGCAGGGGCGCAACGAACCAGTGGGCGATCCGCGTTTTCAGCGCGGAGGCGACCCCTGCGATGTCCTTGTCCTTCAGCATGCCGAACACCGCCAACGTTCTCCCGCCGCGTCCCATCGCGGCGAGATTGGCCGCGGCCGCACGCGCCGCGTGGGGGTTGTGCGCAACGTCCAGGATGAGCGCCGGCCGCCCGGCAAGCACCTGGAAGCGCGCCGGAATTTCCGCCTGCAGCAGTCCCGCGCGAATGTCGTTCATCGCAACCGGCAGCCGCTCGCGCAGGCAGTCGAGCGCGGTGATCGCCGCCGCGGCGTTGCCGAGCTGGCAGGCGCCGCGCAGCACGGGGTGCGGGAGCGCGCCGCGCTTGGCTCGCGGCCCCCAGTACTGCCAGTGCGCCCCGCGCGGCGCGGCGCCGAAATCGGCGCCGATCAAGAGCAGGTGCGCGCCAATCTCTTTGGCGTGTTCGACGAGCCGCGCCGGCGGCGCGGGATCGGCGCAGACCGCCGGGCGCCCGCCGCGGAAGATCCCCGCCTTCTCGAAGCCGATCGCCTCGCGGTCCGCGCCGAGGTAGTCCACGTGATCGATGTCCACGCTGGTCACCACCGCGCAGTCGGCGTCGAAGACGTTGACCGCGTCGAGGCGCCCGCCGAGCCCGACTTCGAGCACCGCCACGTCCACCTGCCGCGCGACGAACAGCCACATCGCCGCGAGCGTGCCGAACTCGAAATAGGTCAGCGGCGCGGCGCCTCGCGCCCGTTCCACCTCGGAGAAAGCGCGCGCGAGCTCCGCATCGGACGCCTCGGCGCGGGCGATGCGGACCCGCTCGTTGTAGCGCAGCAGGTGCGGCGAGGTGTAGCAGCCGACCCGGTAGCCGGCATGGTGCAGGATCGCCTCGAGCATCGCGCACACCGAGCCCTTGCCGTTGGTGCCGCCGACGGTGATGAGGGGAGGGGCCGGCTCGAGCCCGAGCGCCTGCCTCACGCGGCTCACGCGCTCCAGCCCGAGCGCGATCGCCTTCGGGTGCAGGCGCTCGATGTACTCCAGCCATTGCTGGAGCGTTCCGGGTTCAAAGGTCAAGGTTCAACGTTCAAAGTTCAAAATTCAGAACACCTGGAACTTGACGCCTGGAGCCTTGAACCTGGAACTTGGAACGCGGAACGCTCAACTGGCGGGAGGCAACTTGAGCAGCATCGCGAGCAGGGCCGCGAGCTTGTCGCGCATCTCGCGCCGGTCGACGATCATGTCGATCGCGCCGTGCGCGAGCAGGAACTCGGAGCGCTGGAAGCCTTCCGGCAGCGTCTCGCGCACGGTCTGCTCGATCACGCGCGGCCCGGCGAACCCGATCAAGGCGCCCGGTTCCGCGACCACGATGTCGCCGATCATGGCGAAGCTCGCGGAAACCCCTCCCATCGTGGGATCGGTCAGCACCGTGATGAACGGCAGCCGGTCGCGGGCGAGCTGCGTGAGCGCCGCGCAGGTCTTGGCCATCTGCATGAGCGAGAGCAGCCCCTCCTGCATGCGCGCGCCCCCGCTCGCCGTAACGCAGATGCAGGGCAGCCGCTGCTCGAGGCACACGCGCACCCCGCGCACGAAGCGCTCGCCCACCACCGAGCCCATCGAGCCCCCGAGAAAGCCGAACTCGAACGCTCCCGCCACCACCGGGATTGTCTTGATGCTGCCCTGCATCACCACCAGCGCATCCTCTTCCGAGGTTTCGCTGCGCGCCTCCTCGAGCCGCTCGGTATAGCGCCGGCTGTCCTTGAACTTGAGCGCGTCGACCGGGACGACCTCCGCGCCGATCTCGTAGCGCCCCTCGCGGTCGAGCAGGCAGTCGAGCCGCTCGCGCGCCGAGATGCGGTTGTGATGGGCGCACTTCGGGCAGACGTGCAGGTTCTTCTCGAGGTCGGCGCGATAGAGCACGGCTTCGCACGATTCGCACTTGCTCCACAGCCCCTCGGGCACGACCTTCTTCGGCGCGCCCGCCTCGCGCTTGATCTTGGGCGGAAGGAGTTTCTGCAGCCAGCTCATGTCGCTCACGCGTTGACGGCAGCCAGACTGTCAAGCGCCTGGCGGATCGGCGCCAGGAATCCTCGCGCCCGTGCGGCAGCCTCCTCCCGCGGCGCTTTTTCAATCTCCTGGACCAGGGCGCTGCCAATCACCACGGCATCGCAGGATGCCGCGACCGCCTTGGCGCTCGCAGCATCGCGAATGCCGAAGCCCACGCCCAGCGGCAGCGAGGTGAACTCGCGAATGTGCTTGATGCGCGACGCGACGTCGGCGAGATCGAGGTGCGAGGCGCCGGTCACGCCCCTCAGCGACACGTAATAGAGATAGCCCCGACCGAGCTTCGCCACCTCCCTCAACCGCGCATCCGAGGTGGTGGGCGAGAGCAGGAATATGGTGTCGAGTCCGCGCGCATCGAGGAGCTCGACCAGGCGCTGCGCCTCCTCGGGGGGATAGTCCACCACCAGCGCCCCGTCGGCGTCCGCGGCCCGCGCCGATTCGGCGAAGCGCTCCACGCCCATCGCCTCGATCGGGTTGGCGTAACCGAACACCACTACGGGGGTCGTGCGGTCGGTTTCGCGAAACTCCGCGATAAAACCCAGGACCTTCGCGAGCGAGACGTGGTGCCGGAGCGCCCGCTCGCTCGAGCGCTGGATCACCGGGCCGTCGGCCATGGGGTCGGAGAACGGCACGCCGAGCTCGATCACGTCGGCGCCGCCTTCCACGAGCGCGTGCATCAGCGGCACGGCGAGCCCGGGGTCGGGGTCGCCCGCGGTGACAAAGGGGATGAGCGCTTTTCTCCCCTGCCGCTTCAGCGCCTCGAAGGTGGCTGCGATCCGCGACATGTCAGACAAGGCAGAAGGATGAAGGATGAAGGACGAAGTGAAAATCCGAAAATCCTGCCTTCCTTTCGCCTTCTGCCTTCATCCTTCGTCCTTAGAACCTGATGCCGGATTTCTCGGCGACGGTGTGCATGTCCTTGTCGCCGCGGCCGGAGAGGTTCACGAGCAGGATCTCCTCGCGCTTCATGCGCGGCGCGATCTTCGCCGCGTAGGCGAGCGCGTGCGCCGATTCGAGCGCGGGAATGATGCCCTCCAGGCGGCAGAGATGGTGGAACGCCTGGAGTGCCTCCTCGTCGGTCACCGCCACGTACTCGGCCCGGCCGCTGTCCTTCAGCCACGCGTGCTCGGGGCCCACCCCGGGATAATCGAGCCCGGCCGAAATCGAATGGGTCTCGAGGATCTGGCCGTTCTCGTCCTGCAGGAGATAGGTGCGGTTGCCGTGCAGCACGCCGGGCTTGCCCGCGCACAGGGTCGCCGCGTGCTTGCCGCTCTCGAGCCCGTAACCCGCGGCCTCGACCCCGATCAAGCGCACCTTCTCATCCTCGAGGTAGGGGTAGAAGATGCCCATCGCGTTCGAGCCGCCGCCGACGCAGGCGAGGATTGCGTCGGGCTGGCGCCCGGCGATCTCCTGCATCTGCTCGCGCGCCTCGCGCCCGATCACGCTCTGGAAATCGCGCACCATCATCGGGTACGGATGCGGCCCGGCGACGGTGCCGATGATGTAGAAGGTGTTTTCGACGTTGGTCACCCAGTCGCGCATCGCCTCGTTCAACGCGTCCTTGAGCGTTTTCGAGCCGCTTTCCACCGGCACCACGCAAGCGCCGAGCAGCTTCATGCGGTAGACGTTCTGCGCCTGGCGCCTGACGTCCTCGGAGCCCATGTAGACCACGCATTCCATGCCGAAGCGCGCCGCGATGGTGGCGGCCGCCACCCCGTGCATCCCGGCGCCCGTCTCCGCGATCACGCGCGGCTTGCCCATGCGGCGCGCCAGCAGCGCCTGGCCGATGACGTTGTTGATCTTGTGCGCGCCGGTGTGGTTCAAGTCCTCGCGCTTGAGATAGACCTGCGCGCCGCCGAAATGCCCGGACCAGCGCCGGGCGTGATACACCGGGCTCGGCCGCCCGACGTAGTGCTTGAGCTCGTAGGCGAACTCGGCCTGGAACTCGGGCTCGCCCTTGTAGCGCGCGTAGGCCGCGCGCAACTGCTCGAGCGCGTAGATCAGGGTCTCGGCGACGAAGACCCCGCCGTAGCGGCCGAAATGGCCGCTCGCGTCGGGCAGGTCATAGATCCGCATTGCGCACTCCCGCGATGAACGCTGTGATCCTGGAGGCGTCCTTGATGCCCCTGGCGGACTCGACGCCGCTCGAGACGTCCACCGCGCAGGGCCGCACGCGCCGCACTGCGTCCCCGACATTCTCCGGGGTCAAGCCCCCCGAGAGAATCACCGGCAGCGGCAAATCGGCCGGCACCCGGCTCCAGTCGAAGGCAACCCCGCTGCCGCCGTGCGTTCCCTCGATGTAAGCGTCGAGCAGCAACGCCTTGGCATCGTGATAGTCGCGCGCGTATTGTAACAAATCCATTCCCGGCCCCATCCGCACCGCCTTGACGTACGGCCGCCCGAACTGGCGGCAGTATTCGGGGGTCTCCGCGCCGTGGAACTGCAGCAGCTCGACCGGCGCGTGCGCGAGCGTCGCGCGCACCTCGTCCGCGGGCGCGTCCACGAAGACCCCCACCGTGGTGATGAACGGCGGCAGCGCGCGGATGATCGCACCCGCGGCGGCAGGCGTGATGCAGCGGGGGCTCTCCTTGCAGAACACGAGGCCGATTGCATGCGCGCCGGCGCGCACGGCGGCAAGCGCGTCCTCGACTCGCGTGATGCCGCAGATTTTTACCGCTGTCGCCATTACCCGTTTCCCATTTCCAGGAGCGTCGAGCGCGGCGCGGCGGGCAGGCTCCAGCGCGCATCGTAGTCCACCCGCGCAAGATACAAGCCCGCCGCCGGGAAGGTCGGTGCAGCGCGCGTGCGGTCGCGCCCTGCCAGCACCTCGCCGATCCACTCCGGAGGGCATCCCCCCTTGCCGACGTGCACCAGGCAGCCCACGATGTTGCGCACCATGTGGTGCAGGAAGGCGTTGGCACGCAGATCGAACACCACGTAGTCGCCGCGGCGCGCGATGTCGAGCCGGGAGAGCGTGCGCACCGGCGTGCGCGCCTGGCACTCGGCGCTGCGAAACGCGCTGAAATCGTGCTCGCCGAGAAGCAAGCGCGCCGCGCGCCGCATCGGTTCGAGCTCAAGCGGCACGTGGAACCAGCCGACGCGCGTGTGGTCGGCCGCCGGCCGCACCGCGTGGTTGAGCAGCACGTAGCGATAGCCGCGGCTCTGCGCCGAATAGCGCGCATGGAAGTCCCCCGCCACTTCCTGCGACCAGGTCACGGCGCAGGCCGGCGGCAGCAGCACGTTGACACCGCGCACCCAGGCCGAGCCGGGACGCCGCGCGGCGGTGTCGAAGTGCACGACCTGGCCGAGCGCGTGCACCCCGGCATCGGTGCGCCCGGCGCAGACCGTCGCGACGGGTTCGCCCGCGATCTCCCCGAGCGCCCGCTCGAGCGCATCCTGCACCGCGCAGCCGTCGGGCTGCGTCTGCCAGCCGCAGAAACGGCTGCCGTCGTATTCGACGCCCAGCGCGATCCTCACTATCGGGTTTCCAGTTTCAGGTCTCAAGTTTCAAGTTCAAGGTTCGGCGCTCCGGACCGTCCCACCCAGCGCATGGCGTCGCCCAACCTGAAACCTGAAACTTGAAACATGAAACTCGCCCGCGCGCAGCGGGCCGAGGAAAACAAAAACCGCGGCAGCGTCGCGCTGTCGCGGTTCGATCTTTCCTGCCGGCGAATCAGCCTAGGTTCTCGAGCAGCGCTTTCGCCTGCGCTTTCTGCTCGGCGTCACCCTCGTTCATCACTTCCTGCAGGATTTCCTTGGCGCCGGCCTTGTCGCCCATCTCCTGGTAGGCCTTGGCCAGATCGAACTTGGTCTGCACGTCGTACCAGTGGCCGTCCTTGTCTCCGCCCGCGGCCATCGTCCGGGTTTTCGGCTCCCCGCCGAGACCGAGATTAACGTCCGGGATGTCGATCTTGAAATCGATTCCGCCGCCCGCGGCCATCGTGGATACCGTCGGCTGATCCTGCACGGGGGCTTCGGCCCGGGGCAGCTCGATCTGGAAATCGATCGCCCCCGCCTGCTGGGACGGGCTGCCGGCCTCGAGCGGAATATCCGCCCGGGTCGTTTCTCCCGAGGGCGGCACTTCGAGCGTGAAGTCCGGCATCAACGGTGCGCCCGTCTCCTCGGCCGCCCCTGCCCGCACCGCGCCCGTGTCGACCACGGTCTGGGTCGCTGCTCGCACCAGGCCGGCGTCGAGCGTGATGTCCGTCGTGGTGGGTCCTGCCGGCGCGCCCAGGCCCAGATCGAAATCGAGGTCGGTGCCGGTGATCGGGCCCGCCCGTGCCACCGCTGGCGCGCTCTTGCCGGCCTCGTAGAGCGCGTTCGCGGGATCGAGCGCGTAGCCCATCGCGGCCGCCTTCAACCAGTTGTCGCCTTTGCCGCCGCTCTGCTTGTGCAGGTCGGCCGCGATCCTGCCGAACGCCGACTTGTCCTTGCGCGCGCCGTAGATCTCGAGGAGCTTCAACTGCACGTCCTCGCGCCGCGGGTTTTTCGCCAGCGCTTCCTTGAGGATTTCCTCCGCCTGCCCGTCGCGCCCGTACGCGATGTACACCTCGGCTTCGGCGAGCGGATCGACCTCGTCGCTCGGCGCGGCAGCGGCGGTCGCGGCGGAGGCGACTGTCGTTGGGGCGGCTTCCCCCGCCGCAGCGGCAGCCGCCGGAGCGAGCATCGGAGCCGCTCTGGGGGGAGTCGCCTCATCCACCGCTTCCCTTGCGCGACGGCGGCGGGCCATCCAGAATCCGAGGCCGCCGAGGACGATGACGCCCCCGCCCGCGGCGAGATATAGCGGATCGCCCAACGCCTCCATGATCTCGCCCACCAGATCGGGCGCCGGCGGCGGAGGCGGCGGCGCGACCACCCGGGGCTTCGGCTTGGGTTTCGGCTCCTCCAGCACAGCGACCTGCTCGGGCTTTGCTGCTTCGGGTTTAGCGGCCACGGGCTTGTCAGCCGGCGCTGCGGCTTCCGGCTTCGGCGCCTCGGCAGCCTTGGCGGCCTCGGGCTTGGCCGGCGCCGCTTCGGGCTTCGCCTTGGCGGCAAGCTGGGCCTGCTGTTGGGCCGCGGCCAGGCCCGGGCTCTTCAGCTCGACCAGCTTCTGCATGTCCTTGATCGTCTTCTCGAGTTGCGCGACGCGCTCGTTCGCCTCGTTCAACGCTCTCTCGCGCGCGATCACTTCTTCCTCCAGCGCGCGGATGCGCTCGGCGGTCGTGCGCGGTTTACCCTTGCCCGGCGCAGCACCGGGCGGCTCGCCCTTCGACAGCCGCACGACGTCCTTCGGCTCGCCGGCGCCCTTGTCCTCGACGCGGGCCGTGATCTTGCCGCGCGCCGCGGCGCGGCCCTCGGCCGGCGCCATGCCGGCGGCATCGGCGAGCCTCTGGCGGTACGCGTTCCAGTCCGCGACGTGCGCGCGATATTCCTTGACCGCCTCGCCCTGCGCGACTGCGGCGACTTCCTCTTTCTCGGGCACGCGCAGGATCTTGCCCGCGCGCACGAAATTGAGGTTCTTGCGGATGAACGCGTCGGGATTCGTGCGATAGAGGGCGACCAGCATTTGCTCGAGCGTGATGCCCTCCGGCATCACGCTCTTCGCGATCTTTCCGAGCGTTTCACCGCGCTCGATCGGACCGTATTCCCTGGCGCCGGCGATCGGCCGCGCTGGCGCGGCGAGAACGGGTGGCTCGGGCGCCGGCGCCGGACGCGCGACGGGCGCGGGGGGCGCGACAGCGGCCGTGGGTGCCGGCGGCGCAGGGGCGATGCCCGGTGGATCGAGAAGCGCGGTGTACTCCCGGACGATGCGCCCGGACGACCAGGTGAGCTCGACGAGGAGATCGATGAAGGGCTCGTTGACCGGGCGGCTCGAGGTGATCCTGAGATAGGGCTGCCCCTCGGGGCGTTTTTCGATGCTGACTCGCGCGCCCGGCAGCGCGGCGTTGTACTGCAGGTTCGCCTGGCGATAGGCATCGGGCGACGCAAGACGCGCGGTGAGCCCGGAGAGCTCCTCCTTGGTCACCGCGACCAGCTCGACCTCGGCGTTGAGCGGCTGGCCCAGCGCGGAGATCAAGGTGAGCTTCCCGAGTCCGGCCGCGTTCGCACTCGATGGCAAGAGCGCAAGCAGCAGCGCCGCAACCCACGCCTTCACCACGCATTCGCGCACAACGGCTCCCTCAGGTTTTTTTAGGGACAAAAAGACTAACATCAAACAGTTAGCGATGCAAGCTCAGAACCCATTTAAACGTTTGAAGTGATGGGGCTATTTTTAATCAAATTTCACGGTCATAGGGCACCGGCGCGCGCGGGCGTGACATATGACACTGTAATGGCCGAACACGGGGCGGCGGCGCCCCGTCCGTGTCATGCGCCGATCGGCGCCCTGCCCTTGGCGGCGCCGCCCGAGCGCGCGGGCGCGGCGTCGGCTTGCAGCAGGATACGCAGCATGCGCCGCAGCGGCTCGGCCGCGCCCCACAGCAGCTGGTCGCCGACTGTGAACGCCGCGAGATAGTGCCCGCCCATCGGCAGCTTGCGCAGCCGTCCGACCGGGATCGTCAACGTTCCCGTCACCGCGGCCGGCGTGAGCTCCTGCAACGTCGGCTCGAGCCGGTTGGGAACGACTTTCACCCACGGATGGGCCGCCGCGAGCCTGTCCTCGATCTCGGCCAGGGGAACGTCTTTCGTGAGCTTGATGGTGAGCGCCTGGCTGTGGCAGCGCATCGCGCCCACCCGCACGCAGATGCCGTCAACCGGTATGGGATCCGCGGAACGGCCGAGTATCTTGTTGGCTTCCGCCATGCCCTTCCATTCCTCTCGGCTCTGGCCATTGCCGAGATCCTTGTCGATCCACGGCAGCAGGCTTCCCGCGAGCGGATAGCGGAACTGCTCGGTGGGAAGGCTCTCGCTGCGGACCGCCTCGGCTACCGCCTTGTCGATCTCCAGGATCGCGGCAGCCGGGTCCTCGGCGAGCTGCCGGGCGGCGCCGTAGAGCTTGCCCATCTGCTGCACCAGCTCCCGCATGTGCTGCGCGCCGGCGCCGGAGGCGGCCTGGTAGGTCATCGCCGTCATCCATTCCACGAAGCCGGCCTTGAACAACCCGGCGAGCGCCATCAGCATGAGACTTACCGTGCAGTTGCCGCCGATATAGTTCCTGACCCCGCCCGCGAGGGCCTCATCGATCACGTTGCGGTTGACCGGATCGAGGATGATGACCGCGTCCTTTTCCATGCGCAGCGCGGACGCCGCGTCGATCCAGTAGCCCTTCCAGCCCGAGGCGCGCAGCTTCGGATGCATTTCGTTGGTGTAGTCCCCGCCCTGGCAGGAGATGAGAATCTCCATCGCGGCGAGCGCCTTCGGGTCGCGCGCGTCCTTGACGGGCGGCGCGTCCTTGCCGATTTGCGGGCCTCTGCCGCCGATCTGCGAGGTGGAGAAGAACACCGGCTCGATCAGCTCGAAGTCGTGCTCGGCGCGCATGCGCTCCACGAGCACGGATCCCACCATGCCGCGCCATCCGATGAGACCAACCCTCTTCATCGCGTCACTCATCGCTCAGCGTCCTGCGCTCATCACTGTCGTAGCGCGGCTACGACCGCGTCGCCCATCTCCGCGGTGCCGATCTTTCTCGTGCCCGGCTCGTGGATGTCCGCCGTGCGCCAGCCCTGTGCCAGCACGCGCTTCACCGCGTTCTCGATGCGCCGCGCCACCCCGTCCTGGTTGAACGTATGGCGCAGCATCATGGCCGACGAAAGTATCGTCGCCAGCGGATTCGCGAGGTTCCTTCCCGCGATGTCCGGGGCCGAGCCGTGCACCGGCTCGTAGAGCCCCTTGCCCCGCTCGTCGAGCGAGGCGGACGGCAACATGCCGATCGAGCCGGTCAGCATCGAGGCCTCGTCGGACAGGATATCGCCAAACAGGTTCCCGGTCACGATCACGTCGAACTGCCTGGGGGCGCGCACGAGCTGCATCGCCGCGTTGTCCACGTACATGTGGCTCAACTCGACCCGCGGGTAGTTCCTGCCGACATCGCTCACCACTTCCCGCCACAGGCGGCTCGTCTCGAGCACGTTTTCCTTGTCCACGGAACAGAGCTTCCCGGCGCGCTTCATCGCCGTCGCGAAGCCGACCTCGGCGATCCGCCGGATCTCCGGCTCGCTGTAGAGCATCGTATCGAAGCCCTCGCGCTCGTTGCGCGCGTTCAGGCGCCGGCCGCGCGGGACGCCGAAGTAAATGTCGCCGGTGAGCTCCCGCACGATCATGATGTCGAGCCCCGACACGACCTCGGGCTTGAGCGAGGACGCCCCGAGGAGCTCGGGAAACAGCACGGCGGGGCGCAGGTTGGCGAAAAGGCCGAGCTCCTTGCGGATGCGGAGTATCGCCTGCTCGGGGCGATCGCGCCGCGCGAGCGCGTCGTACTTCGGGCCGCCCACCGCGCCGCAGAGCACGGCCTCCGCCGCCCTGGCGAGACGCAACGTCGGCTCCGGCAGCGGATCGCCGTGCGCGTCATAGCCCGCTCCGCCGAAGGGCGCCTCCTCGAGCTCGAGCGCGAGCCCCTCGCGCGCGAGCGCCCGCAGCACTTTCAGCGCCTGCGCCACAATCTCGGGGCCGATGCCGTCGCCGGCCAGAACCGCAATCTTCATTGAACAGCCTCAAATTCAGCCACAAAGATCACAGAGAACACAGAGATAATCCTTCTGGGCACCCAACAACTCTGTGCCCTCTGTGGCAAAAAACTAACTGAACAGCCAGGGCTGGCGCTCGCGGTGCTTCGCCTCGAACGCCTTGATCTTGTCGGCGTGCTCGAGCGTGAGCCCGATCTCGTCCAGCCCGTTCAGGAGGCAGTGCTTGGCGAAGGAATCGATGTCGAACCTGAAGCTCTGCCCGCCTGGTGTCGCGACCGTCTGGCTCTCGAGATCGACCGCCAGGCGGTAGCCTTCGCTCGCGAGCGTCTCCCTGAAGAGCTGGTCCACGATCTTCGCATCGAGCCTGATCAGCAGCAGCCCGTTCTTGAGGCTGTTGTTGTAGAAGATGTCGGCGAAGCTCGGGGCGATCACGGCCTGGAAGCCGTACTGCAGCAGCGCCCAGGGCGCGTGCTCGCGCGAGGAGCCGCAGCCGAAGTTCTCGCGCGCGAGCAGGATCGTTGCCCCCCGGTAGCGCGGCTGGTTCAGCACGAAGTCGGGGTTCACCCGCCGCTTCGAGTGGTCCATGCCGGGCTCGCCGTGATCGAGGTAGCGCCATGCGTCGAAGAGATTGGGGCCGAACCCGGTGCGCTTGATCGACTTCAGGTATTGCTTGGGGATGATCGCGTCGGTGTCCACGTTGGCGCGGTCCATCGGCGCCACCAGCCCCTCGCGTCTGACGAATTTTTCCATGCCAACCTCAATGCGACCGCAGATTAACGCCGATCAACGGCGGGTCCTTTTCAACTGAACGTGCGCACGTCGACGAAATGCCCCGCGATCGCCGCCGCCGCCGCCATCGCCGGGCTCACCAGGTGCGTCCTGCCGCCCGGCCCCTGCCGGCCCTCGAAGTTGCGGTTCGAGGTCGAGGCACAGCGCTCGCCCGGCGAGAGCTGGTCGTCGTTCATCCCGAGGCACATCGAGCAGCCCGGCTGTCGCCACTCGAAACCGGCCGCGGTGAAGATCTTGTCGAGCCCCTCCTTCTCGGCCTGCCGCTTCACCAGCCCCGAGCCGGGCACGACCATCGCGAGCTTGATGCTGGGTGCGACGCGCTTGCCCTCTACCACCTGCGCCGCGACGCGCAGGTCCTCGATGCGCGAGTTGGTGCAGGCGCCGATGAAGATCTTGTCGAGCCGGATCTCGGTGATCGGCGTATCGGGCTTCAGGTCCATGTATCTCAGCGCGCGCTCCATCCACTCGCGCATCACCGGATCGGTCTCCTTCGCCGGGTCGGGCACCTTGCCGTCGATCGTGGTCACCATCTGCGGCGAGGTGCCCCAGGTGACCTGCGGCCGGATCTCGGACCCGTTCAATGTCACGACCTTGTCGAAGCTCGCGCCGGGATCGCTCGCGAGCGTGCGCCAGTAGGCAACGGCCTTGTCCCACATGGCGCCCTCGGGCGCCAGCGGGCGGCCGCGCACGTACTCGATCGTCTTCTCGTCCACGGCGACCATGCCGGCGCGGGCGCCGGCCTCGATCGACATGTTGCAAAGGGTCATGCGCCCCTCCATCGAGAGCGCGCTGACGGCGCTTCCCGCGTACTCGATCGCGTAGCCGGTGCCTCCCGCCGTCCCGATCTTGCCGATGATGGCGAGGATGATGTCCTTCGCGCTGATGCCGCGCCCGAGCTGCCCGTCCACGACGATCCGCATGCTCTTCGCCTTCTTCATCATCATGCACTGCGTGGCGAGCACGTGCTCGACCTCGCTCGTGCCGATGCCGAAGGCAAGGCAGCCGAGCGCGCCGTGCGTGCTGGTGTGCGAATCCCCGCATACCAGCGTCATGCCGGGCAGCGTCGCGCCCTGCTCGGGACCGATCACGTGCACGATGCCCTGCTGCCGGTCGAGGAAGGGAAAATAGGCCTTCGCGCCGAACTCGCGGATGTTGGCGTCGAGCGTCTCGACCTGCAGGCGCGACACCGGGTCCCTGATGCCCTTGTCCCAGTCCTTGGTGGGCGTGTTGTGGTCGGCGGTTGCGACGACGGAATCCACCCGCCAGGGTTTCCTCCCGGCGAGCTTCAGGCCCTCGTAGGCCTGCGGGCTCGTCACTTCATGCACCAGGTGCCGATCGATGTAGATCAACGCCGTGCCGTCGGCCTCCTGGTGCACGAGATGGCTGTCCCACAATTTGTCGTACAGGGTGAGGGCGCTCATGAATGATGTAACTTCATGGAAACTTTGGATTATTGCATATCCCGCGAGCGCGCCACAAATAAAGACCGCGCTCTTTCAATGGTGAACCGAAAGACCGCTGCCTTCGCTGAGACAAGCCCGCGGGACCATGATTCACGATTTGCGATTCGCGAATTGCGAGTCACGATTCCCGATCGATCTTCAGCTTCCACCAGAGGATGAGCATGCCGGCGAGCGCCGCGGCGGCGGCGAACGTGAAGGTAAGGCCTGCGCCGTAGCGATCCCACGAGTAGCCGCTGGCGAGGCTGCCCACCGTGCCGCCGACGCCGTAGGTGAGGCTGCCGTAGAGCGCCTGCCCGCGCGCGTGATGGCGGCCGCGGAAAAGCCGATGCACGATCGCGATCGCGGCGGCATGAAACGAGCCAAAGCTCGCTGCGTGCAGCGTCTGAGCGAGGAGCAGCAGCACGAGGCTGTGCGCGCCCCAGCCGATGGCGAGAAAGCGCACGATGGCCAGCGCAAAACTCGCGAGCAGGATTCCGCGCAGCGTACAGGCGGCGAACAGGCGCGGCAGCCAGAAGAAGATGCCGATTTCGCAAATCACGCCGAGCGCCCACAGCCAGCCGGTCAGGCCCTTGCTGTAGCCGTGGGCAACGACATGGATCGAGTAGAACGAGTAGTACGGCCCGTGCGCCGCCGTGAGCAGCGCGCAGGCCGAAATGAGCGCGATCACCTCGGGGCGCTTCACGACGTGCGCGATGGATTCTGCGCCGGCAGGGTGCGGCGGCGGAGCGGCCTCCGGAATCCAGAGCGTCAGCGCCAGCGTGCCGACGAAGGTGGCGAGCGCGACCCACAGCAGGATCGAAATGCCAAACCGGTCGAGCATGTAGCCCATCGCCACCACCGCCACGACGTAGCCGACCGATCCCCACAGCCGGATCTGGCCGTAGTCCCCGGTGCGCGCCCCCAGGCGCCCGAGCGTGATCGACTCGATCAGCGGGAGCACGGCGCTGAAGAAAAAGCTCATGGCGAACACCACCGCGCCGATCCAGAGGAAGGCGGTGCCCGCAAACATCCCGAGCCAGCAGGCGGTGCCCGCGGCGGCGGTCGCGCGCGCGACCTGCATCGGCTTTCCACTCCTGTCGGCGAGCCAGGCCCAGAGGTGCGGGGCCGTCATGCGCGCGACGGCCGGCAGCGCCATCACGGCCCCGATCTCCACCGCCGAGAGGCCGACCGCCTTGAGATAGACGCTGAAGAACGGCGCGAACGCCCCGAGCCAGGCGAAATAGAAGAAGTAGAAGCCGGCCAGCCGCCGGTACGGCAACTCAGCCATCGGGGAAAGCGGCAAGACAAGAACCCGTTGAAGACCGGGAAAGATCAGCCGCTGATGAACGCCGATGCTGGCCGAATGACAGGATGCGAGATACGGGATGCGCGGTACGCGGTACCAGCGGAGTCGGATTGCACATCACGCATCACGATTCACGATTCACGAATCACGAGTCACGCTTCGTCGGGATCCGGATTCTCGATCGCGGCCGCGGCGCGCAGCTTCTCGATGACTTCCGCCGGCGCCTGCGCCGGGATGCGCGGCGTCCCGCACGCCACGTCCGCATTCTGCGCGCGGTGGCGCAGCGCATGGTCCATGAGTGTCAGCGCCATCATCGCCTCGCAGATGGGGGTCGCGCGGATGCCGACGCACGGGTCGTGCCGGCCGTGCGTTTCAATGAGCGCCGGCTTGCCCGCCGTGTCGATCGTGCGCCGCGGCAGGCGAATGCTCGAGGTGGGTTTCACCGCGACGTGCACCACGATGTCCTGGCCGGTCGAGATGCCGCCCAGGATCCCGCCCGCGTTGTTCGTGAGGAACCCCTGCGGCGTCATCTCGTCCGAGTGCTCCGTGCCCTTCTGCTCCACCGCCCGGAAGCCCGCGCCGACCTCGACGCCCTTCACCGCGTTGATGCTCATCATGTTGCAGGCGAGATCGGCGTCGAGCTTGTCGTACACCGGCTCGCCCCAGCCCGCCGGCACGTTGTGCGCGATCGTGGTGATGCGCGCGCCGCACGAGTCACCCGACTTCCGCAGCGCATCCATGAACTCCTCGAGCCGCGGCACGAACGATTCGTCCGCGACGAAGAAGGCATTCGTGTTCACCACGTCCCACGACTTGAACGGGATCCGGATCGGCCCGAGCTGAGCCATGTAGCCGCGCACGGTGACGCCGTAGCGCTCGCGCAGCCATTTTTTCGCGATCGCGGCCGCCGCGACGCGCACCGCCGTCTCGCGCGCCGACTGCCGCCCGCCGCCGCGGTAATCGCGGATGCCGTACTTCTGGAGATAGGTGTAGTCGGCATGCCCGGGCCGGAACAGGTCCTTGATCTTCGTGTAATCCCGGCTGCGCGGATCCACGTTGCGGATGAGCAGCGCGATCGGCGTGCCGGTGGTCCTGCCTTCGAAGACGCCGGAGAGGATTTCGACGATGTCCTCCTCGCGCCGTTGCGTGACGTGGCGCGAAGTGCCGGGCTTGCGCCGGTCGAGCTCGGGCTGGATGTCGGCTTCGGAAAGCTCGAGCCCCGGCGGGCAGCCGTCCACCACGCAGCCGATCGCGGGCCCGTGGCTCTCCCCGAAGGAGGTCACGCAGAAGAGCTTCCCCAGCGTGTTGCCCGACATCGCCGCGCCGTCAAAAGTCGAAAGAATTCAAGGAGAAGTTTAACACGCGGCGGGCAAGAACCGCGGCCGTGGTCAACCCCAGCCTCTCAGCGCCGAGGACGCGGAGGGAGAGAAGCCGAGAGCGCGTGAGGGCGTGAGGGCGGGAGAACGAAAGCCGCCCCGTGACATTCCATCGCGCGACTTCATGATCTCCGATTTCACGACCTCCCGATTTTACGACTCACGGCGTCTGGGATCCGCCATGGCGCCAAGAAATTTCACTTCCGGTCGCCGCGCAGCGCCAGCACGACTTGCTGCAGCCCTTCCGGCGTCACCTGCCGCGCCGGAACGGGCTGCGCGACGGCGAGCGCGATCCGGGAGAAGACGCCGCGCCGGAACGGCCGCGTCATGGCCCGCCCGCCCATGCGGCTGAAGAAGCTGCCCCAGAGCCCCCGCAGCGCCATCGGCACCACCGGCACCGGCGTGCGTTGAAGGGCACGCATGATGCCCGGGCGAAACGGGTACATCTCGCCGGTATCGGTAATGCGGCCTTCCGGGAAGATGGCGACGAGCTCGCCGTTCGCGAGCGCCCGCGCGATCTCGTCAAAGGCGCGCTCGAGCATCGCGGGATCCTCCTTCGCCGGGGCGATCGGGATCGCGCGCGCGGTGCGGAACACGAAATTGAGCACGGGGACGCGGAAGATGCGGTGATCCATCACGAAGCGGATCGGGCGGCGGCACGCCGCCGCGATGATCAAGGCGTCGACCAGGCTCACGTGGTTGCACGCGAGCAGCGCGGGGCCTTCCTCGGGGATGTTCTCGAGCCCGCTCTTCTCCAGCCGATAGACCGAGTGGATGAGCAGCCACACCAGGAAGCGCATCAGGAACTCGGGCACCAGCAGGTAGATGTAGAGCGCCACGGCCGCGTTGAAGAGGGCGGTGACCAGGAAGAGCTGCGGGATGGTGAGGCCCGCCCCGAACAGCGCGATCGCGACCACCGCGGCCGCCACCATGAACAACGCGCTCAGGATGTTGTTGCCGGCGATCACGCGCGAGCGATGCGTGTCCTCGCTCCGGTTCTGGATGAGGGCATAGAGGGGAACGATGTAGAAGCCGCTGAACATGCCGATCAACAGGAGGTCCGCAAGCATGCGCCAGTGCCCGGCATCGCGCAGGAAATGCCCGACGCTCACCGGCCCGTGCTGGAGGTGCTCGCCGAGCGCGAAATAGAGGTCCACTGCAAAGAGGGTCAACCCGATCGAGCCGAAGGGCACGAGCCCGATCTCGACCTTGTGGCCCGACAGGCGCTCGCACAGGAGGGAGCCCGCCCCGACCCCGACGGAGAACACGATCAGCAGCAGGGTGACGACGTGCTCATCCCCGGCGAGGATGTTCCTGCTCAAGTTCGGGAATTGCGTGACGAACACCGTGCCGAAGAACCAGAACCACGAGATGCCGAGCACGGACAGGAACACCGTGCGCTCGCCGCGCAGGAACTGGAAATTGCGCCAGGTCTCGGTCGCCGGATTCCAGTTGATCCTCAACTCGGGAGCGGGCGCAGGGGCCGGCGGAATGAAGCGGGAGAGCGCGAGACCCGCGGCCGATATGCCGATGGTGCTGGCGGCGACGGCGGCGATCCCCCAGCCCGCCTGGCTCACCATCCAGCCGCCGAGCACCATGCCGATGAGGATCGCGATGGACGTGCCGGTCTCCACCAGCCCGTTGCCCCCGACGAGCTCATGCTCCTTCAACTGCTGTGGCAGGATCGCGTACTTGACGGGACCGAAGAGCGCCGACTGCACCCCGCCCAGGAACAGCGCGGTGAGCAGCAGCTCGACGCTGCGCAGGAAAAAGCCCACGGCGCCGAGCGCCATGCAGGCGAGCTCGATCGCGACCGTGATGCGGATGAGGCGCGACTTCTCGTACTTGTCGGCGAGCTGGCCGGCCGTCGCGGAAAACAGGAGAAACGGCAGCACGAACAGCGCCTGCGCCACGTTCTGCAGCGCGTCGCTCGAGAGCGTGGTGAAGCTCGCCGTCTGGTAGGCGAGCAGGATCACCAGCGCCTGCTTGAAGACGTTGTCGTTGAGCGCCCCCAGGAACTGCACGCCGAAGAACGGCGCGAAGCGGCGCTCGAGCAACAGGCGGAACTGGCTGCGCTCTTCCCTCACGATGGTGAACGGTGACCGGTGATCGGTGA